>MDSZ01082522.1_pt1 | contig 16221 bp, 13 predicted proteins | sample 811201 | NCBI WGS metagenome assembly MDSZ01 (sample SAMN05326647, study PRJNA326480) | marine metagenome | isolation source: seawater | place: Indian Ocean: North | collected 2010
AACTACAATTGATTTAATATTAACGAATTCCATCAACCCATAGCCAGATAATTCTCTACCATAACCTGACATTTTTACTCCGCCAAAAGGTAATCTAGGGTCTGATTTAACATAATCATTGACAAAGCAAACTCCTGCATGAATTTTTTCTTCTACTAACTTCCTACCTTTATTTATATCTGATGTAAAAACTGCAGCTCCTAAACCATATTTGGAATTGTTTGCAAGATCAATTGCATGATCATTATCGATAGCTTCAATTATTGAAAAAACGGGGCCAAAAATCTCCTCATCAAATGCAGGCATTCCAGGCTGAACCTTTGAAAGAACAGTAATTGGATAATAAGCTCCATCAGAATCTGGTATTTTACCTCCAAGATTTAATTTTGCACCCATTTTTATTGATGATTCTACCATTTTGTGAACCTCAGTTCTAGCAGATAATGAAACTAAAGGTCCGTAATCTACATCATCATTGGGATCTCCCATGACTTTTAAATCTAGCTTATCAATTAACTTTTTGGTAAATGACTTTATAATATTTTTAGTTACAATTATTCTCTTTGCTGATATACAACTTTGACCATTATTTAATATCCTCCCCTCAACACAAGCTTTGACGGCATGATCTAAATCAGCATCTTCTAGTATTAAGTATGGGTCATTACCTCCAAGTTCAAGAACAGTTTTCTTTAAATTTTTGCCTGCAATTTCTGCGACTGCTTTACCTGCATCTGTACTACCAGTAACTGCTACACCTTGAATTTGATCATTCTCAATAACTTTTGAAACTAATGAACTTGGAATCTGTAGATTATTAAAAATATTATTTGGGAACTTAGCCTTTTTAAAACAATCTTCGATCATATTAGCACAACCTTGAACGTTGGATGCATGTTTTAATAAAACACCATTTCCAACAATTAACGACGGTATAGCATACCTAAAAACTTGCCAAAATGGAAAATTCCATGGCATTATGCCAAGAACGAGACCTATTGGACGATAGGCAACATAACTTTTATAATATTCAGTTTCTAAATAGTCATCAGATAGAGCCTGCTTTGAATTTTTCAAATAATAATCACAAAGCCAAACGCACTTACTTATTTCACCAATTCCTTGCTTTTTAGGCTTGCCCATTTCATCTGCCATGAGAGCACTAATTTCGTTAGATCTTTCATTTAATATGTGAGTTAAATTTTTCAATAGGTTCAATTTTGAAATTAAATCTATTTGCGACCAATCCAATTGGGCCTGAGCTGTTTTTTTTATAATGATATCTAGATCATTTAGAGAAAGTACATCCCATGAAGATATTTTGATATTATTTTTCGGATTAATTGATTTTAATTGATTATTAATCATTAAATGATTTAGAAATCCAATCAAATCCAGCATAAAGTGCTATTATAGAAAGAACCCAAATGTGATTATATTGCTGTCCAACAGTTTTTAAATCATAACCAATAAGACCACCAAAAAAAGAGCCAATAATAAATATTATCCCAATTACCAATCTTATTCTTCTATCAATATTTTTAAACATATTTGCACATAAATTTAAACATGTTATAATCACTATTTTAGAATAAGTTTCAGCCCCTATAATAAAAAGAATTGAAAATAAATGAATTTAATCAAGAGTATAAATAATAAATCTGCAAAAATTGGTGTAATTGGTTTGGGCTATGTCGGACTTCCTTTAGCTGTAGAGTTTACTAATGCTGGCTATGAAGTTACTGGTATTGATATTGATGAAAAGAAAGTAGAATCTATTAATAAAGGTGAAAATTATATAAAAGACATTGAGAATTCCGTATTGAAAAATGCAGTGAAAAAAGAATTATTAAAATCAACTACTGATTTCAGTAAAGTAAAGGACCTTGATACAATATCTATATGTGTCCCAACACCTTTAAATAAAGAAAAAAACCCTGATATTTCTTACATAGTCTCCGTTATGGAAAAAATAAAAAATTACATTCATGAAGATATGTTGATTGTACTTGAAAGCACTACTTACCCAGGTAGCACAAAAGAAATTATATTACCATACATTAAGACTGAAAATCTAGTTCCAGGTGAGAACGTTTTCCTTTGTTTTAGCCCAGAAAGAATAGACCCCGGTAATGAACAATATAAAACTAATAATACTCCAAAAGTAATTGGTGGCATGACAAAAATTTGTTCAAAAATTGGTAAGTTACTATACTCTGAGATTATAAAAGACATTGTTGTTGTTAGTTCAACTGAAACTGCTGAGATGGTAAAATTACTTGAAAATACATTTCGAGCAATCAATATTGGATTAGCTAATGAAGTAGCAATAATGTGCGAAAAACTAGGTGTTAACGCTTGGGAAGTCATAGATGCTGCTGCAACTAAGCCATTTGGGTTTATGAAATTTACTCCTGGGCCTGGACTAGGAGGACATTGCATACCAATAGATCCCTACTACTTATCCTGGAAACTAAAAACTTTAGATTATGACGCTCGTTTCATAAAACTAGCAGGAGAAATCAATACAAACATGCCCAAACATGTTATAAATTTGATAAGTGCGGGGTTAAATAAAGCTCAAAAGTCTCTTAATGGAAGTAAAATTCTTATCATTGGAGTTGCCTATAAGAAAGATATAAATGATTTTCGTGAGTCACCAGCTCTTGATATCATCGAGCTATTAGAACATTCAGGATCTATAATTGAATATTTTGATCCTTACATTCCTAATTTAAAATTTAACAATGTTAATTTAAAGAGTATTAATACTTTAACTGCCACCATATTAGAATCTTTTGATGCGACAGCAATTATAACTGATCACTCATCAATTGATTATCAACTAATATCTAAGAATAGCGATATAATTATAGATACCAGAAATGTTTTCCATGAAAAAAATGGAAAACACATTTTTAGGCTCGGAGAAGGAAAATGAAATTGATATTTTTGATAAAAACATTAATTTGTGAATTAAAATAAAAAATAATGACATATTCCATTTTAATTCCCATATTTAATGAAATACGTATATTACCTAATCTACTAGATAAATTAAGCAAGCTCGATAAGAAAATAGAAATAATCTTAATTGATGATGGAAGTAATGATGGTACAAAAACGATATTAAAAAAACAGAAATCATTTTTTTGTATATCAATTAAAAAAAATTCAGGAAAAGGTTTTGCGATTAAAGAAGGTCTCAAAATAGCTAAAAATGAAAATATAATAATTGTTGATGGTGATCTAGAAATAGATATCGAGAATATTCCAATTCTTATACAAAAGTATGAAAAAAGCGGTAAAAAAGTACTAGCTGGTATTAGATGGGAAAAAAACTCAAATGTAAAATTTGAAATAAATACTATAGGTAATTATGCTATTAATTTTTTTTTCAATATTTTATATAAGACAAATTTAAATGATGTCCTATGCTGCTTTAAAATAATCAATACAGATTTTTTAAAGTCTATAAATATCAAATCCAATGGTTTTGAGTTTGAAGTAGAGACCATGGCAAAGATTGTTTTATCAAAGGTTTCAATTATGGAGGAAAAAGTTGGCTATGAACGCAGAACTATTCAGGAAGGTAAGAAACTTAGAATATCGGATGCATGGAAAATAATTTGGGTAATAATTTATTTTAGGCTCAAAAGCAATTAAGATAATTATGCTTCAACATCGAGTTCAGACCTTACTCTTAAATATACTGGCTCTTTAGACGCAAGATTTGGCTTATATTCTGGTAGAATTGATGACAAAAGGGAGCGAACTTGATTAGCAGACCTGCCAGACAACTCATTTTTTAACTTATCAATGCCCAAAATAATATCAGATAATTTTTCATCATTTATTTCATGATTATTTAAAACAAATATCTTTTCATGTTTTGTCTTATCGAGTTTTTCTGTCGGTAAAGACAGTTCTTCTATTTTTTTTTCACCAGGCCGTGTTCCAGTAAATTCAATTGGTATATCAATGTCAGGTTCATAACCAGATAGACGAATTAATTCGCTTGCAATATCAATAATTTTTATTGGCTCACCCATGTCTAATATAAAAACTTCACCACCGGCGCCTAATGATCCAGCTTGCAAAATTAATTGACTAGCCTCTGGAATGGACATAAAATATCGTTCCATGTCTGGATCCGTGACGGTAACAGGTCCACCCTTTTTAATTTGTTCCTGAAATATTGGTATAACACTTCCAGAACTACCAAGGACATTCCCAAAACGAACCGCCATAAATTCAGTATCATAATTAAATCTATTATAATTATGAATGATCATTTCAGCCAATCTCTTAGTGGCTCCCATCACATTTACAGGTTTAACAGCCTTATCTGTGCTAACTAAAACAAATTTTTCTACATTATGTTTCATTGCTATGTCCGAAATATTGTGCGTTCCAAAGACGTTGGTTTTCACAGCCTCCCAAGGAAAATATTCTTGCATTGGAACATGCTTATATGCTGCAGCATGAAAAACTACTTGTGGATGAAATTCTTCAAATACTTGATCTACCACAGAATAATCTCTAACATCAGAAAGTACAGGTTTAAACAATATCTGCGAATTGGGTATTTTTATTTCTCTCTCAATTTGAAAAAGATTTAATTCGCTAATATCCATCATTACAAGTACAGATGGGTCAAATTTGATACATTGCCTAACCAATTCCGAACCTATACTTCCTCCAGCACCAGTTACCAATACTCGCTTACCTTTAATAAAATTAGTTATAGAACTCTTATCAAGTGTTATCTCTTCACGACCTAATAAATCGGATAATGAAACCTCTCTTAATTGAGATATAGAAACTTTACCTTTCATTAATTCTGCAATTGAAGGCAGAGTCTTAAAAGGGACTTTAGAAAGCTTACATTGCTCTATTATTACCCTCATTTGACTACGGTTAGCAGATGGTGTGCAAATATAAATCTCATCAATTGGGACTTTAAGTTTTGGCAGATAATTAATTTTTCCTAAAACTGATACACCATGAATTCTTTTATGAGCTTTCTTTGGATTGTCATCTAAAAAACCAATTACTTTTGAGTAAGTACTAGATTGTTGTAATAACTGTCTTAATATTGTTTGACCTGTATCGCCTGCTCCAATAAGTAAAATATTTTTTTTTGTTCTTTGAGAATCGCTCAATTTTAGAACATTAATAAAATGGGAAAAAAACATTCTGATTCCCAATCTAGAAATACTTATAAATCCGATGCATAAAATAAAATCTATAATAAACACAGAACGTGATATGTTTGCAAACCCAAAAGTATAATAAGTAGTGAGCACGAGTAATGCTGTAGATATAATATTTGCTTTTATAATGTTTAGCATATCCCATACGCTAGTATATCTCCACATACCTCTGTATAATCCAAATAATCTGAAGCAAAAGATCTTAAAAAAAAGAAAGACCGAAATATATTTTACATTAATTAATGGATAAATGTCGGTAGGTATGATAAAATCAAAACGAATTAGTATACTTAAAACAAACGATGATCCAACTAAAACCGAATCACTCAATAATAGTAATAAAAGGTTTTGATCTTTTAATCTACGTAATATTCTCATAATAAAATTTTTAATAATAGTACAATATTAAGGCTTTTACGACAAATTACAAATTTAAAGTAATCTTAATATATTGAAGCGTCAATTTAATGTTTTATAAATTATATTTTTCTATAAAGTTTTCTAATAAAGGTGAGTTTTTTTTTGTTATGGGAATTATATAATTTTTGCAAACAAAATTATGTGCAAAAATCGAAATCACTGTTAAAAACACTAATTTTAAATCAAGCATGAAACTCTTTTTTTTTGCATAATATTGTGCTAATGACAATTTTACTGGTAGAAGCAAAGAATAGGGATCCTCACCGCCAATTTTTTTTAATATTAAATCCTCATTCCGAAATATTATTGAACTAAAGTCAGATAAACCAGGTTTTATTTCTTCTAAAAAATTAAATTCCTTTTTATTAAAATAATCATAAACCTCTGGACGAGGACCTATAAATCTCATATCCCCCTTTATTATATTGCAAATTTGAGGCAATTCGTCTATCTTTGTTTTTCTTAATAATCTTCCAAATCTTGTTATTCTTTTATCATCATGGGACGTAATCAAGTTGCCATTATTAATATTCATTGTCCTAAATTTATAAATGTTAAATGTTTTATAATCATAGCCAATTCTTTGTTGAACAAAGAAAATGGGATTACCTTGTATTACATAGGATAAAAATATTATAACTAAAAAGCCTGGAAAAAGTAAAATAAAAAGTAATATAGCAACGGACCTTGATAAATATTCCATCTGAAAGGTTAGTTTTTGTATTTATTCCAAATGAGAATCAAATTTTCAACAATGAAATCAACTTGTTCTATGCTTAAATCAGGGTAAAGTGGTAATGTGATAGCGTTGCGATAGAAGCCATATGAATTAGGGAAATCAATTGGTTTAAATCCATATTTTTTTTGGTAATAGCTATGCATATGTATTGGTTTATAATGAACAGAAGTACCAATCCCAGAAGCATTTAATAATTCAATAATTTTATTTCTATTTATAGACCACATTTCTGATTTTAAACGAATTATATAAAGATGATAACCATGAATTTGCTCATGGCTTACATCAATTGGGCATGTGATACCATCTAACTGAGATAATTTCTTATTATAATATTTAAATAATTTAGACCTTGAAGCATGCCACTGCTTGACATATTTCATTTGCCAATTCCCGAAAGAGGCAGAAATATCTGTCATGTTATACTTATATCCTAATTTCGAAACATCATATTCCCATTTTGCATTTTTTTGAAAACGCTTCCAGCCATCTTTCGACATACCATGTAAAGATAACTTCCTTATGTTCTCTGCCAAAACTTTATCATTTGTTGCTAAGGCACCACCTTCGCCTCCAGTAGTAATATTCTTATTTGCGTAGAAAGAGAAAGCTGCAGCATAATCAGTGTTCCCAACCTTACCATGATTTGAGATTGTCTCTAATGCATGAGCGGCATCCTCTAATATAAAAATGTTAAATTTTTCTGCAATTGATCTTACACTAAGCATGTCTACAGGATTTCCTGCAATATGCACAGGTATAATGGCATTTATATTTTTTTCTTTTTTAACTTTGTCCCAAACCTGATTCAAATCTAAATTTAAATTCTCGTCACAATCTACAAATATAGGTTCCATACCTAAGTATTCACCAACTTCGGCACTTGCTACAAAAGTATATGAGGGCACTATGAATTTATCACCTTTACCATATCCTTTAGCTGCCAGTGCTAAATGAAGAGCAGCAGTACATGAATTAACTGCAATGACGTGCTCAGATGAGGTATAGTCAGATATCATTTTCTCAAATGATTTTACCTCTGGCCCTGTAGTAAGCCAACCGTTCATGATAGAGTCAGAAATTATCATACGAAAATCTTTTGGTAAACAGGGTTTATGAAAAGGAATGTTCATAGTCTATTTTTGATATAATACAATACTTAAAAATTGTTTTGGCAAAATTTGTTAATTATTATTCTCAATAAAAAATGAATGATAAATATCAATTCCAACAATGCTCTGAAATTCAATATTTTCACTACTTGAATTTATTAATTCATTTTTAATATATATTGATAAATTTTCTTTTATCCACCATTGAACCTGACTTTTTAAAAAGAACTTTTTAGAATAATTAATATTATCTGAATTATAATTTACATAAGGTTCATATTGGTTGTTTATGATACTATTATTACCAAGCCTTATTATTCCAAAATCCACATTTAATAAAAATTTATCATAAATGAAATAATCAAGCTCTAATTTGCTTTCTCTTCCATTACTGCCATAATTCCAACCAAGAGGTAGGCCCCTCTGAACAAAATTATTGTATCCAGATTCATGTCTGAAGGTCTGAGCTCCTATGAAAATATTTGTAAATGCAAGATTTAAAACATGCTTTCCATTTGAAATTAAATTATAGCATAGACGATTTGATAATGCATACATACTTTCTTTACCACTATTTTTTTCTATTTTATCTAGAATTATCTCATCAAATAAAATATTACTAGAAAATCTCAACTTAAAATTTGTCAACCAATCCAAACTAAGCTGCCATATAGCATTACCACTGGAGGTCCCATATAAATTTTGTCTATTATTTAGCTCTATTTCCAAATGAGAACCGACTGGGTTAAGGTATGCCAAGTCAAATGGTCTATTGATACCAGAATAAATAACAATCTCAGAGAATGAAATTAGAAAGTTATTTTTGTTGTTATATTCAAATCCTCGACCTGATATGTATCTATTAAAACCTAAAGAGTCAGATTCTAAGAATCCATTTATACTACGAAATTTAACCTTACCCCAATTAGCTCCGAATAAAATATAATCGTATGATGGGGAGTCTTCACTTAGCGCAATCTGAATATTATTTCCTGACCCCCAACTTTCTCTTCCGCGTCCTAATTGTAAAAGAATAACCTCATTCTGATAACCAATACCTGCAAGATCTGTTTCTCCAGAATTAAAACCAAATCTATTTTTTTTCCTTGGTATACCTGTAAACCTTTGAAATTCATTTGGATCAGTCACAATCCTTGAGTTAGAGTAACAATAAATATTTTCATTAAAATGAATCATCCCAAAGCCGTAATATGATAAATTTTGATTTTTACTAATTAATCCATATCTGGCCTTAAAATAAGAGTTAATTGAATTTTGATCCAAAATTAAATTCTGAAAACGAAGTTGTCCCAAACTAGTATTTGATAACCAAGAAGAACCAGAATCAATCAATATTTTATTTTTTTTAAAAACAAAAAACTCGTTTGGAATTTCCTGAGCAATTAAGACATTTAGTAAAATATAAATTATCGATAGTTTGTAATTTTGAATGTTTTTGGTCATTTTTTATAAAATACTATTTTATTTAATATTATTTTAATTATTGTTAAAGACTTTAGAATTAAAATGATAATCTTTGACTGTCCTATCATTCCATTTGTTAGCATAGACAATTAAACCAATTAAAAATCCAAGCCCATAAGCAAAGTGCATAATAAAGTATGAAAATGATATAAGAAAAATGTTAAAAAAATTTTGTGTTAAACTTTGAAAATTTTTAACCAGTTTTTTTCCCCTCAAGACACCTACTGTACTAATTAAACAAGATATTAAATAAGAATAGAAAATTAGAGTAATTAAAAATGAATTATTTTTTGAAATTAAAATGAATATTCCCGATATTATGGAGACCACAAAAAACAATGGAACAACATGTCTTACTGAGGCTAATGCTTTTCTTTTCTGAAAAACTTTTACTTTATATTTTCCGTATCCGAAATATTGAGTAAAAAGATTTGAGTATTTATTTCTTGAGAAATAGGTTGAATTAATTGAAGGGTCTATCCATATTTTCATTCCATTTTGCAACATTCTGAAATTGAATTCATCATCCTGATTGCGAATTAATTCTTCATCATAACCACCAATTTTCTTAAATACACTTCTTTTGTAAGCACCAAAAGCTAGAGTATTAACATATTTACCTTTTTTTATTTTTCTTCTAAATGATGCGCCCCCAGAGCCAAATTTAGAGGATTGTGCTAACATTATTGCTCTTCCAATTTTTGTGTTAGATTGATGAAATATAGAGCCTCCAACACAATCGACATCAATTTTTTTTATAAGATTTACACAAGTTGAAAAATAATCTTTTTCTAAAACTGCGTGTCCATCTACTCTAACTATCAAATCGCCTCTACAAACACTTAAGGCTCTGTTAAAACCACTAGGCACGTAGCGCTCAGGATTCATAATATATTTAATATTATCAAATTCTTTGCTATATGAGGTTATTATGTCTTGAGTTCCATCGTCTGACATACCATCAGATATCAAAACTTCAAATTTCTCTTGAGGATAATCTTGTTCAAGTATTGAATCAAGAAGTTTGGAAATGAAATTAACTTCATTTCTAATGGGAATAATTACTGATATAAAAATGAAATGGTACCTATCTTATGATTTATTAGATTAAATAATAACGTTAATAATACTTTACTGAAATCACATTCATAATTACAAACTAGATTTAATTTTTCCAAGGTCAATATAATCTGATAATCTATAATCCATCGATGGTGGTGATATGACGCAATTACCACCCTCAGGATGGAATGTAATTTCACCAAAAAATATTTTATCATCGTAAAAATACATATCCACTCTGCAAAAAAATATATCTTCCGCTAATTTTTCAGATAATTCAATCATTTTATTTAACATTTTAGGTTTTTTTACTTTTTTCTCTGGTTTGCCATAGAGTATGTTAAATTCTTGGATATTCCATTTTTTGTCAAAAAAGCACCTTTTATGCTCTGAGAATCTATCTGAATCAACTTGAATAAATCTAACTTTACCCTCAAAGCAATACAGTTTATAATCATTTATTGATTCACCTATGTAATTTTCTATAATTAACTTGGGCTCTTTAGAATAATGCCATTCCCTAGATAAATAATAAGGATCCATCTTCAACCATGTGTTCAAAGTAGATTTAATCCTGCCAATATCTATTTTTTTCTTATCCCTAACTATTATATTCCAACCGCTACCATGTGTTGTTTTTATTACAAACTGATTAGGTAATAGCTCAAAATTTATTTTATTTGGATCATCATACTCTCCAATCGAATTAACTAGAAAACTTTTACCAATTTTATCTTCAACAAATGCCCTCACCTTGCTTTTATCTGCAAGGATTAAATGTTCAGGCTTTCTAAAAAATAGTTTTAAAAACGTTATTTTTTCGTGAAATAATTTTGGGTTCTTTAAATCTAATTTATATTTAAAGTTAAATCTTAGAGAATGAATGAAAAGAGCGACCTTAACAAAAATTCGATCACTTAAAAACTTTAAAAAATATTTACAAAAAAAATACCAAGCTAAACTTTTATATCTATTCATAAAACAAAAGTATCAAATTATTTATAACTTTATTAAATAAACTTACCTTCTACTTAATGAATGCTCTTAGTAGACTTAGTTAGGTTCATTTCTTTTAGAGTTTTCTAGGTATAGGTAATATTTAGCAAGCCCTTTTTCTAAAGAAGTAGCAGGACTATTGTATCCAGATTGATAAAGTTTTGAAGTATCAGCTTTTGTTTTCTTTTGATAATAATTTTTTAAGTTTTCCGGGAACGGTATTGTTTCAATATTTATTTTGGGATATAGTTCCTTTGTTATATCCGCCATTTCTTGAAAAGACCTTTCAAATCCTGTGCCTGCATTATATATGCCCGAAATTTTAGATTTAGTTAAATATGAAATAATGTTAATTATGTCGTCAATAAAAATAAAATCTCTGTAGTAATTATCACTGCCCTCAAAAAGTTTAATTGTATTATTACTCTTAATTTGGTTAAAAAAATGAAAAGGAACTGAAGCCATCCTTCCTTTATGAAATTCAGGGAATCCATAAACATTAAAATATCTTAAACTCAAAACCTGACTAGATAAATTCTGTTCTAAAACATTATTAATCTCATTATCAACTAACAATTTTGATTCAGCATAAATATTTAGTGGCATCTCATTATTTTTGTCTTCAATAAACCCTTTTTTACCTTTCCCATACACAGAGGCACTTGAAGCAAAAATAAAATCTGCGTTCTGATTTAAACAATGATTTAATATTTTTAAACTATAGTCACTATTATTACTTAGCATGTATGTTTTGTCATGATTCATTGTATCAGAGCAGGCACCTTGGTGGAAAACACAACTAATATTTTTAAAATTATCTAAGTCTTCAATAAAGTCATTTATACTAATCATTGTATCAAAATTCAGATTATTAACGATGCTTTTCTTATGTTTATTTTGACCTACGTCATCAATAATTAAAATGTTATCTATTCCTAGATAGTTCAATTTTTTTACGATGTTGCTTCCTATAAACCCTGCCCCACCAGTAACAATAATTTTTTTCGATATTGAATCATTTATCATTTGCTATACCCTGCTTCTTTTAAATCGTCATATGTTATGGGGTTTGCACCAATTTTTCTAATCACAACACTAGCAGCTTTATTTGCCCAATGAAGAGATTCTTTTAGATTAACTTTTTCAAATAAACAAAACGCTATAGTAGCGATTACAGTATCCCCAGCACCAGTAACATCATAAACTTTTTTATTACTTGTAGGCGCGTGAATAATATTAGAGTTATTTATTAAGCTAATTCCCTTCTCAGCTCGAGTAACTATAATGTTTTCAATGTCATATCTTTTTAATAATTCTCTTCCATATTTTTCAATGTCTGCATCATTATTTTTTATCTGTTTATTAACAGCATAAGAGAACTCTTTAAAATTAGGAGTAATGTAGGTTGCTCCATTATATTTGTTCCAATCTAGAAATTTTGGGTCAACTAAAACATCAATTTTATTCTTAACGGCATGAGAGCATATTTTACTTACAATACCTTTTGATAAAAAACCTTTATCATAATCTGATAAAATTATCATTTTAATATTAGGAAGTACTTTTAAGAAGATATCTTCTATATCGCTCTCTAAATTTAAAAATTTTATATTTTTTGATTCATTATCTATTCTACATATTTGTTGATTATTTCCAAGTATTCTAGTTTTAGTGGTTGTTATAATATCTTTAGAAGTTATATTAAAAGTTTTTATTTTATTACCATGCAAAATTTTCTCAAGTACTTTTGCATTGATATCATTACCAATCAGTCCTATTAAATATGACTCTACACCTAATTTTTGTATATTATTAGCTACATTTGCTGCACCGCCTAGACTGTTTTCCTCTTTGAGACAATCAACCACAGGTATAGGGGCTTCAGGAGATAGCCTATCGGAATTTCCGTATATATATTTATCAAGCATAATGTCTCCTATAACTAATATTCCTTTATTCATATTTTACCTTTAAAAATTTATTTATTCCTTTTAGCACAGCCGAAATATTTATATTATCAATAGAATCTCCCTCGTTTCTAATAATATAGTTATTATCTCCCATTGGATAAAATTTTCCAGGGTTACTATGTTTTGAAAATAGAGCTACCAAAGGCTTATTTAGTAATCCTGCTATATGCATTGGCCCTGTATCATTACCGATGTACAATGCACAACGCTCAAATAGTTTCACAGATTCAATTAATGTAAATTTTCCACATAAATTAAATGAATTTTTTCCAATCGATTTTACTATTTGGTTACCGATTTTTCTTTCCTCTTCTGAACCAATTATGTAAATGTAAAGCCCATTATTAATCAAAATTTTTGATAGCTCAATGTAATTCTGTAATGACCACTTTTTTTTATTATCCCTTCCAAAAGGACATATTATGACATATTTTTTACTAATATCTACTGAATTGATTTTAACATCAAATTTCTTAATTTTAGATAAGATGTCACTTATATTAGGCATCATTGTTTCAGCAGTATTTACTTCTAAGCCCTCTGATCCAAGAATATACATCAACCTTTTATATTCTTGTACCATTGGAATTGTATCATTTTCAGATAATTGTAAATGGCTTAATTCAGACGCATTCCAAAATCCAATACCTGCTCTAGTATTTAGTAAGACTCTAAAAAATAAATAATCTAATAACCTGCTAATTAAGTTCCTTAACGAGTGTCTAAGACAAATTGAAATTTGATATTTATTTCTATTACTGTAGACTATTTTTAACAACTGCAGATAATTTTTTAAACCAGGCTTATTAATAAATGGTATGCTAATGTGATTATCAATTAGATCAAGCTCATACAAAAGCTGAATAGGGGAGCTATCATCATCAACGGACCAAGGAGATAAAATTGTTATTTCACACTTAGGCATTAATTTTTTTAAGGAAATAAGTGCAGGTATCGTTAAAATTATATCACCTATCCCACCACCTCTGATTAATAATATCTTTAATCTTTCAGGTAAATTCACCTTATAACAATATCTTCCATGACTAGTATATCAACACTGCCATTAATAAAACTTTTGTAAGCATCATCAGGGGTGAAAACTATGGGTTCCTCATGTGCATTGAAACTGGTATTGATAATTACAGGAATACCAGAGATTTTATAATATTGATAAATGATATCATGATAAATAGGTTCTTTCGATTTTAAAACTATTTGCGGACGAGCTGTTCCATCTACATGAACAACAGCTTCAATTTCTTTCTGTCTTTCCTTAAAAACATCATAGGTAATTGTCATATATTCGCTCGCCAATTGATTTTTTTCGTAACCAATGAAATATTCATCAGCTTTCTCGCTAATAACAGCTGGTGCAAAAGGCATAAATTCTGTTCTATTTAACCTTTTATTTAAAGAATTGTTTATGCTCTTATCTGTTGGTCTAACTAAAATGCTCCTGTGTCCTAGAGCTCTTGGACCATATTCAAGATTTCCTTGGAAATAACCAATGATTTTACCTTCATCAATCCATTTTGCCACTTCTTCTGATATATTTGGGAATCTATCATATTTTATGTTATTATCTTCTAAATATGATAAAATATCTTCATTTTCTATTCTTGGACCGTAATATGTATTTTTAATTTCCATTGATCGAGGAAATGTGTCTAGAGTGCTTTTATTATTTTTTGAATAAGCAACCAAAGCTGCTCCTAGCGATAACCCATCGTCTCCCATCGCTGGTTGGACAAAAACATTAGACACATTTGGTAATTCTTTAATTTTTTGATTTATTCTTACGTTTGCAAACACACCTCCTGCTAAGACTACAGGCATGGGGGTTTCTTTTAAATGTCTATTTAAAAATTCAACAGATACTTTTTCTGCAAAATATTGAACTCCAGCAGAAATATCCTCTTTCGTATAATCTTTTGCAATGTCTGAAAGGTATGCTATTTGACCATGCCACTTAGCACTTATGAGTATATCTCCTCTTAAGCCTTGATCATTTAGTACTACTTTATCCTTAAAACTCAATTTTAAAGCGCCAAAAAACTCTGATAATTTTTCTGGATCTCTGCACTCATATTTATCTGGAAGATTGAATGTGTAAGTTCCATCACTGTCCCAACGAATATTAGAATAAAACTTTTCTCCTAAAATTGAAGGGTCTCCATGAGCTGCGAGACCTGTAATTTTTCCTTCATGCCTCAATGGCTTATAACCCAAATAAGCTGTAACAGCAGAATAAAATTGACCTACGCTATCTAATTCCCCAATTTTGCAAATTCTCTTTATGCTTTTTCCTTTTGCATAACTAATGGTTGAAGAGATACCATCTCCTCTTCCATCGCTGGTAAAGACAATTGCTTCATGAAATGGGCTTGGCCAGAAAGCAGTGGCTGCATGACAATAATGATGATCAATAAACAAAATTTTTTCTTTCGGAAATCCAATTTTATTCATCTCTTCATAAAAGACTGATTTTGATTCTTCTTCTTTATTTTTAATTATCTGTTTATTGATGTTAACTCCCAAGACATAATTCAAAACTTTCTTTGACTTGTTTAAATTTGATTTTATTTCTTTCTTTTTATCTTTTTTAGAAAATCTTTGCCTCATCTCTGAAGGCCCAATTAATCTTGGTAGATTGAGGGTGTCAACGGCAACTTGATTAATATCCTTTGGCGATATGTTATATTTTTTCATTATATATTCTAATGATAATAAAGGTGCACCATAATACATCTTCACCCTTGATAGTTTTTCTTCTGACATACAACATTTTGGAATACCATTTTCAAGTAATGTGATACTTGAATCATGGCCAAAATGAAATCCTAAAATTTTATTCATCTTATTTTACCTATAATTTCTTGACCAAGATACCTACCTACCTCCCTGTGGGCTAGGTGATTCCAATGACCATTTATATTTGTAACTTTCCAAAAATATGGATCAATATTATTGTTTTTTAAATTATTTAAAGGGACACTTAAATCGATGATATCAATTTTATTTTCATTAAAAAATTTCTTATAGTTTATCTCTTGAGCTTTCATGGGACTCTTTATAAATATTATACTTGCATTAGGCTTATTCATTTCTATGAGAATTTTCTTATTAATTTCAGACATTAGTTTATATTCATTTTTCATTGCAATGCTTTTACTTGAATCACCACTTATGTAGAAAAAATTATATATAAATTTACCAAA
>MDSZ01006087.1_pt1 | contig 16219 bp, 12 predicted proteins | sample 811201 | NCBI WGS metagenome assembly MDSZ01 (sample SAMN05326647, study PRJNA326480) | marine metagenome | isolation source: seawater | place: Indian Ocean: North | collected 2010
ATTTTTGTTATATCGTTAAAAACTTTTGAAATTATTTCTAAAGCCATTCCTCCACTTGAACAGGAAATAGCATGCATATTATATAAATTACTAAATTTTGCTTCTATTGATTTAATATTTTTGCCTCCACTCCAATGTGAACTCCTAACAACTGATTCAAGTTTATTAACTAATTTATTTTGAAATTCTCTTTCAAAACCCAAGATATCAAAGTCCATCATCACCTCTCCATTTTGAGCTCCATCTAGGATCTAAATCTTCATTAGATGCAGCAAATCTCAAATCTATTGAAAGTCTTGGTATCTCTGAATTACTATCAAAAGAAGCATGAATAATATCTAAAGAATGAAAAATAATATCTCCTATATCTATTATTGGACGATACCATTTAAGATTTAATTTATTTGATAAATTTTTAAAATCTTTTGATATTATTTTTTCTGAGTTTACCAATTTATCAATTTTTTCTTTTTTTTTGTGAGAATCTATAAGATAAATTAATTGTCCATTGTTGGACCCTACAAATCCCATAGGTATCCAACAAGTAATAACATTATTAGGTTGCTTACTCTTGAAATACTCCTTATCTCTATGAGCAAATGTACATCTTTCTGATAACTTAGAGAAACTTCTTACAATCATTCTTGGGCAAAGGGTAGTTGTATTTGATCTTAATAATTTGGCTGAAATTTTTTTTAATATAATAGATTTAGATATTTTTAAAAATTCTTGACTTTCTAAAAATTTTTTTGATGGATGATTTTTACAACCATGGGAATCAACATGGTTTCTTATGTGTATCCAATCATTATGATATCTTTTGTATTCACCTTTATTGAAAAGATTAAAATAAGAATCTCTTGCTTTTTTAATTTCTTCTTTACTAATAACATTTTTTACAATTAAAAACCCTAAATCATAAACTTTGGGGACATCTATTGAATTGTCTAAAGATAGTAAATTTTGGCAATCAATATTATTTAATTCACTTCCTGCAGAACAATAAAAGTCCTTATTGAGAGCTTTGAGAGTTTCCATAAATATTATTTTCTCATAAATTTATGACTTTTTTGAATATAATTTTAAAAAATAAATATCTTGCATAATTAATTTTTTGATAAGTAATAAAATCTAAAATTAAATGAAAAGTTTTATCTTTGAGCTTACTATTGTTAATTGAAAAAAAAGTAAGCTAAGATAACCTCCTTTATTTTTTATTAGAATCATCTAATATAATAAATCCAATTATGTTTGTTTTACTTAATTCTAATTTTCTCAATATTTCATAAACGTTATTTCTTTTTGTAAGACCTTTTTGAACTAATAAAATTTGATTATGGAAGGATAATGAAGTATTAAAGTCATCTGAATAAATTACTTTTCTTTTTACTAATGTTTCATTTAAAGCATCTTTTATCTTGGCGACCAATTCTTTTTCAATAAGCCCTATTCTTATTAATCCAATATCTCCTTGGGAAACGGATATTGGCCCTTTTATTAAAAAATCAATTGAATTAATAAATTGATTTTGATTATTTATTGACAACTCTTCTAGAAGAGGATATTTGATTAAATTCTGAAATTCATTTTTATTAAAAATTTGATTTTTCTTTCTTTCATAGATAATTGAAGTTAATATACCTATTAAAAATCCTATTGACGTCCCTAAAAAAGTTAAAAGTGGTTTATTTGGGGATACATGTTCAGGGTTTAATGTTGGTTTAGTAATAAGTTCCCAAGGTTCTCTATTACGAGCTTTTTCTAAAGATAATCTTCTATAATCCTCTTCTAGTTTATTTATAGTCATCTCATCTCTTAGAGATTTTGTAGTCAATTCCTTATACTTTATAAGTACTTCTTTTGGTCTTTGAGAGGCTTTTACTATACCTTTAGAAATTGATTTTTTTGCATTTAGAAAATAAATTATCTCATTTTTTAAAACATTGTTTAATGAGTTCTTTTCTCTTAATAATTGTCTTATTAAAGGATCTTTTTCCTTATAAACTGATCTTTGATATTCAAGTTTCGAATTTATTGCTTGTAATTGAGTAAAAGTTTCTAAACTATCAAAACCTTCTATATTGTTAGCTATTGAGACAATATCATTTAAATTAAAATTTGGGAGATTGATTGTAGCTAATTGCTCATCAATATTCCTTATATCATTTATTGCTTTTACTCTCATAATTTCAATATTAGCTATATCTGAACCTTTTTTTATAATATCAGCTTTATCTGAACCTTTTTTATCTAGAGTACTTTGATTAAATATTGCTAAATCATTTTCATAGGCAAACTCTTGTAATTCTCTTGATGATTCACGACTTAATTCACTATAAATTAAAAGTTGTGCATCTAGGTAAGATAGTGCATTTTCAATGTTCTTTAATCTCTCTTTACCAGAGTAATTTTGATAAGCAGTAGAAATTTTATTTAGTACTGGTAGGATAATTTCTTTATTATCATCATTATAAGTAATATTTAAAACTGAAGTTCTTTTTAGAAGTTCTATTTTAAATCTATCTTTTCTCCATTTATTAAAATCTAAATTCCTCTTACCATCAAATTTTGTTTTTTCATCTTGTACAAAATTGAATATCTCCATCAAAATAGATGGGCTTTTTAAAATTTCAACCTCAGTATTTAATTTTTTACTATCTTGTCCCACACTAGATAAAACCATAGATTCTACACTTCTTGCACTTATAGGCATATTATTATTTGTAGATTGCTTAATAACAATTTGAAAAGTTCCTTCCCAAACCTTTTTACTAGAGAAAGATATTAGTAAACCACTCAATATTCCTATAGCACTAAATAAACCAATTAATCTTTTGTTTCTTTTAAAAATATTTACTAATTCTAATAAGTTAATATCTTCATCAGATTCTAATGAAATAAAAGATTTTTCTTTAGATAAATCCCTTTTTGAATTCATTTTTTGAAAAATAATACTATTATCCTTTTACTATACATGCACATATAAATGTTTTATTTAAAAAATTTTTTGAATTTATATCTAATATTCCAATTAATGCTTTCTTGGAATTGATTTTATATTACCTAATATGGGATCTATAGCAAAAAAGTTAGGCATTTTTTTAATATTTTTTCACTTGCTTTACCATCTCCATAAGGATTGTTAGCTTTGGACATTTTTAAATAAAGTGATTTATTATTTAAAAGCTCATCAGCTTCTTTGTATATATTATTATTATTTGTTCCTATCAATTTAGAAGTACCGTATTTAATTCCCTCAATTCTTTCAGTCGTTTCGCGTAATACGAGTACAGGTTTACTTAGTGAAGGAGCCTCTTCTTGTAGTCCTCCCGAATCAGTCATGATGAAATAACAACCCTTAATTGCTCCAATAAGTGATTTATATCCAAGAGGTTCAATTAACAAAGTCCTTGAATGATTTTCAAGCTCTTTTCTCAAAGGAGAACGAACTATTTCATTTGGATGAAGTGGAATTAATAAAAATGCATCTTCATTATTATCTAAAATTCTTCTAAGTCCCTTACTTATCTCAATCAATTTTGAGCCCCAATTTTCACGACGATGAATAGTCGCTAAAATTACTTTTTTAGATTTCCAGTCTATTTTTTCTAAAATTGGTGGTTCAGCTTTTTTAGATATTTTCATTAATGAATCTATTACTGTGTTACCAGTTACTTCTATGTCTTTTTTAATTCCAGACCTTAAAAGATTATCACGACATAATTCAGTAGGCGCAAAATGAAGCGAAGAGATTTGAGATATTAATCTTCTATTTAATTCTTCTGGATATGGGTCCATTAAATTCTCTGTTCTCAAACCAGCTTCTACATGTGCAACAGGTATTTTTTCATAAAAAGCTGCAAGTGCAGCAGAAAAGGCAGTTGATGTATCACCTTGTACAATAACGAGGTTTGGTTTATTTTCCTGAAATTCTTTTCCCAAGCCTTCTAAAGTTTGTGAAGTAATATAAGTTAAGCTTTGTTTTGTTTTCATAATTCCTAGATCAAGATCTGGTTTTAGGTTAAATATATTAATTACTTGTTTTACCATTTCAGAATGTTGACCAGTTAATATTAATCTAGTTTTAATAAGTTTTTCTTTCCTAAAAGCCAAAACTACTGGCGCTAATTTTATAGCTTCTGGTCTTGTTCCAACAATGATAGATATTAGAGGCAAGTTCATTTGATGAGCAATTTTTCAAAGTGAAGTAATGCCACAAGCATCAAAATATTTGTAATTTAAGAAATTAAGATCTGAAAATTCTTTGTGTGCTGTTAAAAAAACTAAAAAATCAGATTCGTCGATCACTTTTTCCAAGTTATATAAAGCTAAGTTATCTAATTTTTTAACATTTGGATCGCATGGAAGAATATTAAGCTTTAATTTTATAAGTTCCCTAGTAATAAAAAGTGCTGGAGATTCTCTTAAATCGTCAACATTAGGTTTATAAGTTAAACCTAAACAACCTATTTTGGGCGCACGTCCTAAATCTAATTTTATTTTGGTTGCTATTGCAACTACTTTTTCAATAACCCATTTAGTTTTTTTTATATTTATTTTTCTTGCTTTTTGAATTAGTTCTGTAGATTTTGGCAAGGAATGGGCAATAAATAAAGGATCGACCGCAATACAATGTCCCCCCACTCCACATCCTGGATTTAATATATTAACCCTAGGATGATGATTAGCTAATTTTACTAAGTTAGTGACCTTTACATCTAGTTGATCGCAAACCATTGATATTTCATTGGCAAAAGCTAAATTTACATCTCTAAATGCATTTTCTGTTAGCTTCACTAATTCAGAAGTCCTTGAATTTGTCTCTAAAATCTTACCTTGACAAAAACTAGAATAGAAACTTGATGCTTTTTGAGTAGCTGTAATAGTTAAGCCACCAACAACCCTATCATTTTGAACTAATTCTTTTAATGTAGCCCCAGGTATTACTCTTTCTGGACAATAAGCGATATTCACAGCATCTTTATCTAATCCTGTTAAATTTTTTATTTTTTCTGCAACTTTTTCAGTTGTTCCAACCGGTGAAGTAGATTCAATCAAAACTAAATCGCCTTTTTTTATTACATTACAAATTGACTCCACAGCTGCTAAAACGTAACTTATATTGGGGATTGGGATTTTATCACCATTTTTTTTGAGAGGAGTTGGAACAGCTATTAAAAAAACATCAGAAGTTTCTGGATTCGCTGTTGCTTTAAAAGATCCATTATTTATTGTCTCAAAAACTAATCGCTCAAGACCTTCCTCAATAATATGTATTTCCCCTTTATTTATAGTCGATATTACTTCTCTATTTATATCAACTCCAATAACTTTGTGCCCTTTGCTCGCTAACAGTGCCGCAGTAGGTAAACCAATATACCCTAAACCTATAACTGTACATTTCATGGTTTAATTGCCCTAAATATAAAGTCATGTACTTCGTAAATTTCATCGAAGGGAATTGGATTTATACCTTTATGCTCAACTGCATCTACAAATTCTTTGATACAATTATCCTGACCTTTATTTTGATTAAGATATCTAATAGTTTTAAAACCTTTAACACCCCAAGCCTTAAGTTTTCTGAAATTATCTAATTGAAAAATACATCCATCAGTAAAGACTTCCAATCTTTCCTTGGGAAAACTAACATTTCCATTTGAATAATAATGAATAGTGCCTATTGAACCATCTTGAAACTTAATATTTATAGTAAAGTTATCGTTAGAGGAATTTTTTTCAAACATATCAGTTATGCTCATACTTTCAAATTTAACATCCGACAAATATCTTAGAAGGTCAACGAAATGACACGCTTCTCCTATTAATCTTCCCCCACCTATTTTGGGATCTTGAGTCCAATGATCCTTGGGAATAAAACCTGCATTACAAGTATATATAAAAGCTTTCCTTGTATTTTTTGGAGCTATCCAAGACTTTAATTCTTTAATTAATGGTGAAAAACGTCTATTAAATCCAACCATAAGTATTTGACTACCATCATAAATATTACTAATTTCCCTTAGTTCATCTTGATTAAGGCATAATGGCTTTTCAACAAAAATATTTTTTTTAGCTTTTAGAGAACGTTTAATTAATGAAGCATGACTATCATGTCTTGTTGCTACTACAACAGAGTTACAATTCTTGTTTGTTAATATTTCATTAAAATCAGTGCTGGCTTTTTTAAAACTAAATTTATTTCCTACAAAAAAAGGTTGCGCTCCATTTGAGGAAACAATAGTGTCAAATTTAACTCCCGTTTTTTTAAAAGATGGAAGAAGGAATCTTTCTGCATAATTTCCAGCACCAATTAAACCAACAGATGTATTTAACTTTGGCATGTATTTTTTATTTGTAGAGGATAGTTTTATGGTTCTTTTTTTTTCGTCAACGTTTTTTGAATATTCAATAACTATACCTAAAGCTGATGACTTATTTGTTAATAATGAAAAAGCTTCTTCAATCTTTTCAAAAGGGAACCTATGAGAAATTAATGAGTTTATATTTATTACTCCTTGTGAAATAGCATTTAGGATTGCTCCAAAATTTCTCTTTTCAGTCCATCTTACGTATCCTATTGGATAATCAACTCCATCATCTTCATAAGATTTATCGTATCTTCCTGGACCATATGAACAACTTACCTGAAAAGATAATTCTTTTTGATAAAAAAGATCTCTCCTTAATTCAAGGCCAGTTACTCCTATTAAAATAATTCTTCCTCTTTGCCTACATACTTTTGCTGCAAGTTCAATTGGCTGATTTGAACTTGTAGAAGCAGTTATTAATACACCATCAATGCCTATCCCGTTAGTAATATCATTACACCAGTTAACTGGATCAAAGTTACTAGATAAACATAATGTTTTAATTCCAAGAGACTCAGCTATTCTGCATCTTTCAGGATCAGGGTCAATTCCAATGACTCTACATCCGTTACTTAAAAGAATTTGACCTGTCAAAATCCCAATCAACCCCAAACCACTTATTAAAAAAGTTTCACCAAAACTAGGATTAGCTAATCTTATTCCTTGTAATCCAATTGAACCAAGGACAGTAAAAACAGCCTCTTGGTTAGAAACACCTTCTGGAATAATTTCGCATAGGTTCTCACTTACTGTGACTAATTCTGAATGAGGACCATTTGAAACTACTCTATCTCCAATATTAAAACCCTTTATGTCTTTTCCCACTGCAACAACTTCTCCAACATTGCAGTAGCCCAATGGAATTGACTGATCAAGTGAACTATTTATTGCTTTTACTGTTGATAAAATACCATCGTTTTTAGCTTTTTCAATTGTTTTTTTTACTTTATCCGGTTGTTGCTGAGCCTTGCCAAGTAGACTAGCCTTACTGAAATCTAGTAACATTCTCTCAGTCCCAGCTGAAAGTAAGGAATGTGTTGTGCGTATTAATAATTTATTATTTGGAACATCTGGTGCTGGAATTTCTGGCATATTAGATTTCCCGTCTTTTAAATTATGAAATACTTGCTTCATAAAAACATTGCTAGGTATAGATTAATAATTAAGAAATTTTTTAATAACTTTAGAAATATTATAAATTACAAAATGACTATTAATTTTTTTTTTAAATATAAATCTATATATCTAGTAAAAATAAGATTAATAAAAATCATGACTTTACAACTTCATAAAGAAAAATGTTATTAATTTAAAAAGATAATTTTAAAATTTTTAAAAATTAAAACTATTTTTTACTATTAATTTCTACATAGTCAAAAACTAATAATCCTTCAACGTAGTTATAGGTATGTGAACCTTTAATATTTGAAAAAATTTTGGCTCAACTTCAAATAATTTTTTCTCAAAATAACTTTTATCATCCAAAGAATATATTTTTGAGACGCCAAAAGCTTCTCCATAATTATTAAAACCATGACGTTGATAAACTCGATATATTTCAGACTCATCAACAATAAGACCACCATTTCTGCCAGTTAAGGGGTCAAAAATAACAGGATTATTTTTATGGGGTTTCCAATCCTTACTTAAGGGATTTGAGCTATAAAAAATATGCAGTTGCGATGAAGGATCGCTAATACAACTTCTATCAATATTTGAAATAAGCCACCACTTATTTTTATAAAAATATTCCTGTATCAACTGCAGAAACATTACTCATTATTGTTTTATAAAATTTCCATCCAAGAGGAAAATCAAAACATTTATAAAGTCTTATTTCTTTCTTTTGAGATGTCTCTGGACACATGAATAATTCACCTTGATATTCAAACAAATATGGATAAGATAAATGGAAATCTTCTGAAAGAGCAATTCCTATTTCTTTACTGCCAAATGAATTTATTTTATGAACGGATATTATCCCTTTTTTTTTAGAATAGTTATAGTCCTCAACAAAACAGTAATGATCATTATCTCTTTTTATAAGAAAAGGATCTGCTAAAAACCTATTCTTTGGACTAGGAATTTTTATCGATCGCCTCAAACTAACATCTTTCCAACTTTTAGTAAATTGATAGGCAATCCCCCAACGATAATCTTTTTTAATTAATTGCGAATAAATTCTAATTAAAACAATTTTAAAAGTTTTTATTAAATAATTAAAACTTTGAAGCAGGGTTGGCAATTTATAAATTTTATCAAAATAAGGTATCTTTACTTGATTTAAAGGAACATATGAATCTGATGTAATTTTTTCAAGAACTTCATGAAAAAAAGGATTAGATATTTCATACAACTTCGCTAAATTTAGGCTATAAAACCATCCAGTAGAAATAAAACCTTTGTAAAGCACATCGCCTCCATCTAATTCCTCGTTAAGCCTTTGAATTATAAAACCTGTTCTTGGATTTGAATGAAATACTTCCCAAAACCCAGGAGGTCCACCCCTGTATAAATCATTATCTCCATGATGAAAAGAAATTACACCATTTGGGCATACATTTAAAATATCTCCTTTAAGTATCCCTGTACCTGCACGAATAAGAAGATTTAAATTTTAATCTCTAATCTTTTGAATATCTTTATTTGAATAACTATAGAATAATCCACTTTTTGATATGGTTGGATTAAGGATTATCAATTTAAATTTTTCTTCTGATAAATTAAATCTTTTAAATACATATTTAAATTGATCTTTTTTACATAAAAAGAAAGCCTCTACCTTACAAATAAATTTAAAAAATACGATTGACAAAAAAAAGGAAATTCCTTTCTTACTAATATATGAATAAGATTTTTTTAGGATACTTTTACTATTATTACCATTATTATTTATTATTAGAGTTGTAATTTTATAGTTTTTTGCTTCTTGAGACAATTGAACTAAATCTCTAATTTGTTTAGTTACAAAAGTATTATCAATTATAATCCCTACGTTTTTTTGCATTTTTAACATCAAATTATATGAAAAAAAATTTAGTTTTTTAAACTTTAAATTTCAATAATTTATCTTAAAATTTTAAAGAATAGAAAATCAAAAAACAATTAATTAATTTTTCCATAAATCCTAGCATAAACTTGATTATAGGAATTCCAGTCGTAATATTCTTCAGCAAATTTAATGCTATAAAATCTATAAGATTTTCTTTTGGAATTATAGTTCTTAAAATAATTTAGAAAAGAATTTATTTCTTTTCTACCTGATTTTCCACTTAATATTAAACCTAGATTATTGTCAACTATTTGTTTACTAATATCTCCAATATAACTTGTAGCAACAACTTTTAAGCCTGATGACAAATACTCTCCAAATTTTACTGGAGAAGCAGATTTATTTAAACTCCTATTTTCTCTAAAAATAAATCCAATATCAGCAATTGGGAGATAATAGGATACTTGCTTTCGAGTTAAGTATAATATTTTTAATCTCTTACCTAATAAATCTATATAGTGAAAAGACTCTTTTGATAGTTTTGAATTTTTAATTAATAGCAATAAAAATTTAAAATTCTTATTTTCCTTAGATAATAAGAACCAAAATTTTAGAATTTTGCTGAGCATTTGATACTTTGAAACACCTCCGCTGTAAACAATAATTATATCTTTCTCAGTAAACCCAATCTCATTTCTTCTATTTAAAAATTGATTATTTAAAATTTGGAATTCTTTTGTATTCACACAACTTGGAATAATATATGATTCTTTTTCATAACCAATTTTCAATCTTGTCTGAGATAGCAAATAGGAACTTACTGCACAAATCTTGTTAGATTTCTTTAAGCAGTAGTTTTCTAAAAATTGCAAAATAGAAATTTTAAAATTACTTGAACCATTAAATTTTGTTTCATCAATTATGTCACCTCTGATATCAAAAATAAATCTTAGATTTATAAAATTTGAGATTAATGATAAAGGAAGCGCAGACCATACCGACCTTACATATATGTACTTAATTTTTAAATATTTATTTAAATCAAAAAAAGATTTAACCACAGAAAATATATCTTGCAAAAAACTTTTTCTTTTTAATATTTTAAATTTAATATTATTTTCAGAAAGAATAACTCCATATTTTTCATAGAAAAATTTTTTATTATCCGAGAAACTTATTACAAAAATCTTATAACCAATATTATTAAGATGTAAGATCTGATTAAATACTTGAGTTTGATATACAGGTTGATTTTCTATTGTGATTTGTCTGTCATATATTAAAAATAAAATATCTATAATTGCTTTCATTGTTACCAAGTGAATTTACATTTTACTGATGAGCTATTTATCTTTACTCTTAATAAAAAGTTTGAGATAGGATTTAAATATCCTCTACTATAAGCTCCTGGTAATAAACTATAAGATTCAAATTTATCAATTTCAAGAAAAATATGATTTCGACTATTATGAATTAATTTTAACTTTAGTTTTTTTTGATCATTAGAAACTAGCTCTACTAAAACATTTGGATGCAAGTTAAAATTTAAATATTTATTTCTTTTATCTTTGATTTCATCAGTAATCATTAGTTCATTTTTTAACAATTTAAAAACTCTTTTATGTCTTGAATTATAGCCAAAGTGTGAAGCTATTACTTCATTCCGACTTATTAAATTTAAACTTGGAGATGCATTTTCTTTTAACTTAAAAAGTCCTTTAAGATTATCTGAAAAATAATTTTGTTCTTCATTCTCAATCAGCAAGGTACTATGGCTTTTAGTCGATCTATATCTATTTCTTTCTGCAAAATTAGAAGTATAAAAGGGGCATCCTCCATCAACTATATAGTCCAAAGAATTTACATTTAATTCGAAACTATTTTTATCATTATGACCATGACCGCCTTGATTATATCGCCCACTCGAACAACAAGAAATTCCAATCCAAGCATTTTCATTTGATAAAATACAAATACCAGCCGAGGGAAAATATTTAAAAGACTTATTATAAATTATTTGTTTTTTAAAAGATTTAATCTTTATACCTAGAGATAATATTTTAGATTCCTTCTGAAAAACTTGATCCTTATTAATTAAATTTTTATCGCCAATCATATTTCCAAAAAGGCTAAAAAGATTATCATGAACCATTGATTCTGAATTAAACTTAGGGAGAAGTCTTATAACCCTTGAAGAATCATTATCTCCAAGCTGAAAGATAAAACCATTTGGTTTTGTCATGGCCAAGGAAAAATAAACCATTTTTTGAAGTTTGTTATAGAAAGATTTTGATAATACCTGCTCAGAATTTTCAAAATTTATTGGTGTTTGTTTAACTGAATAAATTTTTGGCAATGAAAAACCTTTTTTTATTTTATAATTTAGTAATTTTTTTCTTCTAATTAAAGGAATTTTTTCTATAACACAAGCACAATTTAAAAAAATTTCAGTATCTAGTTTGTGATATCCAGTTGAAGCCTCATAGCACATTCCATCATCTAAAATTTGCTTTTCTAATTCATTGATTATCTGTTGAATTGAAAAAATCAACCACTTATCAGATTCTGGAAAATCAGGAAAATATGCAGAAATAAATAAAAGTCCAGCTAAATCTGATAAATAATGATTGCAAGTTGGGATCTCTTTACTAACATAATCTAAATTATCAAAAATATAGTTGCCATGATCTCTAATACTATTAGATATTAACCTCTGAAAATCATACTTATTATAAATTTCTTTTTCGAAAATATATAAAGCTAAAATCCAATTAATTGCTCTAAGAGAAACATCCATTGCAGACCTCCAGTTAACTCCTTTTTTAAAGGGATTAGCTGTTATCCAATCAACTACAAAAAGTATAAATATTTCTGCAGAAGAGTATTCTGATATTTTTAAAATTTCTCCTATAAATTGAAATCTTGAAAGTTCCCAGGGAATTTTTATATCAACTCCTTCATTAGGAGGAATCTTTATATCTTGAAAAAATTTATTTTTAGGCCAGTTATATGAAGAAAAAAAATCTTTATGCCAATCGATTAATTGGTATTTATCTAATAATTCTGGGTCTATAGAAGGACAAAGTTTTTTCATCATATATTTTCTCTTAATATCTTTTTGTGTAATTACGATTGATGATTTTTTAAAGGGAATAATACTTGAATATAGATCTTTTAAAAGGACATTTTTCTCTATTTGCATTTTTAATGACTCTATTTCTTTTTTAATATGATTATTTTTTTTAGTGAAAACTGAAAATTTGGAACAAGGAAAAAAAGAATAATCAATATCTGATTTTGGAAAAAGGTTTAAAAAATATACAATCCTTTGATTAAATCTTTTTTTTCTATAAATTAACTTTTCAAAGATTAAAGATTTCACACTTCAAATTTATATTCTATTTTTGCAAGAGCTATACCAGATAGCATAACGTATCCTAAGAAGGCGGGGAAAACTTGTATGAAAGTATTTGTTAGCCCAGGAAAAATAAATGGTAATAAGATTATTAAACCAAGTCTTTTAACAAAAAAAATTATTATTCTTGTTAATGAAAAAAATCCAGCTATGCCTGAGGACGCAATAATCAATAAAAGATCATTGTGATAAATAAGAGAGCTGTATTTTACAGGAAAAAAATTAGCAGCAGAAATTCCAGTACCGAGAAGAATTGATTGAGAATATCTTACCCAAAATTCGCCAATTCTTGAAACTGGCCTTAGAACATTAGAAGTAGAAGAAAGGTCAAATTGAAATAATTTTGCAAACGACAAAATTGGAGATATAAAAGCTATTAGAGGGTTTGATGTGTTAGAAAGGGGAGTAATAATTAACCCAGCACTATTAATTATTTCATTATATTGATAATAGCTAGGAATATAAATAATTAAGCAAAAAACAGATATCCCAAAAAAAACTAAAAAACGTAAAATATTTTTTTTATCTATTAAGAAATGTTCCCTAAGAATTAATATTGATATCAATAAAGAAAAAATTAATTGATTCCTTGACATCAATAAAAGTGAAAGTCCACAAGAACTAAATACAAGAAGTACTATTAAAATTGAACTTCTTATTTCTAAAAATTTTTTTTTGATACCCAAGTAAATAAATAAAAATGGCAGATTTACGAGAAGCATACTTCCATTAGGATTACCAAATAATCCCCTTGGTCTGACATAGTTTAAAAAGTCTCCTATGGATTCAAACCCGCCTGCTGCATTATATTTATCTAATGCTCTTTCGGGATAATAAAAAGATATTAATGTTTCAGGAAGATTCGATCTAAAAATAGCAAATAAAAAATTTAGAAATACACCTATAAAAAATATAAAGAATAATCTTGAGAATTTGAATTGCGGAGTTGCCCTACCTAGATGAAACGCAAAAATGCTAAATACCAAAAATACTATAAATTTATAAAAATCATAACCTGAAGAAACTGAATTGAATGAATTTAGCCATGTTTGTCCAATAAATAATGAAATTATTAAAATTAATATGTTATTCCTGTAAATATTTAAATGTTTAATAAATAAATGCGTTTTCGGTTTAAAGTCATTAAAACTCATGACCGCAAAAAATAATAATATAAGATAGCTTACCTTAAACGATATAGACCCAATCCTAAACATGGGTAATACAAATTGATCTATCAAAAATAAATTACAAAGCAATGGATATTTTATTCTGTATAAATTTATGTACAAATCTAATAAAAACTCTTTCTATTATTATAACCAAAGTCAAACAATATAATAATTTTTTTATTTCGAATCTTTATTTATTTTATAAATTAATGTAACTTAAAATAAATTTGCTAATTTGAATTAAATTTATATTCAAATTAATTTTTATTTTTTATCAATGGCATATGAATTTTTAGAGGGTGATTTTGATAAAACTCTTTATAGTACAAAAAAAATATTTTTTAGATTTTGGAATTTGATCTCAAAAAAAAGGAGGAGAGATTTAAATTTTTTATTATTTATAGCATTATTAAGTGGCATTGCAGAAATATTCACTTTGGCTTCTGTAATACCTTTATTAACAATTTTAGCCTCTCCTGAAAGACTTTATAAAATTCCTTTATTTAATAAACTTCTAGAACTATTTTCTTTTGAATCATCTAATCAAATAACTACTTTTATTGTCTTTATATTTATCATGTCTGTCATATTATCTGGCACTATTAGACTTTTAAACTTTAAACTGAATTTTCGTATATCAGCCTTAATAGGTTCTGATATCGCATCATATGTTTACAAGACAATCCTACATCAACCTTATAAATATCATCTTGAAGAAAATTCTTCAAAATCAATACAGGCAGTTACAGAAAGAGTTACTAACTGTGTAAGCGTAATAAATAGCTTCTTAAATTTAATCTCTTCACTTATTATCACAATCTTTATTTCTTTAATATTAATTATTATTGATTGGAAAATAGCAATTACTATTGTATTTTCTATTGGAATTGCGTATTTTTTAATAGTTAAACTAATAAAGCCAATAGTTGAGAGTAATGGTTTAAAAGTTGTTAAATTTGAAAGAATTAGATTAAAAATTATACAAGAGTCTTTGGGAGGTATTAAAGATATATTATTAGATAATTCACAATTTTTACACGTCGATGATTTTAAATCAAAAGATAGAAATGCAAGAGTTTTAATTGGAAATAATCAATTTTTAAATATTTCACCAAAATATATAATTGAAAGTATCGGTTTAATTATAATTGCATTAATAGCATTATCTTTAAGTACTTCATCTCAAAATGCTCAAAATTTAATACCAATTCTTGGAGTGTTTGTTTTAGGCGCCCAAAAAATGTTGCCATCTCTTCAATATATATTTAGTAACCTTATACATATTCGCTCTCAGGCGGGATCAGTAAATGTTGTTTTTTCAGTACTTGATAAAGGGATAGATAATTCTTTTAAAAAGCTTAGTAAGGTAAAATTCAGATTTAAAAACTCTATTCAAATAAAAAATTTATCATTCAAATATAATTCAAATGAACAATACATCCTAAATAATATTAATTTAGAAATTAAAAGAGGTGAGAGGATTGGATTAATAGGAGAAACTGGTAGTGGGAAGAGCACATTAATTGATATTTTAATGGGCTTATTAAGTCCCTCCTCAGGCCAATTATTAATAGACGGAAATGATATATATGCAGAAAATTCAAAAGATATATTAAGCGAATGGAGATCAATAATTGCTCATGTACCTCAAACAATATATTTAAAAGATACCTCCTATCTAAAAAATATAGCTTTTAATATTCCTTTAAAAAAAATAGATTATGGTTTAGTAAAGGAATCTGCAAATAAAGCGCTAATTTCTCATTTCATAGAAAGTAAAAAACAAAATTTCGAGGGTATTGTTGGTGAAAGAGGAATTAATATTAGCGGCGGACAAAGACAAAGGATAGGTCTTGCAAGAGCCCTTTATAAAAAAACTGACATATTAATACTTGATGAAGCTACTAGCGCACTTGATCTGGAAACAGAAAGAAGAATCATGAAATCTATAGAATCTTTAAATAAGGAAATTACAATTATTTTAATCTCACATAGATTAAGTACTCTCGAAAATTGCGATAGAATTATTACAATAGGTTCTGGAAAAATTATTAATGAATGCAAGCCTGAGGATTTAATAAAAAATTAGATTATTAATATACCCTTGATAAAATCTTTATATAAAGAATTTTTAGGCATTTTTAAAACCCAACGTTAACTAATAAGCCAACTAAAATAATTTAAATTTACAATATTCTTAAAGCAATAAATAAAAATAATTCTAACAAATTTTTTTAATTTAATTATTTATAAACTATTTTAATAAAGA
>MDSZ01023698.1_pt1 | contig 16217 bp, 14 predicted proteins | sample 811201 | NCBI WGS metagenome assembly MDSZ01 (sample SAMN05326647, study PRJNA326480) | marine metagenome | isolation source: seawater | place: Indian Ocean: North | collected 2010
ATTCGGACGGCGATTGAAGCGGCTTTACCGGCGGCTTCCAGCTGAAGCAGGCGCCAAGCGAGCGCTGCGCCTGCTGTGAGCGCGCGGTCCCGCTCACCTTTCACCACCTGATTCCAAAGAAAGTCCACCGGCGGGCCCACTTTAAGCGCCACTTCTCGAAGGAGGCGCTTCAGGCCGGCATCCGTGTTTGCCGGCTGTGTCATCGTGGCATCCACCGGGAGCACGATGAGATGACGTTGGCACGGGAGCTGAATTCGCTGCAGCGGCTCAGGGCAGATGCCGTATTGGCCAAGCATTTTGAGTGGGTGGCGAAGCAGCGAGAGCAATAAAGCCAGATAGTCTGCTCTGTGCCTTATTCGAGGCTCACCCGCTCTAGGAGCTCGCGCATCATGACCGTCGGCGTTTGCGCGCCGTCAATCAGCACGTCCGCCTCGGGCAAAGCGGCGCTGCCCCACTCCTCAAAAGTATCCTCAGCGCGCGTCCAAAATCGCTCGATCGAAGCACTATCCCGGCCACGCTCACGCTGATCACGATCCAGACGTCTTCGCCATCTGACGTCTCGCGGGGTATCGACGAATACCAGACAGTCATAAGCAGCGCGCAAACGCGCCGTCGCTGCCACCAATATGCCTTCTACGAGTATCCAGTCCCGCGGCTCTATCTGCAGGGTTTTCGGCAATCTACAATGGGTGGTGAAATCATAGGTCGGGCAGGCAATTGACCGACCTTCTCGAAGCGCGGCAACGTGATGCGCAAAAAGTTCCAGATCCAGCGCGTCAGGGTGATCGAAGTTGACGGCCTCACGGTCCTCTGGGGACACATGCGACAGGTCACGGTAGTAAGCATCAACAGGCAACACCGCAATTCGACTTTGGCCCAGCGATGCGCTCAGCACTCTGGCCAGCGTAGACTTGCCGCTGCCTGACCCTCCCGAGATCGCGAGGACTCGATTCATTCTCCCATCACACCGTTTATCGCGCGTTACCCCGAAAAATAAACGCTTCCATACTCCGCCTCGAGCGCTTCACGTATGCGGCGCTTTTCCCCTGCGGCGTCGATCTTGGCGCAGCGACCCTCCTGCCAAGCCGCGTAAGCCGGATAGTCAGGCACACCCACCGCCGTCACCAATTCCCACACCAGCAAACACTGCTCCAGACTCGTTAGGGCCGTCGTGTCAGCTACGCGATCCAATAACTCGGCCCGATCCGGGACGTCGTCGCTCATCGCAAGCGCGTCTCCGACATCCAACCGCATAAACGCGGGTTTGCTGGAATCGTATCTTGGCCAATCGGGTCCACCATCAATTTGTGGAGTGCCTCGGTAGGCAAAACTGCCCCACGCCGACATCATGACTCTGGTCATCTCGCGGGCAGAGTCCGTATCGGGATACATGAAGTGACCGATCTCCCCATACATTGGTGCCCCCATGACAAACGCAATCTCACTGGCATGAGAGGCCCCTAATATCTTTGAGAATGGCACGAAGTAGTTATCCGCCTGATCGTCCCAGTCGTAGCGGTAGGCATACAACTCGCCATAGCCCGCTTGACTCATGGCGGCAAAGGGCTCGTCGACAGCCCCCAGCTTCCATCCCCGCGAGCGCATGTCGACCCAGAACGCATATTGCGCCGCGTCCTTGATGCGGAGCCTGGCGGGCAACAAGCGCGTCAGGGGATAGCTCACGTCGACAAAGTAACGACTCAGACCCAGCCATAGCGTAATTTCGTCTCGGGTAGTGCCCGCCATCACGGGAACGCTTTTCGCATATTGCGGATCAGCGAGGGCGGCAAGAATGCCCTCAGCCGGGATCACGACCCCGTCACGAATAACGAGGGGCTGTATGTGATCTTCTTCGAGCTCAAAGTAAGCGCGAAGAAGATCGTGGGCAGGCACAGCTCGCAACGCTTCGGCAGACGTATTGGCGGCCTCCAAGTCCAAAGCACCCACCACCTCCCAGCTGCCGCGGTCTACCGTCGGATACTGGCGCTCAAAGTTGTACGCCTCGGCCATTCCCACACTGCGCACGTGGCCCGACTGAGCGATCGCGCGATGAAACAATCCATTCGCCAGTGGGGACGCCAGCAAACTAAATACGTTTCGTCCGCCTGCGCTTTCACCGAACACTGTGACTTTGGCTGGATTACCACCGAACCCATCGATATTTTTTTGCGTCCATCGAAGTGCCTCAATCATGTCGAGGGTGCCAAAGTTGGCGACTGGCGAAGAATCGAGATCCGGACCATTCAACGCCGGATGCACAAACCAGCCGAAGGGTCCGAGTCGATAATTGATCACTACGACGACGACTCGCTGACGCGCTGCGAGGCGCGAAAAGTCGTAGGTTCCCTTGTGCCCTGTCAGGTTACTCCCCCCGTGGATCCATAGCATCACGGGCAGCGGATCGGATACGTCGGTGGGATTGGGTGCATAGACATCGAGATACAAGCAATCCTCGGTGCCAAGATACTCACCCGCTACTCCGCCAGAGGTCATGCTCTGGGGCTGTGGGCACATCACAGGATCAGCAAAAGCTGAAATGCTCCGCTCCGGCGTGTTAAGCGTCGCGGGTGCACGCCAGCGGAGCGTGTCTACGGGCGGGGCGGCGTAGCCGATATCTCGGTAAATCACCGAGCCTTCAGGCCCGAGCTCAGCTACTACCGAACCACTCGTCGTCGCGACACTGGGGCCGCTGCCGACCTCATGATCAGAATGCGTACAAGCGATGACAAACAGCGGCAGGAAGAGCACCGCCGCACGCGAGAAAGAGAAAAACATTAGAGGAAAAAGCCAGTCACTAGGATATAGAAAATACGGGTAGTGAGGAGACGCGGACCACGCCCCGACCTGCTCTGAAAAGCGTCGCTAGGTATCCTCTGGCGCCGCTGGATGCTCTAGTGCTTCGTGCTCAGCAACACTGTGCTGAACCCAGCTCATCAACAGCTTGTATCCCACTGAGAGCATCACGGCGCCGACAAAAAGACCGATTAAACCCTCTGCCGCCATACCACCCAGCGCGCCAATCAAGACGACAGGCATCGGTGTATCGACGCCTCTGCCCAGCAAATAGGGCTTGAGCAAACCGTCAGCTGCACCTGCCGCCAGTAAATAGGCGGTGCCTATAGCGTTCGCTACGGTGCCACCATCACTCGACAACCAAATCCACGCGAGCACTGGCAGAACAACCAAGGCCGATGGCAACTGCAGCACACCTAGGAATAATACGAGCAACGCCAGGACACCTGCCGCTGGCGCATCTAGCGCGAGAAAACCCACCCCGAGGGCCAAGGCCTGAAGAAAGGCGACGCCGACAACACCGTTGGAGACCGAACGAATCGTGGCCACGACGAGCTCTTGAATTTCATCGCCCCGCCGATGGTCGGCGAAAGTGCCCAGCAGTTGTCGCGTTTGCTCCGCCCCACGGGTGGCATGAGCCATCATGAACCCCGCAACTAACAGGGCGACGAAGAAGAGGACCAGCGCCAACAGCGTATTCGCCACAGCACCCAGCAGCACACGGCCCCCGGAAATCAGCTGCGGCTGAACCATCCTCGCCGCCGACATCAGATCTTCATGGGCGCGCGTCCACAGATCGAACAGCGCAGGCCCCACCACCGGCCAGTCTGCGACTGACGGGTTGGCTACGGGGACCTGGAATCCCTGCTCATTTAGGATGGCCACCCAGTCTCTAACGTGATCTGCCAAGGAGACGCCCAGTGCAATGGTGGGGCTTCCTACCACGAGAAAAGCAATGAAGATAAAGACGATTGCCGCCTTGCCCTCGCTCAAATGCAGCTTGGCAGACAGCCGTCTATTTAGTGGGTACAGCGACACGGCGAGGATCACCGACCACAACATCAGGACCAGAAAGGGCGCAAACGTCTCGACAGAAAACCACACAACGGTAAGGAGAAGAAACAAGCGCACGTATACCTGCATCAGGTCGTGCGCCAGCACTTTCCGAACTACACCGAGATCGCCATCATCCATCTCACCGCCCCCAGTCAGAGTAAATCAAAATCTCTCTGCCAGACTGAATAGATCGGCGAGGGATTGCAATCCCTAACGACCTTTCCACTCGGGCTTGCGCTTCTCGGCGAACGCAGTCGCACCCTCGATAGCGTCTTCGCTACTGAAAACCGGCTGAGTCAGGGCATGCTGCTTCGACCAGGCCTCGTCCTCCCCCCAGTCACGAGACGCCTTGATGATCGCTTTGCTGACTTTCACTGCCATTGGCCCGTTCTCAGCGATCTGGTGTGCCAACGCTTTGGCTGTGGCCAGCGCGCTGCCGGCTTCGGTCAACTGGTTGATTAAACCCATAGCCATGGCGCGATCCGCACCCATAAATTCGCCAGTGAGGGCGAGTTCCATGGCGACCCGGTAAGGAATCTGCGAGGGCAGTCTGACAAGACCGCCGGCCGCTGCCACCAAGCCACGCTTCACTTCCGGTATGCCAAATTTCGCATTTTCAGCGGCCACGATCAGGTCGCAGGAGATCGCCAGCTCACATCCACCGGCGAGGGCATAACCCTCCACCGCGGCGATCAGGGGCTTGTCTGCAGAACGCTCGGTCATGCCACCGAAACCTCGCCCCTCGATTTGAGGGAACTCGCCTGTCACGAAAGCTTTCAAGTCCATACCCGCGCAGAAGGTACCCCCTGCCCCGGTCAGGACGCCCACGCGCAGAGAGTCATCGCTATCAAGCCGCTCAAGCGCAGCCGCGACGCCCTGCGCGACCGACAGGTTCACCGCGTTTTTCGCCTCAGGACGGTTAATGGTGATGACGAGAACGCCATCGGCCTCGTCAGTCAGTACGGTTGCTTCTTCAGTCATGGTGTCGCTCCTTCTTAGCGCGGCTGCATACGGATACCGCCATCCATACGGATGCACTCACCGTTGATGTAGTCGTTATCAATAATCGATGTGGCGAGCTGCGCGATTTCCTCAGGGCGCCCCAAACGCTTGGGATACAACACCGACTGAGACAGCGACTCGACAAACTCGGGGGTCAATCCATTAAAGAGCGGCGTGTTGATCAGACCGGGGACAATGGTATTCACACGGATACCCACGGTCGACAGGTCACGCGCAATCGGCAGTGTCATCCCCACGATGCCGCCCTTACTCGCGCTGTAAGCGGCCTGTCCCATCTGGCCCTCATAGGCCGCTACCGAGGCAGTATTGATGATCACACCACGCGCACCGTCATCTGTAACGGGGTCATGCTTCGCCATCACTTCGGCACAGAGACGCAGGACGTTGAACGTGCCCGTCAAGTTGACCGCGATCACCTTACCCCACACATCCATGGGGAAAGGACCATCCCGCCCGAGGGTCTTGGCCGCATTACCAATGCCTGCGCAGTTAACGTTGATGTGGATAGTGCCAAATGTCTCTACGGCTGCCGCGATACCGGCTTTGGCCGAGTCCTCATCGACAACGTTCACCTTGGCGAACACGCAGTTGTCTGCGCCCAGTTCGGCCACCATTGCCTGACCGGCGTCCTCATTCAGGTCGAAGATCACGACTTTACCACCGGCTGCTGCAATGCGGCGTGTGACCGCTTGCCCAATGCCTGAAGCACCGCCCGTCACAACTGCCACTTTTCCATTGATATCCACTTACTAACTCCTTTTCTGACTTACTTCAAAACAAAACAGACCTGTTACGCAGATCTACGAACAATATTTCGGTCACCCGCTGAGACGATCACCGGCGCCCCAAGGGGGTCACCGTGCTCAAACCAGGCGAGTAGCTGAGCATCGTCAGGATCCGCCACGCCAACCCAACGGCGCCCGTCCGACACTTGCCGACCGACAATGACCGCCCTCGCGCCGCCTTTCTGAGGCTGAAAGGTATAACTCTCGATGACGCCATCAGGTTCGGGGTCCGAGACCACCTCAACCGCCTCAGGCGCCTTGAACTCTGGTGCAGTTTCAGGAAACTCGGCCGGAATGTTGGCATAAACGCCGACTGCGTGCTTGGAAAGATAACCGCCATTGGCTCCGACGACACCATAGGAGGGCTCGGGCTGTGCTCTTAACCAATGCACCATCTCGGCAATACCATGGGTAGAGTAGTTGTTGCCCGGCCCACCAAAGAACGGCAGCCCTCCGGTCAATGTTAAGGGACGGGGGTCATCGAGCGTCATGCCCAGCGCATCCATCGCTACCCACACCGCAATCGGAAAACAAGAATACAGGTCGGCCGCACCAATCTGCTCAGCATCGATACCCGCCCCCGCCAAAGCGTTGCGGTAGGCAGCAGACATTGCCTCTGATTCGCCTATGGCGCGTCGGTTTAGGACCTGCGGCTCTGAACCGGTCCCGTGACCGTGGAGAAAAATCGCCCGATCCGCGACCCCAAGGGACTGCGCCGTCTCCCAGCGGGTGAGCACCAGTGCCGAGGCCTGATTCACGCCGTCTTTGGCCACCATCGATTTCAGGTGTGGGTCGCCCATCATGCGATTTTTGCTCGACTCCTCGCCAATTTCGGCGGCCGTCATCGCATCGTCGAACATGGCATGGGGATTGGCCGCCGCCACAGTGTTAAAGCGCGCCATCAGCGCTGCTAACTGCTCCCGATAAGCCGACTTACTGAGGCCCAGATCACCTCGCCGCACCTGCTCTTGTAACGGATAGATATCGACAGGGTTCCATGCCCCATGCCGATTAAGCTCGGCATCAAACAGCAGTTCAGTGCAAGGGCCACGATCGTCGGTTTCACCCTCTGGCTCGTCGCTCCAGTCCACGGACACACCCTGTCGCTGCAACTGACGGGAAGTGGCCAACGCCTCTGCGCCACAGATGATCGCGCCATTAATTTCACCTCGCAGTAACGCGTCACCCAGCTCATAGACCAACCGCTGGGGTTCGTCACCACACGCCCGCGAGTAGATCGCTGAGGCATTTGGGAGGGTGAGCCGGCTTAGAATCGATAACGGCGGACTGGTGCTTCGCCCGAAGGGAGCAATAACGGGCACGATAAAATCCGGCACGGAGTGGGCAAACAATCTCACGCAAGCGAGACGATCGATCAGCGGGATCAACGCCTCCGTCGCGCCGGTATCGGCCAGTGCGGCTTCACAAGCACGCGCCGCCAAATCCTCTGGCCGCAGCCCTTCAAGTTGGTCGTCAAGACGCTCGGTAAACTGACCTGCACCCAGCAAGACAGGCGTATTGGGATCGATAGACATTTCAGTGACTCAAGTAATTGATGCCAGCACGAGCGATACTGGCAAAACTCTCCGCACTCAGCGACGCACCGCCAACAAGAGCGCCATCGACGTGGGCACATTCAAATAAAGCGCGCGCATTATCAGGGTTGACACTGCCGCCGTACAGCACTGGGATATCCTGCTCGGACTGCAACACCTCGCATAATTCCGATTTGATCATCGCGTGCATGTCATTTGCCTGCTCGGGTGAGGCGCTTAACCCCGTTCCAATCGCCCAAACAGGCTCGTAAGCGACCAATAGCGCCGTTGATTGCCCCGCTAACAAGGCACCTCGGAGTTGCGCTTTGACTACCGTCTCGGCGCTGCCCGACTCTCTCGCGTGACGGTCTTCCCCCACGCACAACACCGGCAGCAAGCCCGCCGCCTGAACTTGGCGGAGCTTCTCGCCTATCAACTCATCGCTTTCAGCGTGCGCTTCCCGGCACTCTGAATGACCGACCAATACGTATCGACATCCCCAATCGGCCAACATGGCAGCGGAAATTTCACCCGTGTGGGCGCCCTCATCGTGCGCGGAACAGTCCTGGGCCGCCAATAAGCAGCTTGCGACCGTCTTCGCGAAATAGCCTAGGTAGGGCGCCGGCGGCGCGATGGCAACGGTGAGGGCGGGGTGATCGCAACCGTGCCACTCATTCGAGAAAGCCTGGATAGACGACTTGCTTCCATTGAGCTTCCAGTTGCCAATCAGCGTTAGGTTTTTCATGACAATAGCGCTTCACACACAGCGCGGCACCATAGCAGAGACACCGTCCGGACTCACCCCCTGGCAATCGGGCAATCCGGGCGCCCGCCCCACTCTGCCCAGGACCCGTCATAGACTGCGACCGGTGATCGACCAAGCTCGTGGAGCGCCAAAGCGAGAAGACAGGCCGAGATACCCGAGCCACAGGTCGTAATGACAGACTCGGCAGACAGCGCACCCAACGCCGTCAAAACGACCTCAAGGTCTGCGAGCGGCTTCAACCGGGTGGGGTCACCGGTTAGCAGTGATGCATAGTGACAGTTCACCGAGCCCGGAATGTGGCCGGGACGCACCCCCGGCCTCGGCTCTGCTTCCTCGCCCGCAAATCGCGAAGCCGATCGCGCGTCGAGCACCAGTGTTCGATCATCCTCTATCGCCAACCTCACCGACTCGAGATCAGCCAGCCATCCGCTCTGTCGCTCCGGGACAAACTTGGACTCAGCATGCACTGCCGTGACCTGCCCACTTTCTATGGCCAACCCTGCCGCTAACCACCCGGGCAGCCCCTCGGTCAAAATTTCAACAGCGTGGTGTCCGTACACCTGGAACATCCACCATGCGCGAGCTGCCGAAAAGAGGCCTTTGCTATCGTAAATGACCACCTCCGTGTCACACCCCACCCCCAAAGCCGCCACGCTCTCCGCAAAACCTCTCGCTGACGGCAGCATGTGCGGGCAGTTGTGGTCGGGATCCGCAATCGCATCGATGTCAAAAAAGCGCGCACCGGGAATGTGCTGATCGAGATATTCCTGTTGCGGGTTTCGCTGGTCTCCCGGCAAGTACCAAGAAGCATCTAGCACCACCACGTCGGACCGCCCTAGTTTCGCACTGAGCGCCTGTGCCGAAATGAATGTTGAAGGCTGATTCATACCCGGTCTCCCTCAAAAACACCATGCAGCCTAATTCAAACCGGCTGGGCCCAGCGTCGATCAACGCGCCAAGTTGAGTGGCCGGTCAACGTCACCCACGGTCGCGGAAACAAAGCGATACCGAGACCTTAAAACAAGGTTTTCATTATCCCACTAGTTTGTTCACAATAGCCGGCCGTTTGGGCTAGACCCAAACACCATCTCAATTGCGTTGAAAGGAGAGCCACATGGCTACAACCACTGTTACCTGCAATGACGGATTCGAACTGGGTGCCTACGAGGCCTCCCCGGCTGGCGCTCCCAAAGGTGCCGTGATGGTGATTCAGGAAATCTTCGGCGTGAACTCTCATATCCGTTCTGTCGTGGACGGCTACGCCGCGGAGGGTTACTTCGCGATCGCGCCCGCTATTTTTGACCGCCTCGAGCGGGACGTGCAGTTGGGCTACACCGAAGACGACATGACTGCAGGCATTGAGCTCGCGTTTCAAAAACTCGATATGAGCCAAACCCTGGCTGACCTTCAGTCAACGATCGACTACGCCGCCTCGCAGGGCAAAGTGGGTGTAGTGGGCTACTGCTTCGGCGGTCTGCTGACATGGCTATCCAGTTGCAACCTGAATAACGTCTCGGCGGCGTCCGCCTATTACGGCGGCGGCATTCCGGATAACGCCGATATGAACCCCTCTTGCCCCATCATTCTGCATTTTGGCGAGCAGGATGCGCACATTCCCATGGACTCGGTGGCCACTTTTCAGGAGAAGCACGGTGACCTGCCCGTGCACGTCTACGCGGCAGATCACGGCTTCAACTGTGACCAACGCGACGCCTACGACGCCGACGCTGCCACACTGGCTAGATCGCGGACATTGGACTTGTTCGGTGAAGCTTTGACCGCCTGACTTTGCGCACGATGAAGATTGGAGTCATTGTCGGCAGCCATCGTAAGGACTCGGAGAGCGCCAAAGTCGGGCGCTTTTTGTGCGCCCAACTCACCACTCGAGCAGATGTGTCTACCTGGACACTAGATCTGGGCAAGACGCCACTGCCATTGTGGGACGAAACGCTCTGGAGTGATGGTCCCCAGTGGTCCGGGATACCCGCACTCAAAGAGGAACTCGATGAATGCGACGGCTTCATCATGATTGCTCCGGAGTGGCACGGCATGGTGCCCGCGGCACTGAAAAACTTCCTGTTGCTGTGGGCCGCCACAGGAGAGCTATCCCACAAACCGGCATTGGCCACCGCGGTTTCCGCGGCGGCGGGCGGCGCTTACGTGATCGCAGAACTCAGAATGAGCAGTTACAAAAACAACCGGCTGTGCTGGATCCCTGAGCACTTGATTGCACGGCAGGTAAAGTCCATCTGTAACGACGACATCACTTCCAACGACGACGCGCTACAGCAACCCTTCGCGGAGCGAGCGAACTACGCCCTCGACCTGTTGCTGGCCTATGCTGACGCGCTCGGCGATGTTAGAGCATCGGGCGTTATTAACCACGACGCCTTTATGAACGGTATGTAGCACGGTACGGAAACGTCGCCAGCGAGGCGGCGGCACAGCCGGCACCGGGACACCTCACGAGAGTGCCCGATAGCCCCCTGCGAAGAAGACCAATGGGTCCCCGGCCACCGACTCGAATGAGATGACCTCGCCGACAATAATCTGATGGTCGCCACCCGGGTGCACCGCATCGGTCGCGCAAGTGAAATGCGCTAACGCACCCAACAATTTGGGCTCACCCGAAGCGCCTTCAATGAAGTGCTCTGCCAGCGCCTCGTGCCCTTCCCGCTTGGCGTAATGCCCCGAGAGATCAGCCTGTTCAGCGCTCAAAACGCTGATGCCGAAGTATGTGCATTCGCTATACACCTTCAGATGATCAGAGGTGTTTTGAATACTCCACAGCACGAGGGGAGGCTCAAGTGACACAGATGAGAACGAATTCACGGTAGTCGCAAGGGGGCCTAACTCAGGGTCATTCACTGTGACCAGGCACACGCCCGTTGCAAATTGGCCCAGCGCCTGACGAAACTCTCCGGAATCCATATTGTCTCTTTCTCGCTTAAATCGCTTGGATACGCAGCCGACGCTGCTTTAGTGGCACCTTGGCATGCGGTAATACAACTATCGGTCGAGTCCCCCCATGAGGACGTACTTGATCTCGAGGTAGTCATCGATACCGTACTTGGACCCCTCTCGACCGGAACCTGAGGCTTTGACGCCACCAAACGGCGCCATTTCATTGGAAATGATGCCTTCGTTGACACCCACCATCCCATACTCCAGCGCCTCTGCGACGCGCCAGACCCGGCCAATGTCGCGCGTGTAAAAATAAGACGCCAACCCGAACTCGGTATCGTTGGCCAGCGCCACTGCGTCAGCCTCGTCTCGGAAAGTGGTAACCGGTGCGACCGGGCCAAAGATTTCGTTCCGAAACACAGCCATATCAGGTGTCACGCCGGTTAGTACTGTAGGCTGGTAATAACAAGGCCCGAGGTCGGCGCGCTGACCACCGAGTGCTACGACCGCGCCCGCCGCTGTGGACTGCTCCACCAAGCGCTCCACATCCTGAACCGCCCCCTCATTCACTAAGGGCCCTTGCTGTACACCTTCTTCCCGGCCATCACCCAGCTTCAGTTCACGTGTCGCGGCAACCAGCTTTTCCACAAAGACGTCATGAATACTCTCGTGGACCAGAATCCGATTAGTGCAAACGCAGGTTTGACCACTATTGCGGTACTTTGAAATCAGCGCCCCCGCCACCGCGGCGTCGATCTCAGCGTCTTCAAAAACAATAAAGGGTGCATTGCCACCCAGCTCCATAGACGTTCGCTTGAGAGTCGCCGCACAGGCTTGCTCGAGCCGGCGGCCCACTTCTGTCGATCCGGTGAATGTGAGCTTTCTGACGATGGGGCTTTCCGTTAATGCTGGACCGATCTCAGAGGATGCCCCCACGACTACGTTGAGCACCCCAGCGGGCACCCCCGCCCGCGCAGCCAACTCCGCCATCGCCAACGCCGAGAGCGGTGTTTCGGATGCCGGTTTGATGACGATGCTGCACCCGGCGGCGAGGGCGGGCGCCGCCTTTCGAGCAATCATGGCGTTGGGGAAATTCCATGGCGTGATCGCCGCCACAACACCCACAGGCTGCTTGATACACACAACGCGTTTGTCCGGCGAGGGCGCCGGGATCACATCACCATCAATGCGCTTCGCCTGCTCACCAAACCACTCCATGAAGGCAGCGCCGTAAGCAACCTCTCCCCGGCTTTCCGCTAGCGTCTTACCCTGTTCCGTCGTCATGATGAGCGCGAGATCGTCTTGATGCGCCATCATCAAGTCGAACCATCGCCGCAGAACCTGCGCCCTCGCCTTGGCGGGTAGCGCCCGCCATTGCACCATGGCCGCCTCAGCCGCAACGATGGCTCGCTCAGTGCCAGCGCGATCCGTGGTGGCCACCTCAGCAACGCACTCTCCGGTCGCTGGATTCATGACTGCCAAGGGCCGTGCGGTATCCGTGACCCATTGACCGTCAATATAAGAACCCGTTTTCAGCAGGTCCGGATCGGAAAGTGTGAGCGTCATAGCGCTATCTCTGCGGTTGTGTTCGTATGAATGTCGGAATGATCCGCATCGCGCGCACAATGCATGGATGCGTGGATGCCATCAGTGTCAGCATCCTGCATGAATACCATGGCTCACGCTATACCCATTTGGGTGATACACGCTTAGATCACTGAGAAGACGGTATCCGCGAGCAACTAGATTGGCAGGCCGCCTCGCGCGGTCATTGATTCTCTCGCGGCACCCATCTCGGCGCAGTGAGGCGCCGCTTACCGTCGGACGCGAGGACCGCATCCGAGGCATCCAGCTCAGTGCGATCCCACAGCTCACAGGTCACCTGTTTATGCTTTTGATCGAGGCCCTCGCAGTAGTTACTGTAGCGGCACAGCATGACCTCATTACCCCTGCCTAATCGGACTTTCTCGAACCAATCAGGGTCGGCTAGGGATTGTCGGGCAAAGCCCACGATGTCTGCCTTGCCCCCTGCAAGCAACGCTTCCGCCTGATCGAAACTATGGATCCCCCCAGCCGATACCACCGGCGTATCAAATCCCGCAGCCCGTAGCGCTCCCCGGATCATTGCCACGGGCTCCGAGTTCCGGCCCCAGGGCCCTTGTGGATCAGACAAGTAGGCCGGCATACATTCGTAACCGCTCCTGCCCGTGTAGGGATAGGCAGCCCAGCCCACTTTGGGCTGTTTGGCGTCGTCAAACTTGCCGCCGCGCGACAGACTCAGGAAATCCATCCCGGCGCGCGCAAACTCCGTGGCAAAAAAACAGGCGTCATGAATGCCGCTGCCCTCAGCAATAATTTCGTCACTGAGAAAGCGACACCCGACCGGATAATCATCGCCAACCGACGCGCGTACCGCCCGGTACACCTCGAGGGGCAGACGCACCCGTTGCTCTCGTGGGCCGCCGTAACCGTCATCACGTTGGTTCGTCGCCGACAGGAAAGACGCCATGGTATAGGCGTGGGCGTAGTGCAATTCGATACCGTCAAAGCCCGCCTGCTGCGCCCTTGCCGCGGCTTGCGCAAACAGTGGTGGCAGGGTCTCCGGCAGCGCCGCAATACCCGGTAAATGCGTATCGGTAACTCGTTCACGGTACCCGTGACGCAGCGCTTCGAGCTCGCGTGGAGCCAACACGGCCTCTAACTCAGCGTCCTCGAGGTTGGCGAGACGCTCCCGGACCGCTTGCTCGTCGTCCGCCTCCATTTCCAAGCGCTCGCGATGTGATGCCGTCACCTCCAGAAAACGATCAAAAAAAGCACCAGGCTGCGGTCGCCGACGGATCTGTAAAAAATCAATTAACTGAATGAACAACCGCGTCTGACCGCCGCTGGCTTCTCGCACCGCGTTTGTTAGGCGCTGTAAACCTGACAGGTAGCGATCGCTTGATATTCTCAGCAGCGGCCCACTCGGGATGTCCCGGATACCGGTGGCCTCGATAACAATGGCGCCGGGTCGGCCCTCTGCAAAACGTGCATACCAGTCGATGACATCCTCTGTGACATCTCCGTCTTCACTCGCCCGCCATGGCACCATCGCCGGCACCCAGGTCCGCTGGTTCAATTTAAAATTGGGCGTAGTCAGGGGCGAGTAAAGTCGGCTCCCTGCGGCCTCCTCAGCTGAAGGCCAACGTGCCACCGCCGTTTCGAATTTAATGCGTTCCGGGGGCTTCCACATACCTCAAGGCTCGATGCGACTCACATCATGCTTGATGTGCTTCAGAACGGACATCATTTGCTCCGTCTCGGTACCCGAGAGATTGCCCAAACATTCAGCCAGCCATGCCTCATGGGCCTCAGCCATTTCCGCGAACCGCTTTTGTCCCGCTCGCGTTAAAGTGACGCAAAAGGCTCTGCGGTTACCGGGCACTGGCTCGCGGCTAATGAGCCCTTCACCTTCCAGTTGCACAGCGATCCCCGACACATTTCCGCCTGATACCATCATCCGCTGCGACAAATCTCCCATCGTCAGCCCTTTGGGCTCACGGGCCAGCTGCGCCATGAAATCAAAGCGTGGGAGCGTGATGTCAAACTCCTTGCGCAAACGGTCTCGCAGGTGCCGCTCGACAAGATTGGTGCAGGTGAGCAAACGCAGCCATAACCTGACGGCCTGATGATCACCGTGCTCAAGCCGCGATTCATGATCGAGGCCTGCTTGATCACTTGCTGAATCCATAGCGTATTACCGGTCAGAGCATCTTGATGTGAATATTTTAAACATAAAATGTTTTTCTTATACTAACCAAACAATTTAGATATGAAATATTGCTCGCGCCGCGTCGCAATGGAGAACATGTCGTGAAAGTCGTTTGTCTTGGCGGTGGCCCCGCCGGTCTCTATCTCGGAATCAGCCTGAAACTGCGCAACCCCGACCATCAAATCGAGGTGTATGAGCGCAATAAACCCGACGATACGTTTGGTTGGGGCATCGTCTTTTCAGATCAAACGGTCGATAACATCACCGAGAATGACCCGGTGAGTGCCGAGCGGATCGTTAACGAGTTCATTCACTGGGATTTAATCGACTGCCACGTATCGGGCGCGGTTGAGCGATCGGGAGGCCATGGCTTCATCGGACTAGGCCGCAAGCGCTTTCTACAATTGCTGCACGAACGGGCGCGAGAACTGGGCGTTGGTCTGCATTTCGAGCAGGAAATCGAGCTGAATGACGTCGATACGCGATTTGCTGACGCCGATGTGATTGTTGCCAGTGACGGCCTGAACTCTAGGATCCGAAATACTTATCTCGACGAATTTGGCTGCACGATCGAGACGCGCCCAAACAAGTTCGTATGGCTGGGCACGAACCAAACGTTTCGTGACGCCTTCACCTTCATCTTCGAGCGCACGGATCATGGCTGGATTTGGGCCCATGCTTACCAGTTTGACGACAACACCTCGACCTTCATTGTTGAGACGACCCCTGAGGTGTACGACGCGCTGGGATTCGAATCAATGTCGCACGAGGAGAGCGCGGAAACCTGCCGGCGCATTTTTGAAGATTATCTGGATGGCCACACCCTGCTGACCAATTCCGCTCACATCAGGGGCTCGGCGTGGATCAACTTCCCCGCCGTCTATTGCGATAACTGGATCAAAGACGATCGCATCGTCTTAATCGGCGACGCCGCCCACACTGCGCATTTCTCTATTGGCTCCGGGACGAAATTGGGCCTCGAAGACGCCATCTCCCTTGCGCGGCACCTCGACAGCGGCGAAGCCATTCCTACGGCGCTGAAGCAGTATCAAGAAGAGCGCAAAATCGACGTGTTACGCCTTCAAAATAGTGCGCGTAACGCCATGATTTGGTTCGAGAATGTGCCTCGATACATCGAGGCGTTTGACCTCAAGCAGTTCAACTACTCTATGCTCACCCGTAGCCAGCGCGTGAGTCATGAGAATCTGCGCCTGCGCGATAAAACGTGGCTGGACACCATGGAGACACACCTAGCACAGCGCTACCTCGGCCCCGCAGCCAATGATCCCGTGCCACCCATGTTTCTTCCCTTCTCGTTGCGAGATATGACCCTGAACAACCGCGTATGCGTGTCACCCATGTGCATGTACAGCGCAACGGATGGCCTTCCCGATGACTGGCATTTAGTGCACTACGGCGGCTTGGCCAAAGGCGGTGCGGCACTGGTCTACACGGAAATGACCAACGTCAGCGCGGAAGGCCGCATCACGCCGGGGTGCACCGGGATTTGGAGCGATGCACATACCGATGCCTGGCGCCGCGTGACGGATTTTGTTCATCAACACACGCAAGCCAAAATGGCGATTCAGATTGGCCACGCAGGC
>MDSZ01068441.1_pt1 | contig 16216 bp, 10 predicted proteins | sample 811201 | NCBI WGS metagenome assembly MDSZ01 (sample SAMN05326647, study PRJNA326480) | marine metagenome | isolation source: seawater | place: Indian Ocean: North | collected 2010
GTCGTCGAAAGAAGAAGACGTCTCAGCATCATCATCGATATCAACGCTTTTGGTGAGGTAGGTAGTCACTCAAAGAAATGGCGCTTAATAAAAGCGATTCCAATTGGAAAGAGATAACGCATTGGATTTCGCTTCACACATTATTCGTCTATTCTCTCGCAAAAGCACATCGACACGAGAGAGACGTGTCCAACGAAAGAGAGAGAGAGAGAGAGAGACGATGACACCAAAACTCGTCGTCGTCGCTTTGCCTCGACCACCCTACCGTTGTCTGCTTCCTCTTCTCCTTCTGCTCATTTTTCGCGTCGTGTCATCGTCGTCGTCAAAATCCTTCGAGAGAAGAAAAAAGTCTCCTCCGTTCGAATGGACGACGTGCCAACAAAACGGGACAACAACAACGGACGTGTCGATCGTCTCCGCCGAGCTCTCGCCCGACCCGGTGCGACCGGGCGGCGCGGCGACGTTCGTTTTGCGAGGGGTCGTGACGAGCGACGACGGCGTCCCAGATTCCGCCGTCATCGACGTCGACATTCGGTACCAATCGGTGCCGGTGTATCGAGACGTGTTGAAACTCTGCGAAACGGTCCGCAAAAACGACGACGACGACGAAAACGGAGAGACGACTTTGACGGGATGTCCGATACGAAAAAAAAAGGGAAATAATGGAACGACGACGACGCGCGTGATCATGGAATACGACGCGAAGGTTCCAGAACTCGCGCCGAGCGGCGAATTTGACGCGCGGTTTTTGGCAAAAAGAAGGAGCGATGATGATGATGATGATGATGATGATGATGTCGGCGACGTGTTTTGCGTCGAGGCGACGCTCCAAGTGAAAGGACCGTTTCATCAAAGAGGATTGGACGCGAGAGAAAAAGAAGAAAGCGATGATGATGATGATGATGATTGGGTCGAAGAGAACGAGGCGACGCTCCAAGTGAAAGGACCGTTTCATCAAAGAGGATTGGACGCGAGAAAAGAAGAAGACGGCGATGATGATGATGACGACGATTGGGTCGAAGAGAACGAACGCGGAATAATAAAAGTCTCCTAACGACGATGACGATGGAATCATCACGTGCGGCAAAAGAAGCGAGACGACAAAAAGAGGAGGAGGAGGAGGAGTAAAAAAATAAGTGTAATAACAGTAGAGAAGACCATCGTCTGAGCGACGACGACGACGACTATGTCGACATCCGTTCTCCTTCGCTTCCCTCCCTTTTTTTTAAAGTGCTCATTTCTTCGACTTAAAACGAGATTCAAAAATCGCCACTGAAAAGCGCTCTCTTCTGTTGTACTTCTCCGCGCAAAGAAAGCTGTGTGTGTTCTTCGCCGCCAAAAGTCGTCTTTTGCGATGCTGCGCCGCGACACCACCATCGCCGGAAACGACGACGACGACGACGACGACGACGCGACGACGACGACGCCTTTGATGACGCGTCGGCTTCACGCGTCGTTAGAATCGCTTCTCGGATTACGCGTGTCGCTCGAGTGGACGACGCGATGCATCCGCGCGGTGTTGCGAGAGACCGCTGGGGCGTTGGACGACGAGGAGAAGGACGAGGAGAAGGAGGCGACGTTGTTGCGCCTCGCGTACGATCAGTTCATGTTCGCGGACGTGAACGTCGCGTGCCACGGGTCCATCACCGCGATGCCGTCGCCGGACGAATTGATGACGAGGGAGAGACACGAGACGACGCTGAAAGGCAGGTTCGTGGTGCAAATAGACGAAATGGCGGACGTCGGAAAACCGTTTAGCAGTCGATACGAAAGCAGCAGCACCACCACGAACAATAATAATAACAATAACAACAACAACAACAACAGGAACGTGCCGCTGTCCAGGTGTTTGAAAATGAATGCGACGGATGGGAAGCACAGATACGTGGTGTACGAGTATTCGCCGACGCCGGCGTTGGATGCCTTGGAGACGAAGGCGGGGTGTAAAGTCGCCTTGATAGATCCTAAGATCGTGAATGGGTGCTTGTACGTGGACGAGGAGAGGCTTGTAGTCTTGGGCGGGCAGGTGATGCGATTAGAAGCGGCAAGGCAGAGGATGCTGAAGAAATGGAGAGAACCGAATAGGCCGGAGGAGTTAACCGGCGAAAGCGCCGATAAGAGAGCGGCGTGCGAGAAGGCGGCGTGGGGGAGGAGTGGTGCGCAGAATCAGCATCGTCAACATCGACAAGCGAACGAAGCACCACCAGTACCTTCCTCTCCTCGGCAACAGCAACAGCAGCCACGGCCGCGACAATATCAACAACAGCAACCAAAACAACAACGGTACAATAACAATGCAATAATAGAATTGGATTTGGACGACGACGCTCCGGACGAAGTGGAGATTATTCCAAACACGCAAATACACACTGACAACGATAGTTTGGACCGAGAAGATGTCACGATTGATGAACAAATGGAAACCGTGGAGGAAGAAGAAGAAGAAGAAAAAGAAAAAGAAAAAGAGGATGTACCAGAGAGACGTTCGCGTCGAAAACATGTCATCCTCACTTCGTCCGAGGAACAGACGCAAGGAACACAAAATGACAACAACAACAACAACAACAACAACAACAACAACAACAACAACAACAACAACAGGATATCCGGCGGCGATACGCCCACCACGGCGACAACGACTGCAACCACCACGAACACCAATCGAGACCTATACATGCAATCTGAGGAATTCCGCATCGCCATCGAGGTTCAAAAGAACGCCACCAACGGTCTCTGGTCCTACATCTCCTGTATCAAACGTCTCCGCAAAGATAAAGTTGGCAAACCCGACGATAAACGAACGATCATGTTCAGTGTGCTCGTGTGGATAACCCGCGTCGAATCCATCATGCTCAAATCCAACGACGTAGGTGGCAACAAATGGCGCGCGAAAATCAAGCTCCAAGATTCCACCCAATACCTCACCGTCTGGATCAAAGACGACCAACTCGACCCGTTCACGGAATGTACCGTGGACGAATACGCGTCGTTTTCCGAAATCGACCGCTCCAAAGTCCAAGAAACGTTCAAAAAGAACTGTTTCCGATTCTGTGGCGTCGTTCTGGTCGAAGCGTTGAGATACGAACGGCCCGGGGAGTTTCACCCTCGCGCGGTGTCTTTCTTACACCACGGGAAGTTCAAGAAGAACATGTTGGACGCGTTAGAGCGGAGGTGCGCAAAAACCCCGTTCGTTTAGGTAGACATTTTTGTAGTCACAGTACATATAGACAGCTGCACAGAACGGAGTGTTGTATTCGCGCGTTTTTTATGCTTCGTTCACAAAGAGACGAGGACGCGCCACGCAAAGGGGATAATAAATGTGAGCACCCTCTCTCTGTCTTCCTCTCTTTTCTTCCCGTTTCCTTTTCCCTCTTCTTTTCTCTCCCTTGTCTTCATAGTCTCACCTTTTGCGAGCGCGACGTACGTTTACAGCGCGAAGGCGAAACAACGACGAGGAAAGACTTTTTCTTCTCCACATACTACATGGTGCGTTTCCGAGACAAAAAAAACGAGAGCGACGACACGGACGGGGTGTTCGCCGCGGTGCCCGAGGACATCATCGCGCATCGCATTCTCGCTCGACTCGATGCCATCTCGATGTTCCGATTTGCCCTGTCGTCGAAGACGAACTTCGAGAGAGTCTTCGGCGATAATAAAGATGGCACAACAAACCCCAACAACAGCATCATCACCAAAACGTCGTCGTCGTCGTCGTCGTCTTCGACGATGATGATGGTTCGCAGAATAAAACTTCTCACGTGGAACGTGAAACGCGACGACGAACAACCAATACTACTCCCGTGTGTTGTTGGGCCATCGCGCGATGATGATGATGATGGAAGAGGACTCGACTGTTGGTGGTCTTCAAAGACAACGCGAAGAAGAAGAACGACGATGATTGCGCGCACGATTCGGAAGGAAAGCCCGGACGTGTTTTGCACGCAAGAGGAGACGCGACGGATGTGCGCGCGTCTTCAAAAGGAGACGACAACAAACGACGGGGTCATCGCGTACGCGCACTTTTGCGAGACGAAAGAAGACGAAAGGAAGCAAATGTATCGAGAACTCAAAGAGAAGGACGACGTTTTCGTGACGTTGAAACGAGAGGAAGAGGAAGATGTGGACGCGTACGAACGCGCGAGAGAAGAAGGCGCCGACGACGACGAGAGAGGCGAGCATTTGAACAACGTGTGGTGGAGAACAGATAGGTTCGAGCTCGTCCAAGGAGGGATGTTTCGGTTCAGAGTTCCCGAACATCCAGAGATGTCGTTCGCGACGCCGATGACGTGGGTCGCGTTGAGGACGAAGAGGCGCGCTTCGCGAGCGAAACGCGCGACGACAAAAGACGACAAGGTGGAGAACGATAGTTCGCTCATCATCGCGTGTAGCGTGCATTTGCCAGCAGGTCACGATTGGTTGGAAGCAATTCCACGCAAAGTCTACTTGGCGAAGTGCGTGAGGTGCGCGATCGCGGAGTTACAAGTGACGTTTGGCGCGGACGTGCCGATATTCGCGATGGGCGATTTCAACTCGCAAAAAATTCAAGAAGCGGTGAAAGTTTTAAACGGCCAAAGTCGACGAGTACGAGTAGAGAATGATGATGATGATATTCATAGAATGAGAAAAATGAGTTCTCGTTCTTCATCTTGCTCTACTTCTTCTTCTACTTCTTCCTTCGCCTCGTCTCGACAACGAGCGATTGGTTTCGCGTCTTTCGCGAACCACAAGCGAACGCACGCCGACGTCGTCGATTGCTTCGAGGCATTGAACGAGGATAATCCAATCATTTGGCCGTCGGAACCAACGGTGCCAGCTGTGGGTGAGTTTTCTTCGGACTTTTCTGGAACCATCGAATACGATAAAGTCAAACGCGTTCGAACGGGTGGGTTAAACGGTACAACCTGGCACAACTGGAACGGCCCGTTGCACAGCGAACACATTTCAAACTGCATGGCGAAACAAACGAAACACGCGCAAGCGCAAATTGGCGTTAAAAATGGGAAGGGCGTCGTTCGAGCTCAAGCCACTGGACACGAACGACACATCGACCACATTTATTTCGCTCGAGGTGAAACGCTTCGCCCGAAAATCGCCGGTGACATCGGGCCCTCGCGCGCGCGACTCCGCCTCCCTTCGATTACGCGCCCAAAAATACGCGTCCAGAAGTGCAAAGTTGTTTTGGACATTCACGACACCACACTTCTGCATCGCGAGGACGTCGGCGGCGGATTGCACGCGCGCGCGAAAAGGGGATCCATGGCAGCGCACCAACGCACGCTCTGGGCCAGCGACCATTTTCCAGTCACCGCCACCGTGGTACTCCTCCCAACCTTCCGCCAAAGCGGAACCGAAAGGACGACGACGCCTCTTTACTCGTCGTCGGACTTTAAGGAAGACGACGAAGGAAACAGACGGTTTCGGTGCGACACGCCGTGATATGTTGTGTGTACACAAAATATGTATACGTGTGTGACATATCCTCCTCCTCGTCGTCGTCGTCGTCAAAGGCTTTGGGAGTCCTTTTCTCGTACGCGTCGTCACATGTGTGGACCCTTTTTCCAATACTATTTAGTATTACCTCACTTCTCCTCCTCCTTTCCCCACACGCCTCTCCCGCGAAAGAAGGATACAATACTAATGGTGTCCGTCGGGTCGTCTTCTCTCTTCGAGTTTTCTGCGCTTTGGTTCCACCTCTTCGCCATCGTCCCGCTCGCCGCGCTCTCTCGAGCGACCCACGCGTGCGCGTCCGCGGTGGCCCTCGCCGTCTCTGGATTGGACGGATTGGAATGGGTGTTGGAAACGATCATCGAGCGGATCGTGCACCGAACGACGACTCGAACGAAAGGGAGCAGCAAAAAAAAGCAGCGTTCTTCTCGCGACGATAAGGAGGATGATGAAGAAGAGAGTGGTGGTCTTCTCGACCCGGAGTGTTTACCGACTCGGTTCAAGCACACGTGTAACGGCGACGTCGAGTTACAGTTGCGAAAATACGAACGCCATCTGATGTTCAAGAGAGAACTCAAAGTCGAGACGCTGATGTGCCGTCCGTGCCCGAACTACGCGTCGATCAAAGCGAATTACGGCCACGCGTTCCACGGGGTGACGAAGCATGGCCACGTGGTGCAGTTAGAGAGACCGTCGGGATGGCAAAACCTGGTCGACGCGATGAAAGCGAGAGGGTTTGAAAAGGACCCGACGGCGCCGGTGAAAGAGCACATCGCGTTTGTGACGACGTACGCGTTCGAAAAAGTAGATGCAAGACCGTGGCCGGATGGGAAAATAACTCGGATCGTCGACGTTTCCCAATTTAGCGCCGGGGAGTTGACCATAGAAGTGTTGGGATTCTTGAGGCGGATGGCAAAGTTTGGAAGCGCGTTTTTATGCGAACGACACGGGAAAGTGTATTTGTGTAAACCAAGCCCGACGTTTCGGTTTGTCTACGCTTTAGTCGCCCCTTTAGCCTCGACGAAAACGTTAGATAACGTGTTCATTTTAGATACCGTAGATGACATGCGGGCGAAGATTAGCGAGGAGATTGATTTGAAGTACGTGCCGAAAGAGTTCGGCGGCGACTGCGAGTGCGAAGGCGGATGTTGGTTTGGGCATCCCAGCGAGAAGGCTTTGAATGCGTTCGCGAGAAAATTGAACGAAATAGAAGAAGAAGGTGATGAAAAAGACGACGACGCGCTAAGAGATTTGTAACGAACGATTGCGCGCGTGCTAGTGTATGTAGTAGTTTTATTACAACTACGTACGTATACTATAAAAAAAAATGCAATAATAGTAGTAGTATTATCTTTTCGCGGCAACATTCGGCGGCATCACGAATACTCCTTTCTTCTCTTTTTCTCTCTCTTTCTTCCTCTTCTCTTCGTATTCTTGAATCTCCTCTGGCGACCATCCCGCGTAGACGTCGCCGTCCGGCGCCTCTTTCGCGACTAAAGCTGCAATCTCGCGCGGTTCTAATCCTTCAAACGGATCCTCCTCCTCTTCTTCCTCTTCCTCTTCTTCGCCTCCTCCTTCCTCCTTTTTTCGTCCTGTCGCCGTCGAAGTAGTTGTCGTCGTCATTCTCTCCGTCCTCGGATCGTACTCTCGCGTTCCCACGAACGACCGTCCTTCGAGCGCTCGCGCCATCGCTCTTCTGTTTCTTTTCAACTCTCGTTCGCGTCGTTCCGTTTCGTTCGCGTGTTCGTGTCGTTCTCGCATTTTGTTCGACGCGATCAGCGCGACGCAGACCGCGAATGCCGCCCAGTACAGTTTGTGCCACCACGGCATCGGTTGGCTCGCGTTATAGCGACGAGGCGACGAGAGCACCGCCCGTTCCCACGGGAACATCATCCCGGCTAACGGGTTCGTTTCATCCAATTTTGGTGTTGCATCTTCTTCTTTTGTCCTCCTCCCTTGTGTCGTCGTCGTCTTCGTTCGTCGGTGCTTCTTCTTCTTCGCGTCGTCGTCGTCTGAGTCGGTGGAAAACGAGCGGAACGTCGTCGTCGTCGTCAAAGTCGAAACTTGCGTGGTGGTGGTCCTCCGCGATGATGATGATGCTACACAGGACGACACGGACGACACAGCATTTTTATACGCGGACGACACCAAGAGAGACACCAAAGCCTTCCTTTTCATCTTTGTCTTCTTCTTTGTCTTCTTCTTCTAGGGACACAAAAACGAACAAAACGAAAACAAAAGGACGATAACCGGCGGCTTTATTGGCGCGCGTACAGGTGGTCGTAAAAAGACGCGCGCTTGGGAAAGAAAGAGGTTTTTGAGTCGCGGTAAAGGTGGTCCAGAACGACAGAGCGCGCCACAGAACGAACGCTCTTGGTTGTATAATAGGGGACGCATCCCCCCCCAAAAAAATTGTCACGAACAAAAGCGAGTGCCTCTTTTTAGGGTTTAGTGTATCTCATAAAACCCTAAATAACACACAATAGGGTTTAGGGTTTAAAAAAAGAAAAAAAGGGGGGTGTTTTGGAGAAGCCGCGGGGAAAGACACCATTACACATCACTGAGACGCTTGCAAATCTTTGCGACGACGACGACACTCTGCACGAGAAGAAGAAGACCACCACCACCACCACCTGTTTTAATACGTCTGTCGACACATACACAGTGTATCAAATCATAGTATCATCGGGGGGAGAGTATGTCGTCGTTTACGTCGCTAAAGGGGGTTTTCGCATCATCGGTCGTCGGGGAAGATGATGATGATGATGATTCCACTTTGACGCCTTTACTTTTGGAGCGACAAAGACGACAAAAGACTGTATTGGGAGGAGGAAAAGGCGTTTTCGTCAATGATGATGATGATGATGATTCCACTTTGACGCCTTTACTTTTGGAGCGACAAAGACGACAAAAGACTGTATTGGGAGGAGGAAAAGGCGTTTTCGTCAAAGCGTTGGCGACGACGACTTTGACGACGACGACAATGATGATGATGGTTGCTGCCGTCGCTTTCGTGGTTGTGGTCGCGCTGAAGACGACGACGACGACGACGACGTCTTCAGCAGCAGCGCGTTTGGGAACGAACAAAGAACATCATCATCATCGGCTTGGTTCGATTGGAAACAACAACGTCCAGACCCAAAAACACCACGTGACGACGACGACGACGAAAAGGAAGAAGAAGGCTTTCAAAACGGCTTTAGCCCCGGCGCTGCGAAAAGGGAAGAAAGAAGAAGACCAACAACAACAACAACAACAACAACAACAAGCGACGTGTCCACAAACGTACGTTCGAATCACGGACACGAGCGTCAAAGGTCACGACGTTTTGGAGGAGGAGGAGGACGGAAAGATGACTCAAAGTGTTGGGCGATACGACTACCGAGAGTCGACTCGAGAGTGCGAAGACGCGTGCAACAAAAACCCAACGTGCGTCGGATTCGTGGATGACGCGACGGAGAGATATTGCACGTTCAAAGATGCCGTCGAAGGCGACGATATGGTAGACGATGTGGGACGAGATTCGTATAAGAAGTTAGAGGTGACGTCGTATTACGTGCCACATTTTAACAAGTGGGTGAGCGCGCGCGAAAGCGAAGACGAAAACGCGGAACACGAAAAGTTCGTCTACGAAGAATCCGCGGAGGAATGCGAGGAGATATGCACGGAATCGACGACGTGCGAAGCGTACGTGGATTATAAGGACGCCAAGACGCCGTACTGTAGGTTTAAGACGAAAGATTACGTGCAGTCGGTGTTGAGCACGCCGGCGAAGGATCTGTACTCGAAGAAAACGTGCGTGCCGGGGCAACCGGTCGGGAAGGAAGTTTTAGACGAGTTCGAAGAGAAACCCACGAAGGAAGAAAGCGACGAAGAGAAGAAGTCGGAATCGGAAGAAAAAGAAAAAGAGTGCGTCGAGTGTGAAGACGACGACGACGACGACGACGCGCACCTCGCGGCGATGAAGAAAGAAGCCATCGAGACGTTTTTGAAACGCAAGAAAGAAACCAGCGCGATGAAAGAAGCCATCGAGGCGGCAAAGGCGAAGAAGAACGAGAAGTCAAAGACGACTGGAGTCACTTCTCTTCCTCCTCCAAAAGGCGTCGTCGGACACTCCAAGAAACCAACGTGGGTGAAAGTTATCGAAGACGATGCAGACGAGGGCGAAGAAACCGACGACATCGAAGAGGAACAACCGAAAATTAAAGCGATTTTGACCAGCAAACATGACGACGACGTCTCCTCCTCTGCATCGAAAACGAGGACATCCAAAACGGAGAGATTGGCGCAATCGCACAAAGTGACCAATTTCGGCGACATTGCCAAAGCGAAAGCGAAAAAAGAGGAAGCGTTGGCGTACGCCAGAAAGTTGTTCGACCTCGAAAAGAAAGTCAAAGCCGAGCTCGCGGCGAAGAAAGCGAAAGAAGACGCCGAGGCGAAGAAAGCCGCCATCATAGCGAAGAAAAAAGCGGAAAAGATGAAAGCGAAGAAAGAAGCGGAAGAGAAAGCCGCGGCGGAGGAAAAAGCGAGGTTGGAAGAGGAGGAAAAGAAACGACTGGAAGAGGAAGAGTACAAGAAAAACTGGGCGGCGCGATGGATGGCAAACATCGAGGCGAGAACGGAAAAGCTCACCGCAAAGAAAGAGGATACCACAAGGTTGAAACACGCGAGCGCGTTGGGTGATTCGTTCGTCACGTTCTTTTCGAAAATGTTGCCGATGCGAACGTGGGAAAAGAGCACGACGATTCAGACGCCTACCACCAATCGCAAAGTCGTCGTCGACGACGACGCGACGCAGCCGCGCTTTGCGTTTCAACATCAACACTCTTCCGTCAATGCCGCCCTCGAGAATAATGCTCCAGACGGGCGACCAACGCGCGACTTATCCGACGACGTCGCCTTACGAATGGGTGGTGGTAAAAAATGAATACTAGACATCATCCCGCATCCGTAGTCGCTTCGTATTGTAGCATACATATAAGTATACGTATTATTACATTATTCTTCAACTGTATACACAATGAGTCGTCCTCCATAACTTTTCGTCGTCGACCAAAACACTTTTCTTTCTCAAAGAGCAAAAGGCGCCCAAAAGGCGCGTTTCGCGCGACCGATTATGGTTGTCGCCGCCGACGTTGACCCCAAAACGACGAACGTCGAGACGACCACCACCACCACTACCGTCAGGCCGACGACGACGACGAAAGCGAAAGCGAAAGCGGTCGAAGAGATCGAGGACGACGTCTTGAACGAACAGAAGCGGGAGTCGACCGTGAGTCTTTTCCTGTCTCAAAAGCGAGCGTCGTTGCAAAAGCCGCGCGAGTTTTCCACCGATTTCCGAGGGTTGCGCGACGTCCATTCGGCTCGTCGGTTTCGTTTGAGGTCGTCGCACGATGCGATCGGGAAGTTTTCCGCGGATTTAGCTTTGTTTTTCGACACGGTGCAATCCATCGGCGTTTTGTGCCTCCTTTTGAGCTGCTTGACGTTGCACGAGATTATGGTGGACGTGGAAAAATCAAACCTTTCCGGGGCGTACGCGTTGGAGGTGATGAGATCACCGAGCGACACGAACGCGTCGTCTTCCACGCACGACTGTTGGAAGAGCTATTACTCGAACGCGGCGAATTACGTGTTACGAACAACACCTGGGTCTAAGTGCGAAGACGCGAAAGCGAGAAGCTTTTATAACTGTCCGACGACATGCAAATACACGGCGCGAGACGAGGGGGAGTACGAGAGCATCGTTGCGGAGAACAACGGGGTGGCGGTGTGCGATGTGATTTTACCGTGCCAATTCGTGGACGACGAAGACGATGGGAGCAGCGTGTGTTGCGAGGAAACCGCTTCGCCAGTGCTGGATACGAAACCATCGTTGGACGTCGGCGTTTTCATCGTTGAAATTTTCGTCGTGTTAGCGTGTACCATCTTCGACGCCGTGTACCAAAAAGTGCAATCGGAAAAGTTTTTGAAGTACGATGTAGAAACGATGACGGTTGGAGATTATTCCGTGATGGTGAGGTGTTTGGATAAAGACGCGACGAGAGAAGAAGTTGGGAATTTTTTTACCCACTACGGTGAGGTGGCGAACTGCGTGTTGATGAAGAACGTGTGCAAGCTCGTCGAATGCGAAAGAGAGCTGTGTCGTTTGCGCTTGAGACGCGCGGAGATGGCGGCAGAGATGAATAAGAACATGAGGAGCGCAGAAGGAGAGGAAAAAGAACAGCAAACAGGAAGAGCGAAGAAACCTCCCCTCGGCAAACTTCTCTATAGGCTGTTAATTTTAAGAGGGAGTCGAGCGACGGATGAAAATTTGCGCGCGTTGGACAAGAGAATAGAACAAATGAAGACAAAAATACGCGAGATAGAGAAATCGAAAGTTTTAGAGGAAAACACCGGGCAAGCAATCGTTACGTTTAACTACGAAGTGAACGCGTCGGCGTGCGTAGCAGACCACGTCTCAGATATAGAAGAGTGGTTCGTGAGGAAGCTGCGCAGAGAACCCAACGCGCCAAAGTTTCGAGGCAAAACTGCCATTCGCGTCGAAAGAGCGCCAGAACCCTCCGATATCGTTTGGAGAAACATGGGATTCAATACCAAAGGTGGTGATGATAATAACAGTCGCAATAGTTTACTCAGAAATAGACACGTGCATGCGTTCTTTATCATGACTGGAAGTCTCGTCGCTTTTTGCATCGCGCAGTGGTACGCAGAACGATGGAGGACGCGAATAAGGTTGGACATTCTCAAAAAAGCTGCCCTGAACGGAGGCGAAGTATCGATTTCAGATACCGACCAGAACGTGTTGCGAGTGCTCAAAATCACTTCAGCGTTGACCATTTCGCTCATTAACGTAATCTTGACACAAATCGCGAAAGCGGTCAACTCCTACGAGCGCTACAAGTCGCACTCAATCGCGAACACGATGTTGTTGGGTAAATTAGTATTAGTGCACGCGTTGAACGTCTGCGCGATTCCAATTTTGGTGACTCCGTGTGGAGATTCCGATGGCGATTGCGAATGGTACACGTCTGGTGGATTAGTCGACCAAGCGTTTTATTTGCAACTGTTTAACATTTTCACGCCACATTTATTGGTTCTCGGGCAATTCATCTTTTCGCCGGGGTACTTTGTGAAAAAATTCCTGGCACCTTTTGCTAAGACGCAAGCGACGATGGATTATCTGTATTCACCGCCAGATTTTCAGCTGGCGGAGATGTACGCGCAGTGTTGCAAAACGTTTGCGATGGCAAATTTATATGGACAAGCGTTACCGATTGGCTATTTGTTAGCCGTTGGCGCTTTGTTTACTCAATATTGGGCGAACAAGTACGCGGCTTTACGCGTCTCGCGAAGTCCGCCCAGGTTGATGATGTCGTCCACGTACATGGTTTCTAGCATGATTAAACTCACCACTTTGGCAAACATTTTGTTCGGGTATTACTTTTTTTACCGCACGAACACGGATTCAAATTTAGGCGTCGCTCGATTGTGGACGCTCTTGGCGATATGGCTCGCAGAGGCGATCATGCCGACCAGATTTACGTTAGGCGTTGGAAAATACGCGGAACGTTTAGGTATGGTAGCAAAGGGTAAAAAACAATTCGAGGAACGAGGCACGTTTGGGCAACCGTACGTGTCTCTGTTATGCATGGACGATCAATCGATGATGTCAGTATCTGCGGCAGAAACGAAATCCACAGAGTCCACGCCGCCGGTATCCCCGAGACACTTCTTCCAAAGCGCGCTGGGGAGTTTTGCGTTTTCACAGCGCCAACGCCCGTCGAGTGTAGAGTACGACGACAAAGAGGAAAAGAAAGAGGTGGAAACCATTATCAGCGAAGCCGGTATCGACGTAGAGCAAGAATTGATGGAAGAGGTCGAACACGTTTCAGAAGATAGCTTTAGCGATGATGAAAAAGAACACGTAGTCTTAGATAGCGTAGAAGAAGGAAAAATCGACGAAAAGAAGAAGGTAGAGGTCATGGAAGTACCTGATCTGGAAGAACACGAGAAACGATACAAACGACCGGCGCGAGTTACAACGATGAATGTTACTCCAACCAGTCTCAGCTCCGCGGTGGCGGACCAGAAGCGCTTGGACAAGAAACGTCGAGCGATTGCCAAGATTCTTTTGGACATGGAACGCGCCGCGTTGTCGCCACAATACGCCCCGGATGCTTTAGCTGTCATACCAAACTTGTCGCGAGGCGATTTTGCCAGATACTTAAACTTTCTTAGTTCCATCTCGCGATGTTCTGCAGACACGCTTGCTCACGCGGCTCGATTGGAGGTGTACCATCCACCGGTACCGAACGAATTAGACGAGAACATCTTGTTCGATTTGTTCGTCAAAGAGTATCGACTTTTTGACTCCGTGTTGACAGCCAACAACGCGTTACTCCCCGGTCAGCGACCGTGGTCGAGCGCTGCGAAGACGATGGGGGCTGTTCCAACGCTTCCAGAGATCGATTGGAAAGTAGAAATGCTCCGTCGATACAAAGAAAGTCGGAAACGCGCCATGCCGAGTTGGCGAGAGAGTGATTGATATTATTATATAAATACAACAAAACGCACGAACACGATTTCTTAAGCTACGGGGTTATCATTTTATCACGCTATTCGTCGGCAAGAACCAACTCTCCGCCTTGGCTTTTGCCGCTTCGTTCGCGTCCGTCCTCGCCTTCATCCGCTCTCGAGTACAAATAGTCTCCGCTCTTAACACGGAACTTCTAAATACTTTCGGCCGAAACTTTTCCGCCGCTCTCGCTATTCTCGCATCTCGTTCCTCTCGCTCTTTTTTTTCTTTCATTTTCATCTCGTACCGATGCCTCGCGAAATCCATGTCTCGTTTCCTTCTCGCGATTGCTTCCAAAGGTGAGTGGTGCTCTTTCTTCGCGTCGAGAACATTCTTTGAATTTTTATCTCGCGCTTCCAATTCTTGCACGTACTTCTCTCGTTTCTTCAGCGTTCTCTCTCGAATCCGCGCTTCCCGCGCCTTTCGGTCTTTCCGCTCGTTTTCCGACAGCATTTTCGCCCGCGCCGTCTCTCGCTCTCGCGCCGTCTCCCGTTCGCGTTTCTCTGCTTCTTCCTTTTCCAATCGCCATTTTTGGACGAGTTCTTTTTGGCTTTGGCATCGTCGTCGTCGTCGTCTCTCGTCGTCGTCGTCGTCGTCGTCGTCTCTCCACACAAAGTCCGAAAACGACGATTCAGAGAGCGACGACCCCACCAACGCGCGCTGCCGACGTATGCGCTCGCACAGCGCGTCGTCGACGATTTTTACCATTTTTGTTGTGTGCTCGCAGAGGAATGACGAATTTGTTAACAACAACAACAACGACTACTTTTTCTTCTTTCGCCCTTTGGTCTCTCTGGCTACGCCTCCAACACATCGTCCAAGTCCCCGAGATGGACGTATTGAGCGCTGTTCCGTCTTTCCCCGGACGAAGAGGACGACCCATCATCTCGATATTTGTTGTTCCAATATTCCAAATCGGCTCGGTCTTTGAACTCTTCGATTAACCGCGCGGATATGAATCTGCCTCCGAGATAATGCGCGCACCGCCGGACGGGTCGCGTTGTGTCTTCGCCCGAAAGCGAGGCCTGTCGCGCGCGTTCGTAGACGCACTTTTTCGGCGCCGTGAGCGAGACGAGATAGTCTGGGTAGATGCTGTGCGGTGTTAGACCTTCGTTTACGTCGTCTCCACTCGGAACGTCTACGCTCACGACAACCGGCCCGCTCGCGCCCGATGACTTTGTGATTTTGGCCACGTCCTCGAGGACGCCTTTATACGGCGCGCGAGGCTCGCCTCGAAACGAGAATCCAAAAAGCGCGTCGACGATGACGTCGTATTCGAACAGAGGAAGAGTTTCTCCTTTCGACGCGAAGAAAGCGTCTTCCTCGAGAAACCTCGCGCCCGCCGCCTTGCACGAGTCGCCGAGACGCTCGAACAACTTCTCGTTCTTCCAAGAAGACTTTTGTTGTGTGTCCAAAAGCCTCCTCCTCCTCCTCGTCGCGATCGCGTCTTCCGTCAGTTTTGGGTGCCACACGTCGACGTGCCAGCAGCCTCTTTGTGCCAGGTGTTTCGCCGCGACCAGTCCGTCGCCGCCGTTGTTCCCCGGGCCGCACAACACGACGACTGTAAAAGGAGTCGTCGCGTTCTTCTTCTTCTTCTTCTTCTTCTTCTTTGCAATCGTGCACGCGACGTCGTCGTGGAGAACGTCCGCGACGGCCAATCCGGCGAGTTCCATCAGTTGCTCGATGGACCACCCGTGCGGCGGTTGTTCGCGACCACCTTCCCCGCGCGTCGTCGTCGTCGTCGTCGTCCTCATCAGCGCGGCGTCGATGCTCGACGCCGTCTCGGCGTCCAAGTACCTCATCATCGAATGATGCTGCGCGCAAAAATGCGTTTTTGGTGTTGGTGTTCTCACGGTCCTTCTTAGAGGCGTCGTCAAAGTCGACCAAAGACGACGACTCCTATTCGAGGCGGAGGAAACCCCCCTCCCGGCCGAAGGAACGACTTTAAAGTGGACGACGATGATGATGTGCTGTTTTTTGGCCGAGTGTATAAGTGTAGCGTCGAAAAGAGACACACACACACACAGAGAGAGAGAGAGAGAGGAACGTGTTGTTGTGTGTGCGCAAAAGCGCTCTTCTTTTCCCCGACCAAAAAATAGGTCTCTTCTCTCGTTTTTTTTTGTACCTCAACGGAAGAAGAAGAGGGAAAGGAAAGAGAGACGAAAGAGAGACGAGGGATTCTTTCGCTTCAAACAC
>MDSZ01212050.1_pt1 | contig 16216 bp, 14 predicted proteins | sample 811201 | NCBI WGS metagenome assembly MDSZ01 (sample SAMN05326647, study PRJNA326480) | marine metagenome | isolation source: seawater | place: Indian Ocean: North | collected 2010
AATTTGGTTATGGGGAAAGTTATGGTGGACGGCACAGGACTCGAACCTGTGACCTACTGGGTGTAAACCAGTCGCTCTAACCAACTGAGCTAGCCGTCCGTTACTAAATTTAAAAGGTACTAAATTAAGAATCTGGCGGGTTGTGGCAAGCGTGAATCATTCAGACCCACCTACTTCAACACGAATGGTCTTGGGACCCAGGATGGGCTTTGGGCTGGCCTTAAAATTTTGCTTCGATGGATTGGTCCGTAAAGATGGAGATTGCCTTTGCAGCTTGGTATCTTGGCCCAAACCGATTGAAGAACTTGTGTTATTTATTTTTCTGGGCCCCATCCAGTATTGATTGTTGCCGACTGCAGATGCCTCAGGGGCTGAAGGTAAGCCACTGCTTCTTACAGTTGATTCTCTGCGGGCATCTTTCATGCCAGCAGCTCCTGCGCGCTGCACCGGAAAACCCGGTTCTTTTGATCGGCCACGCCGAAATTGATATCGGTTAATATCCTGAAGGGACATGTTATTGACTTTTTCCATCCACTCATCCACCCGGTCATTCAGGCGGGCATAATAGGCATCCCGAAACTCGACCGCATTGGCCGCAGGGTCGTGCTTACTCAGATTTTGATTCGTTGCCCGTTGCGAAGTCTCATTGGCAATTTGATCATTCAATGGTGTCTTGATCTCCATTCTGGATGAGGGAACCCTCTCACCTCCCCAAATCTTTGCTGAACCCATGGGAAATCTTTTTCCCCCAAAGGGAGAAAAATGAGCAGGCCACTCCTCCACAGAAATTCGGCGGTAAGAAGAAGAACTGACACGGTTAAATTTGGACGCACGACCACTTAATGAACTCATTTTCCCGTCAAAAATTCCCACCCGTTTGGTAAAATCATTTGCCTTCAACTGAGCGGACAGATTGGTGGAGCCAAAAAGGAACAGCACACAAAAGACGAAGGATAGCCTCGACTTTCCGTAACCGCTCATAAATAAAACAATATGCATTTAATCACTTTTGATCAAGAATGATCCCACCCAGCTGATGAAGACTTATTTAAATATGTTGCAACGCATCATTGATCATGGTGTTTACCGAGATGACCGTACGGGTACGGGTACTTGGTCAGTTTTTGGTGAACAGGCAAGGTTTTCCCTGCACGACGGCTTCCCTCTGCTGACCACAAAAAAATTACATCTTCGCTCCATCATTTATGAACTCCTCTGGTTTCTTCAAGGGGACACAAATGTAAAATACCTTAACGAGAACAGGGTCAGTATCTGGGATGAATGGGCCGATGAAAACGGTGATTTGGGTAGGGTTTATGGAGCCCAGTGGACTGACTGGAATAAGCCCGACGGCAGTGGATCAATCAACCAAATTGATGAGGTTATTCGCTCCATCCGCCAACAACCAGACAGTCGCCGACACCTTGTCTGTGCCTGGAACCCAGGAGAGCTCCATCTCATGGCCCTGCCTCCCTGTCATGCTCTTTTTCAGTTCTATGTGGCTGATGGCAGGTTAAGTTGTCAGCTCTACCAAAGGAGTGCCGATCTTTTCCTTGGCGTTCCCTTTAATATCGCATCTTATGCCCTCTTAACCATGATGATCGCCAAAATCTGTGGTTTGCAGGCTCATGAATTTGTTCATACCTTTGGAGACTTACACCTTTATGCAAATCATCGGGAGCAAGCTGAGCTCCAACTGTCTCGTGAGCCCCGACCCAAGCCAACCATGCTCATTCATGGAGATCAAAAAGAAATTACTGACTTTCGGTTTGAAGATTTCGAGCTGGTGGACTACGACCCCCATCCCACCATCAAAGCACCAATAGCTGTGTGAACTCATCGTTTCCATACAAAGCCATTGTTGCGATCTCTGAGGATGGGGTAATTGGCAGAAAAGGCGATTTGCCATGGCGTCTCCCTGGTGATCTCAAATGGTTTAAAAAAATCACCATGGGCAGCACTATTCTCATGGGTAGAAAGACCTGGGACTCTCTGCCCGGACCTTTACCGGGAAGACAAAACTGGGTACTAAGCAGGACCTCCCAGGCAGAGGATGGCATGCAGGTTTTTCGATCTCTCGATGAAGTCAGGGCAACTCTTTCGCCCGAAAAGACTTTATTCATCATTGGGGGTGGGGAGATTTATACACTAGCCCTGCCACTTTGCCATGAACTCTTCCTCACTGAAGTCCGGCAGAAGGTTCCTGATGGGGACGCATTCTTTCCCGAATACAAATCCAGATTTGAACCCTTAGAGACTTTGGAAGAAAATGAACACTTTCTTTTACGAAGATGGGTTCGTATCCCGGAACAGTAATTCTCAGATCTTTAAATCAAAGGGCAGGAAACTTTCCTCTTCATCCTCAGCCACTTTGATTTGGGCCCACAACCTGTAATGCCCGTTTGCGGGGGATTTAAAACTAAAAGTTAAAGGTCCTGCTCTAGTTTCTTCCGCGGACTGAGGCGGTTCATACTCCAAGGGGTGTAAATGGGCAAATCCATCGGTATTCGGCTCAAAAGCAACCAAATGGGCAAAGGCTCCCATAACCGGCCTCAATGGCAGGTCATCCCCTTCCTTGTCTTGTGCGGTGAATCTCAGAAGAATTTCGGAATCAGACCCATTCCCGCCAATAGACTCAATCCTGAATGTCCGATCATTCACGGAGTAGACGCCCCCCCCTTCGGACAGGGAAAGGTTGCCCACATCTCCCGGCACTGTGAATGATGCACCCAGCAGAACACGGCGCGGGCTTCGCAGAGGGATCAAGTCTAGGTAGACGCGGTAATTTCCCGCTTTTTTCGGAGTGAGTGTAAACCGCCAAATACCCTTAAATAGAGGATCAGCTTGGGGGTGTAGGTGCTGATAATCTGCCAGGCTTGGATCGATCGCAAGCAGATGGATTTTCTGGGAATGACTAAGTGCCACATCATCCTCACTCAAAGGTGATCCATCCGCCTGTTTAATATTCATCTCAAAACGGCAGGGCTTGCCAATTTCCAAGGTATCAAGTGGTCGGAAGTTTAGGCTCATGGGCCACTTACGTAAGGAAAGATCAATAAACCCAGTGTCTCCAGGGCCACAATAATCAAGTTCCCCCTCCAAATTGTAGGTTTCCTCATGCAGAAAGTCACATTGTTCAACAGGCAAGGAACGAACAATCAAATATAAGGCCACAAACGGAACCATCAGAAACATGGGGGAGTACTTGGATGAAAGTAAATTTTTCATAGTTATTATTTTATCCTTCCACTCCTTCAGGCAGGCGGGACAAGAAATCTTCTGCGGACCATTGACTCCCTGGAAACTGGTAAATGATTTGTCGCTTTGAATTAATGATCATAGTCCGCATGGTGTGATCCAAAGGCAAATCATCCACATTTTTGCGGAAAATACCAAATTGCCGGGTAAGATCGTCAATGGTTGCTTTATTCGCTGTGCCCAAGCGGAAGTTTTCCTCATCCAAATCATAAGCCCGGGCATAGGACTTAAGAACGCCTGGCGTGTCAAAGTCAGGATCCAGGGTGATTGAAAGAAACTTTACATGTTGAACTTTGGTCTGCTTGGCCAGACGTTGCAATTTTTTCATTCTAAGGGTCGAAGCAGGGCACATTTCCGCAATAGAACATCGGGTAAAGATAAAATTCAGTACGGTTACAGAACCATCGAAATAATCAGTCGTGAGAACCTCGCCGTCCTGGTCGTAAAGAGCAAAAGGCGGGAGAGTATCTCCAACGGAACGAATCATACTGTCACCCATGCTTAAAGTATCTCTTCTAAGAAGACGGTTTACATTGTTTACCCTGATTCTTTCTGAACGATCGTCCGGCCAAACATAGGTCAGCAAATAACCAGCCCCTTGCGTAGGGGTAAATGTTTGTTGGGTCGTGGCCCGGAAAGTGTTTGGGTTCCGTAGTAAGTTAAGATCACCTGGTTGCACTGCAAATGACTTCTCAAAACCAGAATATCCGCCCCATTCTTTTGACAACCCCTCTCCACAGGCAAGAACCTCCACCCTAACCATGCTGTTGTTAAGATCCGCTTCAATTACCCGCCCCCTTAATTCTTCACTCTTGAGGGAAAAATGCTTCACTGAGGCGGTGCCCGGTTTATCGCAAGAAAAAAGGAACAAGCTGCCAGCTAACAACAGTGTATGAGCAAGAAATTTCACGCTATTCTTCTTATCGGGCATTCATCATTCAGGCAATTTCAATTAGAGAAAGGCCATGCCTTTGTATAATTTACACCAGATTGGATCAGTATTATGAACACAAGGGTCAACCAAGGTAAAGTTAACGAAACTGCAACGAATTATAAGCTGAGCTTTCAATGTATAATAATATAGCTATCACCTTGATTGCTTTTGTTTGCTTAATCATAATCGAACCATTAGAAATTCTACTGACGTGAGTCTAGGAAAACCCATACCAGCTAAGCCCCACCCCGGCTCGCTTTCAAGTACGCCGGGATTTTCCCTGCATGGAATGTACGAATTGACAAAACCGAGACTTAGCCTGCTTTCTGTTTTCACTGCTTCGCTCGGCTACCTTGTGCGTGAACCGCTGCAGTCTGACTTGTCCATATTCGTCTCCCTTACAATCGGCACTGCACTTGCCGCCGGCGGAGCGGCTGCACTCAATCAATGGATGGAACGGTATGAGGACGCCCAAATGGCGAGAACTGCATCCCGCCCGCTTCCGTCCGGTCTTATCAGCCCGGAATTTGCGGTCGCATTCGGCATCATCCTTTCTTCTCTTGGTATATATATACTTTGGACTGGCACCAACCAATGGGCTGCTATCCTCACGCTTGCCACTTTAGCAATCTACCTCCTGCTTTACACCCCTATGAAAAAGCGTAGTCCCTACGCCACGGAAGTCGGAGCAGTTTCGGGAGCCTTGCCCCCGTTGATTGGTTGGGTGGCTGCAGAAGGTGCACCAACCACATATGGCTGGATTTTATTTGGCATTCTCTTTGCCTGGCAACTCCCGCATTTTATGGCGATCGCCTGGAATTTCAGGGAGGATTACTCCAAGGGCGGGTTCAAACTCCACCAATTGGGAGACCCTGAAGGAAGATCATTGGCTCGCAAAAGCCTGATTTATTCCTTTCTTCTAACACTATTTGTATTCTGCCCCTACATTTTGCCCATCGAGCAATCACGGCCTGGTATATTTTATTTTGCATCTTCGGTGGTCTTATCTCTTTACTTACTTATTCCTGCGGTTCGTTTTCTTACCTCGCCCGATCGTGATCTTACCGCCAAAAAGTTATTTTTCGTTACCATCATTTACTTACCTCTTCTTTTTGCCGCTCTAGTTGTAGACAGATATTTATAAAACCAACCATGACACCCATCTTCCGTAAGTTCATCTCCATCCCTCATTTTATAATCGGGATTTTTCTCATTCTCGCAGGTAGTTGTTCCCGAATCGACCACAAACAATCTGCCCTGGACCCCAAGGGTCTTGTGTCACAAAATCAATACGATGTGTTCATGCTTTCTGTATGGATTACCATTTTTCTATTTTGTGCAGTTGGTGGATGTTTGCTTTATGTGCTTTGGCGGTATCGGGCAAAGACTGCTGAGGAAGCAAAAGAAGTGCCTCCGCAATCTCACGGCAACTCGATGGTTGAGACTGGTCTGATCATCGCCTCCTCTATCATTCTTGTCATTTTGGCAGTGCCCACACTTCAAGGGATAGTCTTGCTCAACCGTGTACCTGATGCCAATGACACTGAATCATTGGAAAAACTCGGGCTCGACCGTAGTCAGATCGATGGTGCAATTACCGTTAATGTTACTGGAAAGAGATTTTTCTGGGTTTTTGAATATCCCCAGTTTGGAATTGTTACAGCCAACGAATTGGTTTTCCCCGCCTCCAAGGCAGTTCGAATCAACCTCCGTACGGAAGATGTAATCCATAGTTTTTGGGTTCCCAAGCTTGCCGGTAAAATGGACCTGATGCCCGGTCAGGAAAATTTCATGTGGTTTATTGCAGACCAAAGCAAAATTATTGGGGATGCGGATGCTGCCACGGCTATGCCATCCGTTCATGATGGAGAAATGCGGGCCAAAGTATTTGCCAAACAAAAGTTCACTGATGAATTTGAGCCTGTTGGAGGATTGTTCTATGGCCAATGCGCCGAGTATTGCGGAAACTCTCATGCTTACATGTCTTTCCGTGCTCTTGCCCAAACAGATGAGGATTTTGACAAATGGGTTAAGCGTTTTCAGAACGCTCAAAATCCCAACCTTGCCACAAAATCCTATGATCCCCAGTCCTCCTACAAAAAAGGGTCTCTTGTATCTTTTGCTGACCCCAAACTAGGCTCTGGTTCGACTCGTGAATACCGCTCCATCCGCCAAATTGCCCCCGGACAATCCCCGCAACTCAATCCAGGTGCCTGGGAAAAGGCTCATTCTGACGACTATGAGATTGGGAAACAGTTATTTGCGTCTCTCCAGTGTGTTCAATGCCACGCGGTAAATCGTACAGGTCTCGGTGCCAAAGGCCCCAATCTTACATTGTACGGTCTTAGGACTTCTTTGGCTGCAGGCTGGATGCGCAATGATGAGGAAAGCCTCTCCAAATGGCTTAAAAATTCAAATGATATTAAATATGGAAACCTTATGTGGAACGGTGAGGGCGTGGACGATCGACACCCTCTTCGCAACCTAGAAAATGATGACGAAAAGGTAGACCAACTCATTGCTTACCTGCTCGGACAATCTTAACCAAACATTTCCAGAACCGCCTAACCTAAAAATTGCTATGGCCACCGAATCAATCAAGTATCTCTCCCCAGACACTGAAAATAAGGCAAAGACCCAAGTTTTTCCCAGACCCGGACAACACACCACTGGTCTGATTGACTGGTTGACCACTATCGACCACAAAAAAATCGGCCTGATGTACGGACTTACCGCTTTGTTCTTTCTCATAGTCGGAGGAATCGAAGCCCTTCTGATTCGTTCACAACTTTGGGATCATAACATGACCGTGCTGACAAACAGGGAATACAACCAGATGTTTACCATGCACGGAACAACCATGGTGTTTCTGGTAATCATGCCACTCAGTGCTGCGTTCTTCAATTTCGTCATGCCCCTGCAGATTGGGGCACGGGATGTCGCTTTTCCCAGAATGAACACGCTGAGTCTCTGGTGCTTTATTGTTGGAGGTCTAGTTCTTAATCTAAGTTGGTTTTTTACCGGCGGTTCTCCTGCAATTGGTTGGTTTGGCTATGCCCCACTCACAGATACCAGATTTGCTGAAGTTATTGGTGATATGGGGCCAGATTTTTGGATTTTCTCGCTGCAAATTCTTGGAGTCGCTTCCCTATTAGCCTCCTTCAACTTTATCACCACGATTATCAATATGCGTGCGCCAGGCATGACCATGATGAGGCTTCCTGTCTTTACCTGGATGACTCTAATTGTCAGCTTTCTGATCATTCTTGCATTCCCTGCAATCACTATCGCCCTTGTTGAATTGATGTTTGACCGTACTTATGGCACCAACTTCTTTGACTTCCTCGAAGGAGGAAAGCCACACCTTTGGCAGCATCTGTTCTGGATTTTTGGTCACCCTGAAGTTTACATTCTTATTCTTCCCGCCATGGGTATTGTCTCGGAAGTGATTCCTGTTTTCTCCCGCAAACCTCTTTTTGGATACGGACTGATCGTATTTTCTGGAGCGATTATCGGCTTCATGGGATTTGCGGTGTGGAGTCATCATATGTTTACTACTGGAATGGGTGTGGTCGCCACCTCGGCCTTTGCTATGCTTACCATGCTGATTGCAATTCCAACGGGGGTTAAGATTTTCAATTGGATTGGCACAATGTGGGGTGGGCGTATCCGCTTTGATACGCCTATGCTATTTGCCCTTGGATTTATTACCATGTTCATGATTGGTGGTTTTACCGGGATCATGCACTCATCTGTACCGATCGATGCCCAGCACCAGGATTCTTACTTTGTGGTAGCCCATTTCCATTATGTCCTAATCGGTGGTGCTCTTTTTGGTCTTTATTGTGGGTTTTATTTCTGGCTCCCCAAAATGTCTGGTCGGTTAATGAATGAGAAATTAGGTAAATTCGTGTTCACCCTTATGTTCATCGGGTTCAACCTTACTTTCTTTCCCATGCACTACCTTGGCATGATTGGTCAACCGCGCCGCACTCATACCTACAACGAGGGGCATGGCTTTGAAATGTGGAATCAAGCCGCCACTATCGGTGCTTTCATTCTTGGTGTAGGAATAGTTATCGGCATTTATCAGTTTGTTAATTCCTTCTTTAATAAAAAGTTGAAGCCAGCCGGTAAAAACCCCTGGGACGCACGCACTTTGGAGTGGACCCTTTCTTCTCCTGTAAAGGAATACAATTTCTCCCGTACGCCAATTATCAAGGCCAGAGACCAAGCATGGGAAAACAACTATGGATCCAAGGAAAACCACTCCGAAAAAGAACCACTCGATGACCATGGCGTACACATGCCCGATCGTTCATGGTGGCCACTCGTAACTGCACTTGGACTATTTGGGTTATGTTTGGGTATGCTCTTCCACCGCAACATTGATCCCAGCGGAGAACTAGTCCGCAATTACACAGTAGCCATTGCCGGTGGAGCAGTTATGGTATTTGGCATTATAATGTGGGCTTTGGAAGGTCCAGGTGGTTACCACTTGTTTCCCAAAGAAGAGGAAGAATAATCGTATTTCAACAATCTGAACTAAATTAAAATATGAGCGACGCTAGCGCCCACGCCCTTGAACATCACGAACCTGTCACGAGTACAGGTATCCCTAACAAAAAAGTCCTTATGTGGGCATTTCTTGGTTCTGATTGTATGTTTTTCGGAACCCTGATCTCCACTCATTTGATCTATCGGAAAATATCTGCCACAGTCGGTGGGAATTTCCTCGATATTCGTGATGTATTCGATATCGAGCTCACTTCGTTTAGTACATTCATTCTTCTTGCAAGTTCACTGTTTATGGCACTAGCTGTCTCCGCGATTCACAAAGGGAACCTGAAAAGTACCCGCTGGATGCTCCTGGGTACGATTGTTTTCGGAGCTATCTTTCTTGCCTGTCAGGTATACGAGTTCACCCACTTCGTACACGCTCCTGGCAACGAACTCACCCTATCCACCTACCGCGGTGAACCCCATGTTTTTGGATCCACCTTTTATGTATTAACCGGGACCCACGGCACACACGTCGCAATCGGTGTATTTTGGTTGCTTGGCTGGCTGGCTTATTCATTCACTGGGAAAATGAGTACTGCCCATGCCCTGGATGTGGAAATTTGCGGTTTGTACTGGCACTTCGTTGATATCGTATGGATTATCATTTTCCCGGTTGTTTATCTAATGGAGTACGCCCTTTAAATACCAAAATAACCCTCTTTAAATCATTACTTTAGAACTATGAGCGGACATTCAGAAGATCCAGTTTCAGAAGAAAGCAAACGCTTTTTCACCTTCTTTAATCTTTCCATGATCCTTGTTGCTATCACCGGCATAGAGATTGTGATCATTTATGTACAAACTTTCCAGAGTGCATCAATCATTGGTATCCTTTTCGCTACCTCCATTATCAAGTTTTGCGGGGTAATATGGTGGTTCATGCACCTACGGTGGGATAAGTTTTTAAACACGGTATTGTTCCTCATGGGCCTTGTGATTGCTTTAGGAACCTATTTCGCGGTCATTTACATGGCTGATGCCCATCCAGTGGTCGAAAAGTTTGAAGTTTCCAAGATTGAAAATTCGTGGAAAGCAGATCATGAGTACAAAGCCAATGATGTGGTTTTGGAAAAAGGTGTATACTACCAAACAAAATCTGACCGGAAATCAGGTAAAAGTTTTCAACCGAAAAACTGGGAGAAATTAGACAGTATCCCACACTTAGTCTCCTACCACATCACCGGTGGAGCGGACATGATCGAAATTAATTCCAAAAATCCGGAAAATCCATATTTCCTTTTGTCTCATCCAGAGGGTGAGGAAGAGATAGTTGAGTCAACGGTTGCTTTACTTGCTGCAGACGCCACTGCTGCCGATTTTCGTCTGAAAGTCCGCTCCGAAGCATTCTGGACTGAAGCACAATAATCATTTCACATCTCCCGCAGGTTGTAAGATGCGGGCGACTCAGTAGAATGTAGTTTTCTAAAATGGAAAACTCACCCATTACTCTTTTGCACTGGCATACCGAACCAGCACTCATAGGCGGTATCCTCTTTGTCGGCTGGGTTTACTCCCTCTTTATTGGCCCTTATCGGGCAAATATCTGTCCCGAGTTGCCCAACCTAGTATCTTATTCGACCTGGTTTTCCTCGGGGTTGATTACTTTCTACCTTGCTGTAGGATCTCCACTTGATCCACTGGGAGAAAATTTTCTCTTTTCTGCCCACATGATTCAGCACAATATACTAATGTATATCTGCCCGCTTTTCATTTTGCTCGGACTACCCAAACCACTGGTCGATCATTTTTTATCCAATCGGCCAATTATCGAAATGAGCCTGCGTTTTCTCACCCACCCTATCATTGCAGGACTTCTTTTCACCCTGGTTTTTTCTTTTTGGCATGTCGGAGTATTTTACGAGGCTGCCATTCGCGACAAAGTAATTCACATGGCTGAACACTTATCGATGTTTTTTGTCTCTTTATTAATGTGGTGGCCCATTTGTGCTCCATCCGATCGCTTGCCATCGATTCCCTTCGGCCCCCAGATGCTTTACATCCTTGCCCTGATGCTCGGACAGACTCCTATTTTTGCAATTCTCACTTTTTCAAAAGATGTTTTGTACGATACTTATTTTTATGCAGAACGGATCATGGAACTTACTCCTATCGAGGATCAAAAGGCAGGTGGCGTTCTCATGAAAATTGCTAATATGGCTGTTTCAGTAGGTGTACTTGCTTCCATTTTTTACCGGTGGACCAAAAGCCAACCGGTTGCCGGCAAAGTTGCCTGAGAAATTATCACAGCCTTGATACCAGGAGTTCTCTTTCGAAGAGCATTTCTTTGGGTAAAAATTCGGATAGTTGTAAAAATAACTCTTCATGCCTGAGGGTCTGCATGCGTAACTCCTCAGTATCAATTTTCATCAAGCTTTCCCACTGCTCGTCGGGAAACTCCAGTCCTGACCAATCCAAGTCCTGCTTCCTGGGAGACCATCCCAGTACGCCTTCTACCGCCCTTGCTTTACCTGAAGTACGTTCGACTATCCAACGCAAAACTCGCATATTTTCACGAAACCCAGGCCAGAGAAATTTCCCGTTCTCATCTTTGCGGAACCAATTCACATGAAAAATTCTGGGTTTGTTCTCCAGACGCTTGCCCATTCTTATCCAGTGGCGGAAATAATCTCCCATATTGTATCCACAAAACGGTAGCATAGCCATAGGGTCCCGACGAAGGTTGCCCAACTTGCCTTCCGCCGCCGCAGTCGTTTCTGAGGCTAGTGTGGCTCCCAGGTAGACTCCATGATTCCAGTTAAAGGATTGGTAAACCAGGGGAATATCAGACATTCTTCGCCCACCAAAAACAAAGGCGGCGATGGGTACACCCTCGGGGTTTTCCCAGTCCTCATCGATCGTGGGGCACTGAGATGCCGGTGCGGTAAATCTCGCATTTGGATGTGCCGCTGGGGTATCAGAATCAGGAGACCATGGATTCCCTCGCCAATCAGTCAGTCTTTCGGGCACCTCTTTGGATAGGCCCTCCCACCAAACATCCCCATTCTCAGTCAGGGCGACATTGGTAAAGATGGTATTTTGCTTCATCGATTCCATCGCATTGGGATTGGTCTCCCATGAGGTTCCGGGTGCAACACCAAAAAATCCAGCTTCTGGGTTAATCGCCCGGAGTCCGCTTTCCTCATCTGGTTTGAGCCAGGCAATATCATCTCCAACTGTTGTAACTTTCCATCCCTCCATACTGTCGGGAGGCACAAGCATAGCCATATTGGTCTTTCCACAGGCACTAGGAAATGCTCCTGCCACATAGGTTTTTTCGCCGTCCGGACTTTCCACACCCAAAATAAGCATATGTTCGGCCATCCATTCATTATCACGGGCCATACAAGAAGCAATTCGCAGGGCCAGACACTTCTTGCCCAACAGGGCATTCCCTCCATATCCACTTCCGTATGATACAATGGTGCGCTGTTCGGGGAAGTGCACGATATAGGTATTATCCGGATCACAGGGCCATGGAACATCCACCACTCCTTCGCTCAGCGGCATCCCTACTGAATGCAAACAGGGGATAAAAAAGTCTCTTTCTCCCAGGGAGTCCAGAACCGACTGGCCCATCCTGGTCATGATGCGCATATTGAGCACGGCATATGGAGAATCGGTCACCTGCACCCCATACTGAGAAATTGGTGAGCCTAGAGGTCCCATACAGAAGGGAACTATGTACATCACCCGACCCTCCATACAGCCCTTAAAAAGACGCTTGAGCTTGGCCCGCATTTTGCGGGGTTCCTCCCAGTTATTGGTGGGCCCGGCATCTTCTTTTCCGTAACTGCAAATATAGGTTCGGCTCTCTACCCGGGCAACATCACGTGGGTCAGATCGGACAAGAAAGCTGTTTGGCCGTTTCTTTTCATCCAATCGGATCATCGATCCGTTTTCGATCATTAATCCGCAAAGTTCGTCCCATTCTTTGTCCGAACCGTCACACCAACGGACACTTGCAGGCTGGCACATTTCAACCATTTTATCCAACCACTTGAGTAGCGCTATGTTGCAAGTTTTTGATCGATCATAAAGTTCCTTGTTCATTCCCATCCTTTCATTCGCTAGGGTCACAGACTGGGATAGTCAAACTCAGATCAGCAAAATTTTGTTAATTAGCTGATTTTCTGATGAATTGGGAATAAATCGGGTTTGCCTTGTTTTTCCTCTTCCCTAGCATGCATATCCGACCATATGAGTTGGCAAGCCAAAACAAGAAACGCCGTTCTCGCACTCGAGGATGGAAGTATATTTCGCGGATTCGCATTCGGAGCAAAGGCTACCGTTTCCGGCGAAGCAGTCTTCAATACAGGAATGACCGGTTATCAGGAGACCCTGACCGATCCATCCTATTTTGGCCAGATTGTGACTATGACCACGCCACAAATTGGAAATTATGGTATTAATGCTGAAGACGAAGAATCAGACGGGCCAAAAGTTGCCGGCTTTGTTGTGCGTGAACTCAGTCCAGTGGTCAGTAACTGGCGGGCGAGCGGTAATTTGTCGGACTATTTAAAAAACCATGGCATTCCCGGAATCGAGGGAATTGATACCCGTGCCTTGACCAAACGTCTGCGGGTGCATGGAGCCCTCAAGGCATGCCTGAGCACGGAAGATATTTCGGATGAAGAGGCATTGGCCCAGGCTAAAAACTGGGAAGGCATTGTAGGTCGCGACTTTGTTAAGGAAGTGACCTGTGAGAAATCATTTGAATGGGATACAGGTGGAGACTTGAGCAGGCCATTCTCAGTCCCAGGCACTTCACTTTCCATTACCGAGAAAACCCCAGGCGAGGTTCATCATCTGGTCGCTTTTGATTTTGGTGCCAAGCGTGCAATCTATCGAAACTTACGAAACAGCGGGTTCCAGGTGACTGTACTTCCAGCGGATGCGTCTGCGGAAGAGGCCCGGTCTCACAATCCCGATGCTATATTTTTATCCAATGGTCCGGGAGATCCTTCCGCTCTTGATTATGCACATTCGACAATTCGTGAACTGATTGATGACTATCCAATTTTCGGGATATGCCTTGGACATCAGGTGCTCACCCATGCAATTGGTGCTTCCACTTACAAATTGAAATTCGGTCACCGGGGAGGAAACCAACCGGTCAGGAATGTAGAGAGCGAAAAAGTCTCCATTACTTCACAAAACCATGGTTTTGCTTCAGATAAGGAAGCCCTGGAAGCAAATGGTGCGGTGGTTACCGAATACAATTTAAACGACAATACTGTTTCCGGGATGCGCATTGACGGAAAACCTGTCTTTTCCGTGCAGTACCACCCAGAAGCCGCCCCTGGGCCCAATGATGCCCAGTTCCTTTTCACTTCCTTCCATAAATTGGTGAGCGAGCACAAACGCTCCAAGCTCGCCCCTGCATGACCGATGAAAAGGTGCGGGTTACTCCATGATCCCGTATTCCTTGACCATCAAACCGGTGTTGGTCACCCCGAGTGCCCCGAGCGAACCAAGTTAGCCATGGAGGCAATCCGGGCCCATAATTTATTGGATAAGGTTGAGTCGTTGAAGCCAACATTATGCACCAGCCAATCGCTTAAACTTGTTCATTCCCAGTCTTATCTCACCCGTGCGGAAGAGGATATTAAGAAAGGATCCGTCCAGCTAAGCACCGGGGATACAATGGTATGCGAGGATTCATGGAAGGTCGCTCAAATGGCAACTGGTGGTATTATCGGAGCAGTTGATCAAATCATGACTGGTTCCCTGGAGCGTGCTTTTTGCCTCACCCGCCCACCTGGTCATCATGCCACTCCCACCAAAGGGATGGGCTTTTGTCTATTCAATCATGTTGCAGTAGCCGCCCGTCATGCCCAGTCTGAGCATGATTTGGGGAGGGTACTGATTGTGGACTGGGATGTACATCATGGCAACGGAACCCAGGACATTTTTTACGAGGACGAATCAGTCTATTTTTTCAGTACCCATCAATCTCCATGGTATCCGGGTACAGGCAGTCGCGAAGAGACTGGTACCGGAAAGGGACTGGGTTACACCAAAAACCATCCTCTTCCCGCTCAATCCGGGCATTCTGAAATTGTGGAAAATGCATTTGCCGATGATCTTGTCCATCGTATGAACCGCTTTAAGCCTGAATTGATTATCATCTCCGCTGGTTTTGATTCACGAAAAGATGACCCGCTGGGAGATTTTCTACTGGAAGATGCTCATTTTGCCGAACTTACCAAGATAATTCGTTTCCTGGCAGATGAATATGCAGAGGGTCGCGTTTTATCGGTTTTGGAAGGCGGTTATAACCTCAAAGGCTTGGCATCCGCATGTGTCTCCCACCTGCAGGCAATGATCGATTGAGCCCTTTTTTTTGGTTTATTGCTTCAGACTGCCAATCGGCCTCATCCCTGAGGTTACTTCCTCGTCCAACTGTGACATTCTCGCAATAAGTTTTTGGGCAAGCTCAGGCTTTTGGCCGGCCAGGTTTTCTTTTTCCCCAATGTCTTTGGATAGATCGTACAACTGCACAGACTTACCCATCTTACGCAGCTTATAATTTCCCTGCCTAAACGCCTGCAGATTCCTGGCATAGTATAAAAATTCATTACGGACAGTGGGGCCATTGCCCAAAATCATAGCCGATTGATCCAGTCCGTCTATGGGTCCATTGGTTTTTAACTTTACCCCAGCCAACGAGGAGAATGTAGGCAACAGATCGATGGTGGACATCATTTCGTCTGACTTTGAGCCTGCCTGTATTCTTCCTGGTCCCCAGACCACACAGGGCACCCGCATTCCTCCCTCAAAGGTGGTGCCCTTCCCTTCTCTCAAAGGAAGTGCCTGCCCGCCATGATGTTTAAAGCGTAACCATGGACCATTGTCCGAGGTATAAACTACCAGGGTGTTTTGGGTAAGCCGAAGTTGGCCAAGTAAGTCTATAATCCTTCCAACCTGTTCATCGATATGCTCAATCACATCTCTGTATGGATAAGGTGATTTTGGATCGTGCAGGGTGTCCGGTAAATACAACGGAACATGGGGCATACTATGGGCGAGATACAAAAAGAAAGGTTTAGATTGTTCGTTTGATTTACGGATAAAGGAAAGAGCCTCATCGGTATAGCGTCGGGTAATCATTCTTTGATCCACTGGGTGCTCGATAATTTCTTCATCCCTCAACAGGGGTGTTTTCCATAGAGCACTGCTTTGACGATCCTTCCAGTAAGTGTCCCATTGTCCGTATTTCGGGCGCTTGGTTCCCTCAGGATGGCTCATGTCATTGGAATAAGGAATTCCAAAGTAGGAATCGAATCCCTGGCGGGTAGGTAAAAATTCTGGATGGTGACCCAGGTGCCACTTGCCTACGCAAGCGGTTGCATAACCGGCTTCTTTAAACATATCTGCGATGGTCGTCTCTGCAGGATTGAGTCCCTCCCTGTCCCCGGGGAAAAGAACTGTCTTTTCCGCGAGCACCCGTTTGGGGTAGCA
>MDSZ01199322.1_pt1 | contig 16214 bp, 15 predicted proteins | sample 811201 | NCBI WGS metagenome assembly MDSZ01 (sample SAMN05326647, study PRJNA326480) | marine metagenome | isolation source: seawater | place: Indian Ocean: North | collected 2010
AATAACGTAAGTCCAAAAAAAATAGGCCATATTCTACTTAAATATCCACCTAAAATCATTTCTGTATGAAAAAAACTTGAAACTCTAAATGAATCCGGTGATTTAAGACCTATAATATTCTCACCATAAAAATATTGATAAAAACCATCCAGTAGCAAAACTGATAAACAAACAAAAACACAATAAAAAAAGTAATTAATGAACTTGCTATCGAAATTAAGAAAAGCAACTATGGCAATAACAAAAACACCATATCTAAAATAGAAAAAAGAAATTTTAATGCTATCAAAGTTAAAGTTGTTTATTAAAGAATTTAATACTAAATAAATCCAAAATAATAAAAAAAAATAAAAATATTTATTTTTAAAAAAAGTAAAATTTTTTTCTCTAAAGCAATAGATTAAAAATAAAATTCCAATCAAAGAAATTGATAAATCACTTAAGAAAGGACCAGTTATTAAAAAAATTGGAATTAATGAAAATAATATTACTGGGAAGTTAAAAAAGATATATTTTTCTTTTATTGAATTAAAAATCATTTAAATAATAATTTATATATAGAATAAAATTATTTTAATTTATATTAAAAAAATATATTTTAATTTAAATTATTATAATTGTATGAAATTTTTTTATTAAAATTTAATTCAATATTTGTGCTTTATGAATGATTTATTAATTTATTCTCTCATTAGTTTTTTGCTAATGTTTGTGTGTGCAAATATTTCGTATAAATATAAATTAGTTGATTTACCAAATTTAAGAAAAATTCATTCTAAATCTGTTGTTTACACTGGTGGAATTGGAATTTCATTATCTTTAATTTTCTCAATTTATTTTATTGATATTCCTATTGGTAGTTTAAATAATATCTTATCAATAGCTTTTTTAATTTCACTAATTGGATTAATAGATGATAAACTTAATCTCAACGTTGGCAGCAAATTATGTTTGCAAATTATCCCTATTTTTTATTTAATTATTTATGGAAATTTAAATTTAGATCATTTAGGAAATTATAATTATTTTATAATACAATTGGGGGGATTTAAACTACCATTTACCTTGCTTTGTGTATTATTTTTAATTAATTCTTTTAACTATTTTGATGGATTAGATGGAACATTGAGTTTTGCGTCAATTTCTGTTTTGGCAATTCTATATTTTTTATTTTCAAATCAAATATTTCATTTATTTTTGATTATTTTATTAATCCCTATTGTTATTTTTATTCTTTTTAATTTTTCTTTTCTTAAACTTCCCAAAATGTTCCTAGGTGATAGTGGTAGTTTACAAATAGGTTTTATAATTTCATTTGTCTTAATATACTTAGGTAGTCAAAATTTAGTTCATCCTATCTTGCTTGCATGGTCTATAGTTATTTTTGTTTACGAATTTTTATCAATAAATTTTATTCGGATAACTAAGCAACAAAATCCATTTAAGGCTGGCCAAGATCACTTACATCATTTATTTTTTAGAAGAACAAAGTCTATTTTGTTAACAAATTTAATTATATCTCTAATAAATATTGTTTTTTTTATGGTTGGATATTTTAGTTTTTTATTTAGTCCAATATTTTCATTAATATTATTCATAATTTTGTTTTTTATTTTTTTAGCCTTAAGGGTTAAATTTTCAAAAAAAAATTACAAAATTAAAATTCACTAATTTAATGGCAATTTAGATTTTATTTAAATTATTTACATCAAAAAGAATTATTTGATCTTAACAACTTTTTCATCTTCATCTTTTAAAAATGACAAATTATTTTTGTGTGCATTAACTGATAACTGTTCAGTATAAATGTGGTCAACAATTTCTGAATTGGATTGATATAGACTCAACACTTTACCTAATAAATCTTTAACCTCTTTTACTTTTTGTCTATCACATAAATTTTTCAGGTTAATTAGATCTTTTTCCAATTGCTCAAATGGGATATAAGGATCATTAATTTTTTGTATTTTAGAGTGCACTGTTTTTTGTGGGTTATCTCCAATCAACAATTCCTCATAAAGTTTTTCGCCAGGTCTAAGACCTATAATTTTAATACTTATATCTCCATCAGGGTTATTATTATCTTTGATGCTAAATCCTGATAATTTAATCATTTTATAGATTAAATCATTTATTTTTACACTTTCGCCCATATCAAGCACAAATACTTCGGAATTTTTTCCCATTGCCCCAGCTTGGATAACTAATTGAGCAGCTTCTGTAACAGTCATGAAATATCGTGTTACATCTTTATGAGTTAAAGTAACAGGCCCACCTTCTTTTATTTGTTTTTTAAACTTAGGAATAACTGAGCCAGATGACTCCAGCACATTGCCAAATCGAACTATTGAAAATAAGGTTTCAACATTTTTGGTATGATTGTAAATACTCTGCATATATAGTTCTGATATTCTTTTCGTTGCTCCCATAATGTTGGTAGGTCTCACAGCTTTATCACTTGATATAAGTACTAAATTTGAAATATTTTTTACAATAGATGCTTTTGTAACAGCCAATGTACTAAAGACATTATTATTTACTGCTTCACAAATATTTTCTTCAACAAGCGGCACATGCTTATAAGCAGCTGCATGATAGACAGTATTGACCTTAAAGATTTCAAAAATATATTCCAACTTTTCTTGATCTTGTACGTTTATAAGTAATGGGATAATTTTTAAATATTTATTTAAGTTTTTTAATTCCTCATTAATTTTATACAGAGCAAATTCATTTAAATCTAACAGTAATAATTTACTTGGCTTTAATTTAACAATCTGACGGCATAACTCAGAGCCAATAGAGCCCCCAGCACCAGTAACTAATACTACCTTTGAATTTATATTTTTGTTTAATAATTTAATATCAGGAATAACTTCGTCACGGTTTAATAAGTCATTAATATTTAAATCTTTAATATCAGATAAAGTTACTTTACCATCTACTATTTCGGAAACACTTGGTAAAGTTTTAACATTTAATTTAAAATGATTTAAATTTTCGATAATTTGATTTCTTTTTCTTCTACCTATTGATGGTAGAGCAAGAAAAACCAAATTTATATCTTTAGTTTGAATCAATTTTTCTAGCTTTGATGGAGAATATACAGTTTGTCCAAATAAAACTTGTCTATGCAAGAGTTTATTATCATCTAAAAAACCAACCACCTTAAATTTTGGACTATTTTCTAGAGAAATAACCAATTGTCTTCCTGCTTCCCCGGCTCCATAAACTAGTACATTTTGTTTATTAGAAGATTTTTTAACACCAAAATCTCTAGTTAGTATAAATTTTACTCCTAACCTTGTACATATAATTGCGAAAAACAAAAGCATAGGCTGAAGAACGCCAATAGATCTTGGAACACCTTGAATACTATAAACTCCAATTACTAAAAAATATAAAAGTCCATAGATCATTATAGAAGTAAGAATAGTAAAAATAATTGACAAACCTGTATAACGATAAATTGTTCTATATAATCCAAATAACCAAAATACTGGTATTGCAATAAATATTGATATTAAAGCTGGTTGAAAATTAAAATCTTTTAATAAAATTAGTTCTTCTAATCTTAAGGTTAAAGCGAACCAAGTGCATAAAACACACAAACTTATATCAGTTAGTATTGCTATTGTTTGTTTTGAAAAACGATCAAGTGATAAAATCATATTTGAATATTCTTTTTTATAATTACTCATTTAATGTACAGTCAAAGATAAACTTTTTTTTAAATTTTTGAACGTGTATAGTAATTAATTAAAGTAAAAATTAAAGAGATTTTAAAAACTTGACATTTTCAAAATGTAATATTCTCATATATTTTTGAATTTTTGGCATATTTAATTTATTAAAACAGAGTTATATAATGCTTACAACAATTTAGACCATTTATTTAAAATTTTATTTCTTGAAAAATGTTTTTCATAAGCACTTAGTGCATTTCTATTCATTTCTATTTTCCAAGAGTTATTTTCTGCCAATTTTATAAAAAGTTGTGAAATTTTTTTTGGATCTAAGGACGGAGCACTGAAACCATAATTTTCTTGTTCCATTAATCTTACAATCTCACTTTCTTTCTCTAAAATTGCAATTATTGGCTTGCCTTGCTCTAAATAAGTCATTATTTTTCCAGGATAGCCATATTTATAGATATTTGGGCATAATGAAACCAATCCAATATCTGATTTTTGAATCATTTCTTTTACAACATGTATTGGTTCCTGATCAAAAATTTTAACATTTATATTATTTTTTTTAATTTTGGATATTAATTCTGCTTTAATACTCCCATCACCAACGATAATTAATTCAATATCCTTTCTCTCTTTTAATAAGATCATTGCCTCAATTATTTTATGCAAAGACTGAAACCGCCCTAAATTACCTGCAAAAATAATTTTTAATTTATTTTCATCTGAACAAAAATTTTTTTTTAAAATTGTTTTATTGTGTTTTTCACTTGGAATAGAAAAGTTATTAATTATTTCTATATTAAATTTATTAGCTCTATCTCGCAATAAAAGTGAATTCTTCATATCTGAAGAATGTACAACTATAGGGTTGGCAATTTTACAACTCCAGTTATCAATTTTTCTTAGAATTGAATAAAAAAAAGGATTTGAGAAATCCTTAGAGACTCTGCCAACTTCAGGTTGTAAATCCATACAAAAATAAATGAATCTAATTTTGTTTATGTAAGCAGCAAATGCAGCGAAGAAACCGCCAGTAATTGGTGGAATAGTGGTAGAAATAATTATGTCATAATTTTTTTTAATAGCTAAAAAATTAGTCCAAAAACCCAAATACAATCCATTTATTATTTTTTTAATTGGATTATTATTCTCAATACTTAAGTTTATTCTTTTGATATTTATATTTTGAAATTTTTCTTTTTTTTTTGATAGAATTTTTTTTGAATTTAAGTTTTTAGATGGTAATGAGGTTAGCACATCTATTTGGTGACCTTCTGAACCAAAGTGCTTAGTTAAATTCCACAATATGTTTCCACAATTGGGATGATCGGGCCAGAAATAACGGTGAATTAATAAAATTTTCATTAATGTTTTCTCAACTTACAATAAGATTATTCTAGTTGAAGGATCTTGTTTTTTTTCCTTTTTTATCTTTTCCCCCTCTTTTTTTCCACAGAGCGCTATGTGGTTGTCTAATTCTTATTTGACTAGGTATTCTTTTTTCTTTTGTATAATAGTATAACAGTACACTTTTTCTTGGATTTTTTTCTGGAAAATTTATTGGTTCGGGTAAACCATGCCAACTGGTATCGTGTGTATCAAATACAACCAATCTATTAAAAATTGGTTCAATTTTTTTTAAGCATTTAACTCCTTTATTATCATATAATCCAAATTCACCTCCCCAATTTGAACTCCATTTTTTATTCAGAAATAGTAAAGCATTTAATCTCCTATTTAAACCAGTGGCATCATGATAATTTCCATCAACATGTACATCTAGCAGGCCACCATTTCTGGTTACATTTAATCCTCCTCCAGTAAAATAAGGATCTGGGATTAATTTTTTTATATTGAAAATTTCAGAGACTGTTTTTAAGAAATCAGCTCCATTCATTATTCTCACAACATCTATTATTCCTTCAGGAATATCAAATTCAGAAGTCCATTTTGACCTATATTTAATTTCTATATCTTTGTCATTCGTGAACTCCCAATCATTATCATTTAAATTTGGAAAATTTTTGAGGCATTTATTAATCAATTTGAGATCAAAAAAATTATCAATTACAAGATGCTTGTAAGGCTGAATAAAAAAATTAATATTTTTTTTTGAATCTTTTATTTTTTTATTTGCACGATCAGAGTAAATTTTTAACTTTTTTTGAGAAAACATAAAATTAATTAATGCAAACTATTTAAATCATATCAATATTTTTTCCAAACATTTCTATTTATGTACTCTGTATAACTTTGAATTATACGCAGAACCTTTTCGCTAACATTGCTTACATTATAATCATCTACAATTTTTAAAAGACGATCTTTACTATTTGTCTGATTCTCTAAAATTTTTAAAGCTGTTTTAATTTTTTCAAAATCTAATTCAACCATCATTACTGATGCCTCCTCCATACCTTCATGACGCTCGTGGGATTCCCTTATGTTTAAAGCTGGAAAATTTAATATCGAAGATTCTTCTGTTATAGTACCACTGTCCGAAAAAACAACTTTCGCATTTATTTGCAATTTTATATAATCAAAGAAACCCAAAGGTTTTATTAATCTTATATTTGAGTTGAATGAAATATTTTCTTCATCAATTCGTTTTTGAGTTCTTGGATGAGTTGAAACAATTACCGGCAAATTATATTCTTCAGCAATAGAATTCATTATATTTATAAGTTTTAAAAATCTTTGTTGAGAGTCTATGTTCTCTTCTCTGTGTGCGCTAAAAAGATAGTAATTATTTTCATTTATAATTAGCTTATTTAAAATATCTGAGGATAAAATTTTTGGCATATAATAATCAAGAACTTCTAGCATTGGACTTCCTGTTTTAATTATTTGTTCAATAGGTAGTCCCTCCTTCAACAAGCAATCTCTTGCTATTGAACTATAAGTTAAATTTATATCTGCTATATGGTCAATTATTCTTCTATTTATCTCCTCAGGTACTCGTTGATCAAATGACCTGTTCCCAGCTTCCATGTGAAAAATAGGAATTTTATTTCTCTTAGCTGATATCGCTGCCAGAGAACTATTTGTATCTCCTAGAATTAAAACCGCATCAGGTTTATTCTTTAAAAATATTTTATCAACTTTTGAAATTATCATTCCAATAGTTTCAGCAGCTGTTGTTCCGGCAGCCTCAAGAAATATATCGGGTTTTCTTATATTTAACTCCTTAAAAAAAATTTGATTTAATTCGTAATCATAATTTTGTCCAGTGTGCACCAACTTATGATCACAGAACCTATCTAACAATGGAATAATTTTTGAAAGCCTAATTATTTCAGGCCTTGTACCAACGATAGTCATTACTCTTAATTTAGTCATCGAGTTCATTCCTTACAAAATCAAGATTTATAATTAATTTTTTTAACTGATCGTAATCAAGTTGTTTTGCGTTATGTGAAGTGTAGTCCTTGCTATTAGAAATAGATTTTTCACCTTTTATAAAATATTTTGCATAATTTAAATCTCTAGTGTCTGACGGTATACAAAAAAAACGACCCAAATCTTTTGCTCTAATCATTTCTTCACGAGATAGTAGTGACTCGAACAACTTTTCACCATGACGAGTTCCGATAATTTGAATTTTATTTTTTTTTCCAAAGATCTCATTTAATGCTTTTGCTATATTCTCAATATTTGCAGCTGGTGATTTTTGAACAAAAATGTCTCCCTGCTTAGCATTTTGAAAAGCAAATAGAACAAGATTTACTGAGTCCTTGAGAGACATCATAAATCTTGTCATTTTTGGATCAGTAATAGTTATTGGTTTACCACTTTTAATTGAATTTATGAAAAGAGGCATAACAGAGCCCCTAGATCCCATTACATTTCCATAACGAGTTGCACAAAGAATTGTTTTATTATTAATTGAAGAATTTGCTTTTGCTATCATAAGCTTTTCCATCATTGCCTTGGAAATTCCCATCGCATTTATTGGATAAACTGCTTTATCTGTACTTAAAACAACAACTTTTTTAATGTTATTATCAATTGCAGCATTTAAAACATTCTCTGTTCCTAAAATGTTAGTTCGGACAGACTCCATTGGATAAAATTCGCATGAAGGCACTTGTTTAAGTGCTGCTGCATGAAAAACGTAATCTACGCCTTTAATTGCTTGATTAATACTTTCATAAGTTCTGACATCTCCAATATAAAATTTTAGCTTATTGCTATTATAGTAGAGACGCATATCTTCTTGTTTCTTCTCATCTCTACTAAAAATACGAATTTCTTTTAGTCCGCTATTCAATAGATTTTTGATTATTGTACTACCAAATGAGCCTGTCCCACCTGTCACCATCAATACTTTATTTTTAAAAAATTTCATAATTAATTATACTTATTAAAATCGTACATTTCTTGGATAAGTTTATTCCAATTTGGTGGTTTATAGCCAGTTAATTTTTTTAAAAGATTTGAATTCAAAGATCTATTAATTTTAACTTTTTTATCTATCATAATTTTAATTTCTTTTTTGTATACTCGTTTGACAATATTTAACAAATCAAATTTACTGATTGATTTACCAGATAAATTGTAAATACCATTTATTTTTTTATTCGGTATAATATATTTATCTAAAAATTTTGATATCTCTAGCGCTGTGAGCCCAGAAAATATTGCATCTTTATATCCTTTTACAAATTTTTTTTTATTTAAAAACCAATCTAATAAACTATATGTTGTTTGTAGCTCATGTCCTATTATCGAAGTTCTTAAAGTTAAACTGTTTGGGTTATTTAATTCTCCAAGTAGTTTGCTTCGGCCATATATATCACTTGCATCAGGAATATCATTTTCAGAATAGTTTCCCTTACTGCCTGAAAATACACAATCAGTACTAAAATGAATAAATCTTGTTTTGTTTTGTGAATTTGCTAGCTCTGATAGATAATGAGGTAAAAAACTATTAACTCTAACAATTTCTGAGTAATTATTTTTTTTTATAAGTTGTTTCACAACGCCAATACAATTAATTATTAAATTAGGTTTAAGTTTTATAAAAACTTTTTTTAAATTTTTTTGATTGTGAAAATTTATTTTATATAATTTAATATTTTTTATATTTTTAAGTTTTTTTTTATCCAAATTTTTTCTTATTATTCCATAACATTTATAATTATGCTGATTTGAAAAATATTTTAATATAGTGCTTCCCAAAAGACCTGTGGATCCTAAAATTAATAATTTAGTCATAAAAATTTTTATTATTTAATTTTTTTTTATCATTTTTATCTAAATAATTTATTAAAACAGCATCAAATTTACCCTTAAAAACAAATAAACTACCTGCTGCTGAACCAACTGTGTTTACATTTGTAACTAAATTTTCAATATCCTTATATCTGCCAGCTCCACCAATTAAGGTTAAAATTAATTTTGTCATACTACGGATTTTAGAAATTAATTCGATATCATAACCATTTTTCATTCCATCTCTATCTATACAATTGATAACTATTTCACCAGCGCCTAGCTCTTCTATTTTTTTTATAAAAGAAAATAAATCTTCTTTAACAGTCAATGTTCCATTATAAGTCATAATTTTTGGCTTAGGTATTAATCCTTGATACTTAATATCTAAAACCACAACAACACTTTGGCTACCAACTTTTTTAGCAGCGTCTTGAATTAATATTGGATTTTTAATTGCTTCAGATGAAATAGCTACTTTTTCAACCCCTAAACTTACTAATCTTTCTATTTGCTCAACTGTCTTAACACCACCACCATAACAGAGTGGCATGCGACATTCCTCTGCTAATTTAGAAATCAATTTTTCGTTTGGACTATAACCTTTATAAGTCGCATCAATATCTAAAACTATCAGTTCATCAACCTCTAGTTCATTGAATATCCTTACGGCATTTAAAGGATCTCCAACATATTTTGGATCTGAAAACTTTTTAGTTTTTACAAGTCCGTTTTCTTTTATGAGGAGACAGGGAATTACTCTGGGCCTTAACATTAAATATTTATAAAATTTTCTAAGATCTTAATACCATTTTGATGACTTTTTTCTGGATGAAATTGGGTGCCAAAAATATTTTGTTTATTAATTGCAGAGGTAAAATTATTGCCATATTTGGTCATAGATAAAATATGAGTATTGTTATCAGTCTTATAATAATAAGAGTGTAAGAAATAAAATTCGTGGTTTTCTATGTTATTAAATAAACTAGATTTAACTTGAGGAATAACATTATTCCAGCCCATATGTGGCAATATATTATTTTGATCTAACTTTAAAACTTTACCTTCAATCCAATTTAGACCAGGCAAAATCCCTTCTTCACTTTTAGAAGCCATAATTTGCATACCTACACACACACCCAAAATTGGTATTTTTTTTTCAATAACAAATATATCCAAAACTTCTCTTAGACCAGATTTATTTAACTTAGACAAGGCCCAGTCAAATGCACCAACACCGGGTAAAATTAAGTGAGTAGCATTCAAAAATTGTTCTTTTTTTGATACTATCTCTGAAGTAATATTTAATTTGTCATAAATATTTTTAAATGCTTTCACATTACCTATTCCATAATCTACAATACAAACTTTAAGATTTTTTTTCAAAATGAGCCACCGCGTCTGGTGCCTGAAATTAATTGAAGAATTTTTTCAGAAATTTTAAATACATTATTTAAATTTTTATAATCCTTCCAATATTTTTTTGGCATTTTGTGAAATCTCTTTAAATCCTCTGTATCAATATTTAGTTTTTTTGCGATATAATAAAAATCTTGATGAATTAAATCAGAATTGTATGGGTTTTTTTTCAATTCCTCTAAAGCTTGTTCTCTCGTAATTTGACCAGTCAAAATCAAACTAGATAAATCTACTTTTCTCATATCAAATCCAAATCTAGTTGGAAGCCAATAACCTTCGAAAAATCTTGTAAATCTAGATTCAAAATGCTTTTGCGGATAAGGCTTCCAATCATACAAGCTTGACAAAAGGTCCATAGCATCTTTTTTTATATAATTAATATAGTTAAGGGGTTTAACAACTTTAATATTTCTAAAATATCTTAAATAAAACTTATGATAGAAAGCTGAACTAAATGGAAATGTCTTCATCTCTCTAGTACCATATTTTTTTAATATATCGTTAATGTGTCTCATATCAGACCCCCAATAAATAAGATCTAGAGGTCTCTGAACACACTCAGTAGAAATATTTCCTCCATTTAAAATGTAAGAAATATTATATTTTCTTGCAAATTTATATAAAACGCCAATAAACGCCATATCTTGAGGAATATCAATATGAGGTACACCACTTTTAAACATTGCTAATTGAAAATCTTTCATTTCTTCCCAATTAATAACTTCTGTAAAAAGGTCTACACCAAGTTTATCAACCAAATTTTTTATATTACTGACGGCAATTTCAGAATTCCATCCGCCATCAACATGAAAAACTAATGGTTTGAGATTAAATTTTTTTACAATTGTATGAAGCATATAAGAGCTATCTGCGCCACCACTAAGACCTAAAATGCAATCAAAATCTTTACCAGATCCTTTTTTTTTAATTGTTTCGACTATTTTACTTAAGTGGATCAAGCCTTTTTGATCGCTCATCCATTTATTTTTAATGTTTTTTTGATAATCCCAATATTGTTCTGAAATACCATTTTTATCAAACTTTATACCTGGATATGTTGTGTCTAAAACTAATTTATTACAAACTTGATAAGTATTATTAATTTCACTTTTCATAAATAGATATTAAAATTATTTTAAAATTAATGAATTAATCATAAATATTTAAAGTTTGTTTAGTACGTTATAAAATTTATTCATATGATTTTCCCAAGTATAATTTTTAGCTAGTTTTCTTGATTGAATAGACAATTTTTTTCTTAAAGAATAGTCTTTTATTAATCTATCTATTTGATTTGATAGTTGATTTGGGTTTTTGGGATTAAAATAGATTCCGCCAGTTTTTAGTATTTCTGGAAGTGAGCTTTGATTAGAGCAAATTATTGGAATACCAACAGCCATCGCTTCAGCCAAAGTCATACCAAAAGCTTCTACATCTGATGCAAATATAAATATGTCAGATTTATATAACAACTGAATAACTTTATAAGTGTGAAGTTCCCCAGTAAAATTATTCTCACTTATTAATGGGTTAGAATTTATAATCTTATTATACAATTTTAAATTATTTAAATAGCTTCCTACAAATTTAATTTCTAAATTTTTATATTTTTTTTTTAAATTACTAAAACTTTCAACAACCGATAAATGATTTTTATAATTTATTAATGGAGAAACGTAAATTAATTTTATTTTTTTATCTTTTAAATTTTTAGAACAAACATATAAATTTTTCTTTGTAATATTTAATATTTTATTATCAATACCGGGATAAATAAAAGTATTATTTTTTTTTTTATTTAAATGTCTGGAAATTAATTTTTTGCTGTGTCTGCTTGAAAATATTGCAACAGTTGATTTTTTTAAAGCTCGTATTTGAATATATTTAATTAAATATAATCTTAATTTTTTAAAAAAAACATTCTCTTTATTTATATTATTTCCAAAACTTAATAAGTCCTGATTAAACACAATAGATTTAGAATAATGACACAAGGTCGAGGCATCGGTTGAAAATAAAATATTAATTTTTTTTTTTTTAATAATTTTGGTAAAAAAAGAAATTGCCATATTATTTGAAAAATAAGATTTTTTTCTAAAAAAAAATGATTGTATTTATTTACATAATTTTTTTTTGGTAACTGACTTAATAAATTTCTATTGGTACAAATTACAATTTCATCAATTTTTGTTTTTTTAAAATCGAAATTTCTAACAAAATTTTTTATGTAAGATATTATACCTCCCGAACGATTTCTTGATGCATCAACTAATAATTTCATAAGTAAGATTTATATGTATTATAGATTATTGTTAAACTATTTTAATTATTTTAAAAACTTAAGAATTTCTATATTAAATAGCTTAATACTTATTACAGGTTAGAAATTTAAAATTTTATAAAAAAATTTTTTAATAATGATGCAGTTGTTAAGAAAATCATAAAGAATGTACTTATCCAAGTTTTAAAATAACTAAATCCATTTTCGATTTTAGCTTTATGCAACTCCTTAATGCAAATAAGTAAGGCTGATGAAGCACCACCACAACTAAAATTTATTAATGTTTTATTTAAATAGCTATATCGAATTTTCATAGAAATTGATCTTAATAAAAAATTATAATCACCAGCAACTTTATAATTAGGATTATACTTAATTTTTTCATATACTTTTTTTTTAACAAAAAAAGTAGGATGATTTAATGTCATTCCAAACCAAAAAAAATTAGATTTATTTTTAGGTATATGTTTTTTTACTTTACCTTCACAGTGATAATTTAAATTACCATGAACAATATCTATGTTTGAGTTTTTGTTAAAAAAATCTGATATAAGAGATAAAGCATCTTTTTCGTACCAATCATCACTATTTATAATTGAAACAATTTTTCCTTTACTATGGTCAATACCCTTATTCATGGCATCGTAGATTCCATTATCTTTTTCAGAAATTACTTTAAGCAATATATCGTTTGTTTTAAATTGATATTCATATTTTTTGATAACATTTAATGTTAAATCTTTTGAAAGACCGTCAATAATTATATATTCTCTAACATATTCCTGTTGTTTCAATATTGATCTAATTGTTTTTTCAATGGTATTTTGTGAGTTAAGACAGACTGTAACTATTGAAAATATTTTTTTATTCATAAAATAATTGTTAACTTGTTTCTGCTTAATTACCTTATATAATTTAATAGCAGTTTTTCATAATTTGTTAAAGTTGCATTTAACAAAGAATATGTACAATACAAATGCTAACAAAAAATAATTTAATTTCATTTCTAATTTATATTTGTTTAATAAATTTATCATTTAATCCAATAAGTTCTTTGGTTGGATTATCTTTTCTTATATTTGTAATATTTTTTTCGATAATCCTTTCATATATTCATCAATACCTTCTTCCATTTTATATATATCCTTTTATGTTTTTAATTCAAAACCAGGACCCAGAAAATATTATAATAAAACTTTTGCCTGAGCTTAGTATATTAATTGCTAGTGCATTTTTTTTATTAAAGAGAAAAATTTATTTGTATGAGAAAAATTTATTCTTTTTTCTTATATTATTTTCTGTTTTAATTTGTTTCGCTAGTTATTTGCATATTTTGCAAGTATTTTTTATACCTGCGCTTATAAGACAATATATTTTACCAGTTATATTTTTAATTATATTTATAAATGCTTCATTGAATAAAAATGACTTACCTTTTGAGGCTTTAAAAATTTGCATATATTCATTTAGTATTATTTCAGTTATTGCTTTGTTAAATCAATATGAGCTAATAGAAAAGGTTGTAGTTAATGAATCTCTACGACATCGGTATAGTGTTATTTGTCTAAACGATTTTACTGCAATTTTATTAATGTGCACTGAAAATAATAATATCGCAAGATTAGATCCGCTTGTTAGTGGTTCTGTAGGATCTGCAGCAGCTATACTATTAATGCTGGGAATTGTCTCAATTTATTTAAGTGATAAGAATAATAATTTTCTTAAATACTTTTCATTGCCACTTTTTGGAGCAAGTATTCTTACTTTATCGGTCTCAATACTTTTTCCTATAATTTATTTTTGTTTGATAATTTTATTAAAATATAAAAAATATTTTAAGATCTTATTAGTGCCATTTATTTTTATATCTTTCCTATTTTTAACAAATGTGAGTTTACATGGCCAAGAGTCAGGATATAAATATTTTGAGTCAAGTATACTAACTGCATTGTATAATCACTTTAAAAATATAGAATTAGTCAATGTTTTCTTCGGGTCAGGGCCCATAATTGATTCAAATAAATTTAAATATTTTCCAGAAAATTTTATTATTGATGTTGGTATTTTCAGAGTTTTATTAGAGAATGGTTTGTTAATATTTGTTTTTTTTGCTGCAATATTATTTTATTTCTTAAAAAAAAATTATTTGTTAGTTATAAATCTTCCATCAAATTATAATAGATCATTGTTATTTATTTTATTAGTCTTATCATCTATGGTTCATTCTAATTGGCTAATTACTCCCCCATTCATGGTCGTATTTGCCATGGTTATTTCTGGTATTTTAGTCCAATATAAATTATCAAAAGGAATTTTAATTTAAAAATGAAGATCTGCAATATTGTAACGGGTTGTGCTGGTTTCATTGGAAGTCACCTTGTTGATAGATTATTAGAAGATAAAAATAATTTAGTTATTGGGATAGATAACTTCTCTACAGGTAATAATAAATTTATTACAGAGGCAAGAAAATCAAAAAATTTTAAATTTTATGAAATTGATTTATTGAATTTAAAAGACTTAAAAAAAGTATTTAAAGGTGGAGACATAGTATTTCACTTGGCGGCAAATGCTGATGTTCGTTTTGGGGTTCAAAATCCAAGAAGAGATTTGGAGCAGAACACTATAGTAACTCAAAATGTGCTTGAAGCAATGCAGTTTAATAATATTGGAAAAATTGTTTTTTCCTCTACAGGATCTATTTATGGGGAAACAAAAATAATTCCAACTCCAGAAAATTGCGCATTTCCTATACAAACCTCTTTTTATGGTGCATCTAAAATTGCCTGTGAAGGGTTGGTATCTGCATATTGTGAGGGTTTTAATATGTATGGGTATATTTTCAGGTTTGTTTCGATTCTTGGGGAAAGATATACTCATGGTCATGTATTTGATTTTTATAAAAAATTAAAAAAAAATCCTAAGGAACTTGAAGTTCTTGGTAATGGTAAACAACGTAAATCATATCTTTATATTCATGATTGTATCGATGGAATATTTTTAGCATTAAAAAAATCAAAGAAAAAATTAAATATCTTTAATTTGGGAGTTAATGACTATTGTGAAGTAAATGAATCAATTAAATGGATCTGTGATGAATTAGGTTTAAATCCCAAATTAAAATATACTGGTGGAAATAAAGGATGGGTAGGAGATAATCCTTTTATATTTTTAGAAACAGAAAAAATTTGTAATCTAGGATGGCAACCAAAACACAATATAAAAGATGGAGTTATTAAAACTTTAAAATATTTACAAACGAATGAGTGGGTATTTAAATCTAGAGTATAATTATGAATATTTGTGTACTAGGTCTTTGGCATTTGGGTTCGGTAATTTCTGCTTCAGTTGCTTCCAAAGGTCATAAAGTTATTGGTATTGATCAAAACACTAATATAATAAATAATTTAAACCAAAATAAAGCTCCAATTTACGAACCATATTTAAATAAATTAATTAAAAAAGGAATAAACTCGGGAAATTTAACTTTTACAGATGACAAAAAAAAAGCAATTAACGCTGAAGTTCTATGGGTAGCATTTGATACCCCATTGGATGAAAATGATAATGCAGATATAAATTATGTAGAGAAAGAAGTTAGAAAA
>MDSZ01070252.1_pt1 | contig 16206 bp, 16 predicted proteins | sample 811201 | NCBI WGS metagenome assembly MDSZ01 (sample SAMN05326647, study PRJNA326480) | marine metagenome | isolation source: seawater | place: Indian Ocean: North | collected 2010
GGTCGTTCGTGCGCGCGTTTTTTATTTAGCGTCGAAGCTGTCAACCGGTTGACAAAGGTTAGGCTAGGCTTTGGCAAAAGTGTCAACCGAATGGCTGAGTTGGTTACAGCGTCGAGGTTTGCGGAGGCTGCAGGATGCAGTCGTCAAGCGGTATCTAAGGCAATGAAGCTAGGTCGACTGGATGGTGCGTTGGTTGACACAGGAAGCGTCAACCCAAAGATTGATTTGGAAAAGGCATTAGAGATTTGGGGCGTCACGGAAAGGCCCAGCGCTGCGACGATGCCAAGGCGTGAACCAAAGAAATCACCAAAGCTTGAGGCTGCACAGAAAGAGGTTCGCCGGCAGGTGACTTATGTGCAGGAAGAGGATGTGCCGGACTTCTATACAAGCCGAGCACGAAAGGAGCATTACAACGCAGAGATTGCAAAGATCACTGCTGCAACGCAGATGGATGAGCTTGTTTCAGCCGCTCAGGTACAGAAGGAAAGCTTCGCCATGGCGCGAGCTGTGCGTGAAGCGCTGACGAATTTGGCTGATCGTTTGGCAAATGAGCTGGCCGGTGAAACTGACCCTGCGAGAATCCATCAACTTTTGACGCAAGAGCATCGGCAGTGCTTGACGGAATTGGCTGATGCTTAGTCCGTGGCGCGATGGATTCATTGAAGGCTTACGGCCCGAGGATCCGCTGACTGTCTCTGAATGGGCTGATCGCTATCGGAGGTTGAGCAGCAAGGCGAGCGCGGAGCCTGGGCCATGGCGCACGAATCGGACGCCTTACTTGAGCGAGCCAATGGATTGTCTGTCAAACGACAGCCCAGTTCAGCGCGTGGTGATGATGTTTAGCGCTCAGTCAGGGAAGACTGAAGCGGGCAGCAACTTTTTGGCGTATGTGATTGACCATGCGCCGGGACCGATGTTGTGCGTGCAGCCAACAATTGAGATGGCCAAGCGTTTGTCAAAGCAAAGGCTTGAAAGCATGATTCAAGACACGCCAAGGCTGTCTAAGAAGATTGCGCCATCTAGGTCAAGGGATAGCGGGAACACGATGTTTGCCAAGGAGTTCCCTGGCGGGATCATGCTGCTGACCGGAGCAAATAGCGCGACCGGCTTGCGTTCAGCGCCCTGTCGTTATTTGTTCATGGATGAGATTGATGCAATGCAAGAGATCCAGGGAGAGGGCGACCCTGTAAGCCTTGCAGAACGCAGAACGACGACGTTTGCTCGGCGCAAAATTTTGCTCACGTCAACGCCAACGGTCAAGGATTTCAGCCGCATTGAGGCTGAATTTTTGAAGTCAGATAAACGTTATTACTACGTGCCTTGTCCGGCATGCGGTGCTTTTCAGCATTTGCAGTGGCCGCGTTTGAAGTGGAAAAAAGATCAGCCAGAAACTGCGGAATATGAATGCGAGCACTGCAAGGAACGCTTTGCTGAGCATCACAAAACAAGGTTTTTACCAGAAGGCGAATGGCGTAACCATGCACCGTTTGATGGCAAGACAGCAGGCTTTCAATTGAACGGCTTGTATAGCCCTTTAGGTTGGGCCAGCTGGGGACAGCTCGCGGATGATTTTCTGCGTGCCAAAAGTGACCCTGCTGCGCTGCGCACCTTTGTCAACACAAGGCTTGCTGAAACGTTCAGTGAGGATTATGCGGCGCAGGTCAACGCTGACGGGTTGATGGCCAAGCGCTTGCAGTACAAGCCAGGCATCTGCCCTGACGGCGTTGTTCTGTTGACTGCAGGTGTTGACGTACAGGATGACCGGCTTGAGGTTTCAGTCTGGGGATGGGGTGAAGGCGAAACGGCTTGGTTGATATGGCATCAAAAATTAATTGGTGACCCGACTGCCGTTGATGTATGGGGCCAGCTTGATCAAGTCATCAAGACTGAATGGGACACAGAGCTAGGAAAGCATCTAACAATCTCACAAGTAGCCGTGGACTCAGGTGGTCATGCAACGCATGAAACGTATAACTATTGCCGCGACAGGATCCGCCAGGGTGTTGTGCCAATTAAAGGCAGCAGCAAGCGCAGCAGCCCAGCTTTGGGCAAAGGCAGCAAGGTGGACGTGAATTGGCGTGGCCGCGTAGTCAAAAAAGGCGTTGCGCTTTACATGCTTGGCACTGACACGATTAAGACGACCTTGTTTGGCCGTATGCGACACAAAGAAGGCTTAGGCAGTATTAACTTTGGCTTAGCTGCAGATCATGAGTATTTTCAGCAGCTAACAGCAGAGAAACAGCGTTTGCGTTTTCACCGTGGCTTCCCTATCCGTGAATGGGTAAAAAAAGCATCTGCAAGAAATGAGGCGCTTGATTGCTTTGTCTATGCCTACGCGGCGATGCTGCTTTACAGCAGGCGTCTGCCCAAGCTCACGATGTGGAAAAACTTGGCCGAAAGGCTGGAGTCAGGGGACAAACAACCGCTAAAATCAAAAGCAAAGCCGTCAACGCCGGCTAAGTCCTTTGTGAATAGCTGGTGACGTGAACATCCCAAAGCAAATTTATGCAGGCACGACAATCAAATGGAGGGATGATGCAGCGGTTGGGCCGCTGAACGAAAGCATCACATCAGCTGATTGGACGCTGAGTTATTACCTGCGGACTAATACAAATCACGAGGGTCACACTGTTGTTGGCAGTTCCTACGGGGCCGGTTGGGAGTTTTCTATCAGTGCTACTGACAGCTCAGGTTTTGATGCAGGCGACTGGTTTTTCTATGCCGAGGCATCAAAAGGATCTGAAAAATTCACGCTAGGCAATGGCCAGCTTGAAGTTTTTGCAAGTCTTGCTTACACCGGGCAGCCTGGAGCGTTTGACGGAAGGACACAGGCAGAAAAAGATTTAGATGCTGTCACTGCTGCGATTCGTTCAATCATTGCTGACAAGGTCAAGGCTTACAGCATTGCGGGCAGGTCTTTTACCTACGTGGATCTGCCTGAGTTAAGGGTTCGCGAGAGTCAATTAAAGGCTATTGTCGTCAGAGAGCGGAAGGCGGCAATGATTGCCAACGGTTTAGGCGATCCGCATTCCCTTTACGTGAGGTTCTGACATGGGCATCCGTTCTGCATGGCGCGAACTGTGGCGCTCAAACCCTGAGCCGATGCAGCGTCCACGGGGTCGCATGTTTGGGGGTGCGCAGGCCAGTCGGCTGACAGCTGATTGGGTCACATCTGTCACATCTGCCGATCAAGAAATCAAAGGCAGCCTGAAGCGTCTGCGGTCTAGGTCGCGTCAACTCGTGCGTGACAATGACTATGCAAAATCAGCGGTCAGGGTTGTTCGCAACTCTGTTGTTGGCACAGGTGTCAGGCTGCAAGCGCAGGTGATGCGTCAGCGTGGCGGCAAGCTCGACACACGCATCAATGAGCAAATTGAAAAAGCGTGGTCACATTGGGGCCGCAAGGACAGCTGCAATACAGCAGGCCAACTGTGCTTTGCCGACATTGAAAAACTTTCTGTTTCGTCGATGTGCGAAAGCGGTGAAGTTTTTATCCGTATGGTGCGGCAGAAGTTTGGTCGCAGCAAAGTCAATTTTGCGCTTGAGGTGCTTGAGGCAGATCAACTTGATGAGGACTACAACAGCCCAGCAACCAAGCCGGGCAACGTCTGGAAACTTGGCGTTGAACTGGACAAGTTTGGGCGCCCTGTCAGCTATGCGTTTTTAAGCCGTCACCCTGGCGACAATGCGTTCCCGACTCGGGAGCCTGATAAGCGTCACATCATTGTGCCGGCCAAGGATGTTATCCATCTGTTTGACCGCACATCAGCACGGCCAGGCCAAACCCGTGGAGTGCCTTGGCTCGCATCTGCAATGCAGAGAATGCACCATCTAGACGGTTGGGAACAGGCCAGTGTTGTGCGGGCTCGCGCTAGTTCTGCATTGATGGGATTTATTCAGTCACCAGAAGGTGAGCTTGACCCAGGCGGAGAGATCTTTGACGAGCAACGGGTGACAGGTTTTGAGCCTGGCCAATTCAAGTATTTGCAACCGGGCGAGACGGTCACTATCCCTGACATGGATTCACCAAGTGGTGAATATGAGCCGTTTCTTCGCGCACAGCTCAGGGCATTAGGTGCCGGTGTTGGCTGCAGTTATGAGGTGCTGAGCAACGATTACAGCCAAAGCAACTATTCATCATCACGACTGGCTTTGCTACAGGACCGCGACAACTGGCGATCAATCCAGCAAATGATGAAAGATCAGTTCTATCAGCCGATCTTTGATGCTTGGCTTGAGATGGCTGTGCTTAGTAACGCATTAAATCTGCCTACTTACGAGACAGAACCTGAGCGTTACGAGGCTGTGCGTTGGGTTTGCAGGGGTTATCACTACGTTGACCCACAGAAGGAGATTGCTGCTCAGAAGGCAGCAGTGCGCAGCGGATTCAAAACCCTTGCCGATTGCGTTGCTGAAAACGGCGGTGACTTTGATGAGTTCTTGGTTGCCCGTCAGTCAGAGCTGGCCAAGCTTGACGAGATGAACATCATCACGGACACGGATCCGTCTGCTGTCAATGGCAGCGGTGCTAGCCAGTACAAGCCGCTGAACACTGTTGACGCTTTTGGTGACACGCCTGCGCCAAGTGGCGAGGATGCAGAAAATGTTGGGGAGGAGGAGATTGGCAACTATTGACGGGACAGAAATAGATCTCAGCCCTACTGCAGGGATGAAAGAGGAGGCGCAGCGTTATCGGGATTGGAAGGCTGACGGCAAAGCTGGCGGCACTGAAGTCGCAGCACGCAGGGCATCACAAATCTTGAGCGGTGACGAGCTATCTGCAGACACAGTCATTGCGATGGCTGCATGGTTTGCCCGCCATGAGGTTGACAAGCAAGGGGAGGGCTTTTCGCCAGGTGAGGATGGCTATCCGTCGAATGGTCGTGTTGCGTGGTCAGCATGGGGCGGAGACCCTGGGCAGGTGTGGTCTACTAACAAGGCAGATAGAATTAAAGAAATTCGCGAACGTACTATGTCTGACGATTTGCAAGTGAGGGCAGAGCCTGACGAACTTAGCGTTGGAGACTTTGTGCGTTGGAACAGTGCCGGAGGCGCAGCCGAAGGCAGGATTGATCGCATTGAACGTAACGGCACTATCAATGTTCCTGATTCAGATTTTGAGATCAACGGTGACGAGGATGACCCTGCAGCACTGATCACAGTGTTTCGTCAGACCGATGAAGGGAATGAGCCAACTGATGTGCAGGTTGGGCATCGATTCTCTGCATTGACAAAGATTGCTGCTCTGCGTTCGGCGCCTGCTCTTTACAAGCGTGCGGGCGAGACCAAGTTTGAGGAGCAGGAAGACCGCGTGATGGAATTCAGTTTCAGCTCTGAATATCCAGTCGAACGGGGCTTTGGCATGGAGGTGCTGAGCCATGAGGAAGGCGCTGCTGATCTTGGCCGATTGAACGATGGCGCGCCGCTTCTGTTTAATCACGACATGGACCGACCCATTGGTGTGGTCGAGCGTGCCTATTTAGACAAGGACAAAAAGAAGGGTTTTAGCCGTGTCCGCTTTAGCCGCAACTCTTTTGCGCAAGAAATTTTGACAGATGTCAAAGACGGCGTGATGAGAAATATCAGCGTTGGATACAGAATTAAGGAGATGGAAGAACGCAATAATGAGTTCGTAGCGACGAATTGGGAACCTTATGAAGTTTCGATTGTGAGCGTGCCTGCTGATCCCAAGATTGGGGTTGGAAGATCCTTGCTCCCCACTACTACAATCGAAGAAGAAGAAGCCATTGCGGCGGATTCTGCGGCTCGCGTCGCACCACAAAGTCCACCTGATTCTGACGAACCAATGTCCACAGCACCCGATCTGAATGTGGTGCGCGATGAAGCTTCTAAAAAAGCAGCTTCTGCAGAGCGCAACCGCATTCGCAACATTCAAGAATTGTGCAGTAAGCACGAAATGGGCAGCATTGCTGACCAGCTGATTGAAAACGGTGCATCTCTTGATGCAGCGCGTGAAGCAGTTCTAGAAAAGATTGGCGCTAAGCCGGTTGAAACTGTTTCCCCAGTAGATCTCGATCAGGGCACCCAGTCCCGCTATCAGATCATGGACGGCGTTCGCGCCTTGATCACTGGCGACTGGTCTTCACACGGTGCTGGCCTCGTTCGTGAACTCAGCCAGGAAGTTGCACGCACGTCTGGCCTTACCGCTACCAGCGAACGGACCTTCTTTGTTCCTTTCTCTGCACTGAGCCAGCGCGCCACTTACGTCACTTCAAGCGCCACCACTGGCGGCAACATTGTTGCCACTGATCTGCTTGCTGATGATTTTATTGAAGCTCTGCGGAACGCTTCCCCGGTTGTTGGCTTGGGCGTTCGCACACTGACCGGCTTGGTTGGTGATGTTGCAATCCCCCGTCGCTCCGGTGTTGCTTCTACCAGCTATCTCTCTTCTGAGACAACTGCAATCACGCAGGCTGAGTCGACCTTTGATCAGGTGACGATGAGCCCTAAAAATCTGGCAGCCCTGTCTAAGTACAGCCGTCAGACTCTGCTTCAGGCCACCCCTGGCATTGAAGAGCTGATCCGCCGCGATCTCACTGATGGCATCAATGCCGCCATTGACGCTGCTGTTTTGAATGGCTCCGGTTCTTCCGGTCAGCCCACCGGCATCCGTAACACTTCGGGCATTGGCTCGGTTGCTATGGGCACCAACGGTGCAGCAATCACCCTTGAAAAGGTTGTTGACCTTGAGACCGAGGTCACACAGGACAACGCTGCAGGCCCCAACATGGCCTACATCACCAATGCCAAGGTGATGGGCGCTCTCAAGAAACTCCGTGCTGGCGGTTCTTCCGCTACTGACGGCGCTTTCCTCTACAACAGCGATTTGCAGGCTGTTGGCCGTGGCCCCACGCCTCTGACCCTGAACGGCTATCCGATCGCGGTTACCAACGCTGTGCCCTCGAACCTCACAAAAGGTTCTAGCTCTAGCGTCTGCTCTGCTCTGGTTGCTGGTGATTTCAGCCAAGCAATGCTGGGCTTCTACGGCAATGGCCTTGAGATCACCGTGGGCACTGACTCCGATGATTTCAGCAAGGCTCTGACATCTGTCCGGGGCATCGTTTCTTTCGACGTTGCTGTTAGGCAGGCCAGTGCTTTTGCCTCCATTGAGGACATCACCACCGCTTGATAACGAGGAGGGGGCCGGCAACGGCCCCTTTTTTTCTTATGCAAATCACCTGCACCAGAAACGTCATGGCTAGCGGCCAAGCCCTTGAGGCTGGTCAGTCTTATGACGTATCAGACACGGACGGCGCATTGCTGATCCGCATGGGCAAGGCTGTTGAAGGCGACACATCTGCCAAGCCCAAGGCAAAAGCAAAACGCACAAGCAAAGCTAAAGAAGATGGCGCTTGCAGACTTTCTTAGCGCTGATCTAGGGGTTGCTTTTGGCGATCCTTTCGCAGTTTCAGCAACATCAGGCGACACCACCGCGAATGTTTTGCTTGATATGCCAAGCGAAATTGTTGCCAATGGAATGGTGTTAAGCACTGATTACACTGTCACAGCAAAAGCTTCCGACTTTGGTTCTCTTGTGCGAGGCGACGCAATCACTGTGGATTCAGTCAATTACACAGTCCGCGAAACCCGCCTTATAGGCGATGGCTTAGTTGTCGAGATTGCAATTCAGAAAACATGACAACAAAGCGCGAATCAATCCTTGCTGATGTTGCCTCAAGCCTTGCAGGCACAACGCAGGTCGGCTCCAGGATTTATCGAAGTCGAGTCGAGGCGATTTCTCGCTCTGAAAGCCCTGCTGTCGTCATTGAGCCAATAAGCGACGACCCTGAATTCAGCTTGCGCTTAGACCGCTTGGATTGGAAGCTGCTGATCCGAATTTCAGTAATCGTCAGGGCTCTGATCCCTGATCAGGCGTCTGATGCCATCGTTGAAGACATCCACAGCAAAATCACAGCAGACAACACGCTTGGTGGGTATGCGTTAGACGTTGAGCCCAGAGGTGTCAGCTTTGAGATTGTTGAGGCGGATCAGCCAGCGGGCGTCATCTCCGCAACGTACCTCATCCGATATAGAACGCTTGTAACTGACTTGTCTTCTGGCTAGAGAGGGTAAACTAATAGCATTGGATCAAGCGGCTCTCAATGGCAAAGCTAACCCGTAGGCAGCTCATTGTCGTGGCTGCCGAATCTACTTACAACACAGACGCTACCCCCGCAGGCACGGATGCGGTTTTAGTCCGAAACATTGATTTCACTCCAATCCAAGCCGACACTGTCAGCAGAGATCTAATCCGCGATTACTTAGGCAACAGCGATCAACTGTTAGGTAACAGCAGGGTCGAACTGTCTTTTGAGGTTGAATTTGCTGGCTCGGGAACTGCCGGCACGGCTCCAAAATATGACGCGCTTTTGAAGTCTTGTGGCATGGCTTCGACTGTTGTCGCATCAACTAGCGTCACCTATGCCCCTGTCTCCACAAGTTTTGGCAGCTCCACCATTTATGTTTTTGCGGATGGCATCCGCCACAAAATGACTGGGTGCCGAGGCACATTTTCAATTAATGCAAGTGTTGGTGAAATTCCGGTGATTAATTTCACGATGACTGGCAACTACGTTGCGCCTACTGATACAGCATCTCCAAGCACGACATACAGCAACCAAGAAACGCCAGACATTTTCAAGGCTGGCAACACTACCAGTCTTACAGTGCTCAGCTATGCGGCATCTCTTGAGTCATTCAGTTTTGACATTGCAAATGAAGTGGTTTTCCGCGAGCTTGTAGGCAGCACAAAATCTGTCACCATCACAAACCGTGCGCCAGCTGGCGAGTGTGTAATCGAAGCGCCAACGCTCGCACAAAAAGATTATTTCACGATTGCAAACACTGACGCTACGGGCTCAATCTCATTCCAGCACGGCCAAGACGCTGGAAACATCATCACGTTCACTGCACAAAAATGTGATATTGGCAACCCTACATATTCCGACTCAGACGGGATTATGATGTTGAACCTTCCTTACGTTGCAGTACCTGGCAGTTCGGGCAATGATGAGGTTTCACTTGCATACACCTGATGGCGTTTGTCCTCAAGTCTTCTGACTCCTACACTTGGCCTGTTGTATTTAGGCAGCCTGGCAATGGTGGCAAGCGCGTCAAATCTGACTTCATAGCAGAGTTTGCGCGTTTGTCACAAACTAGGATTGCTGAAATTCAACAGCAAGCCCAAAGGCGTGCAGACGGTGACGAGAGCTTGTCAATCAGCGACACGTCAGTTGCTGATGAAGTTTTAGTTGGCTGGGAGGGTGTGCAGGATGCAGACGGCGAGGAGATTGCTTTTAGTCCTGCAATGAAATCACAATTACTTGAAGTGCCAATGCTGGCTTCTGCAATTGTTGAAGCGTATTTTTTCTCACTAATTGACGAAAAAAGAAAAAACTAATTGGCGCCGCTGACTATTGGGCCGGTGGCGCAGAGATTGATGAAACGGCAGAACACGCCAAAGCGTTAGGCATTGAATTATTGGATGAAGCAAAACCTGTTGAGCATTTTGAGGTCATCCCTTCGGCTTGGCCTGCTGTTTGTGTTTTTTTGAAAGTTCAAACGCAGTGGCGCACTGGGATGAGTGCTTTGATTGGGTTTGATTATTCTGCCGTCAGGTGGGTGATCGAGCTAATGGGCTTTAACGAACCGCTAGCAGTGCTTGATGACCTGCAGGTCATTGAGGGTAGACTGATCGAAACACTGAACAAGCGGGACAAATAATGGCTTTGGACATGGCCACGTCTCTGACCATTAAGGCCAATGTCGTTGGCGAACAGCAGTTGGCCGGGTTGAAAAAAGGGTTAGGCGGCGTTGAAAAAGCAAGTAATAAAACAAGCACTGCCATGACTAGGCTCAAGCAAACATCAGGCCGAGCATTGACTGCTTTGCGTGGTTTTATTGGCGTTGTTGCTGTTGCAGGTTTGGCAAAATTTGCCAAGGGCTCAATTGATGCAGCCGACGCGATGTCAAAGCTTTCTCAGCGAACAGGCATTGCAGCGCCAATGCTTGACAAATTCCGTAAAGTCGCAGAGTTAAGCGACACAAGCATCGAAAGTTTAGAACGTGCGTTCCCGGCGCTGACGAAAAACATGGATATGGCTATGCAAAAAGCGAAAGGGCCGGCATTTGAAGCTTTTCAGCGTTTGGGAGTTTCTGTAAAAGATCAAAGCGGAAATTTGCGCGATGCTGACGCAGTCATGCTTGATATTGCCGACCGATTCCAAAACATGGCAGACGGTTCTGAAAAAGCTGCATTAGCGTCTGCTGTTTTTGGCACCCGCATTGGTTCAGAGTTGATCCCACTGTTGAACAGTGGTGGTGACGCTGTGCGCAACATGAGCACAAGTCTCACTCAAGATTTTGCTGATCGCTCTGCAGCATTTAATGACTCCATTGAAAATTTACAAGAAACCTTAGGAGATTTGTTTGTCCAAATTACTACAAGCGATGGATTTAAGGCGTTGATGACTTCGGTGCAAGGTCTGATTGATGCTTTCGCAAATCTACCCGGACCCGTACAGCAAGCAATTTTAGGCGCAACCGCATTGGCTGCAGCTTTTGTGCTGTTAGCTCCAGCTATTACAACTGTTGTGACCTTGGTCACGACCTTGAGTGGAATTGGACTTGGCGCAACAATTGCTGGATGGCTTGGGGCGGTAGGGCCTTTTGTTGTGGCGATTAAAGGTTTAGCCGGTGCTTTTTTGGCTTTAGTTTCTGGGCCTGTTGGGATTGTTGCCTTAATCGCTTTGGCAGGCGTGGCAATTTTTACTTTTCGAGATGAAATTGGGAATGCTCTAAAGGCGGTTGGAGATGCCTTCAAAAAGGCGTTTGATTTTATTGGCGACGTGTTAAAAAAAGGAGCTAAATTTTACATGGATTTTTTTGTTACTCCTGTTCTTGAATTTAGCAAAGGCTTGGTTGACGGTTTAATTGAAACTTTCAAAAAAATTGGCGAAGCTATAAAAGCACCTTTCATGGCTGTTGTTGCCTTTATCAAAAACATTGTAAATGGTGTTATAGGGCTCATTGAAGGCTTAGTTAATAACGCAATCAGCGCAATAAATCGTGTTATAGCGGGCGCAAACCGTTTGCCCCTAGTCAACATTCCATTTGTTCCAACCGTCAACATCCCACGCTTTGCAAAAGGCGGTGTTGTCGATGGCCCCACACTTGCAATGATTGGCGAAGGGGGTGAGTCTGAATACATTGTGCCGCAAAGTAAAGCCACAGGATTTGCAAAAAATTGGATGGCTGGCCGCAGAGGCATTGGCGCAATCCCAGGGTTTGCTGATGGCGGCGTTGTTAATGCAAAAGCAGGCGGTGGCGGTGTAGGCAACACAACCGTTCAGGTGACTACAGGACCAGTTCTGCAGCAAGATGGTCAAAATTATGTGACCGTGAAAGACCTAGAAGGTGCTTTGAAGCAGTTCGGGACACAGATTTATAGAAACCAACGGAGCTATGGCGGCAGACGCTTCCAGGGGGTGGCGGGATGAGCAGGTCTTACATGGCAACGCTAACCATTTTTAGCGGAAACACCACGTACATACGTTGGCAAAATTATTACGTCAACGAAACCATAAATTTTTTCGTGCAGGGGGTTGGGACAGTACCTTTTGAATTTTTCCCTTTTGAGTTTGGCGGCATCAATGACAGTGCTGCTGTTGGAGGCGCTGAAATGACTGTTGCAATGCCAGCCACAAGTGCTGCTCTGACACAGTTTCTTAAAGCTCAATCAAATTTGCGATTGTGTGAACTTAAATTGTATGAATTTAGCGCTTATCTTGCGCAAACTCCGCCACCGCAAAATTTCCAAGTTGTCGCAACGCATGTTGGGCAGGTCTTGAATTTGGGCGGTACGTTTACACAATTGCAAGTAGGCTTGGGTTCTGTGCTGTCTCCAGTCGGTGCGCAGGTGCCTCCAAGGACTTACAGCACAGCATTGATCGGGTCACCATTAAGACAATGAACATACAAGTCTCTGATCCGCTGCAGCTTCTGCCATATCAGTCAGGCGCGGTCACTTCGCCAGGGCAGGAAAGCGCCGCGGATGCGTCTTCTGATCTAACGGGGCCTCAGCAAATTGCAAAGATTGGCGACCCTGTTCCGATTGTGTTTTGCCGCAGAAGGAACAACAATGGCGGTGTTTTTGTAAGCCCAAAAGCGACAGAGGCTCGCTATGAAAACAACGTCACGATTGCCACCGTTTCAGAAACTTTTGCCAATGGTGTTGTTGTTTCTCAAACTGTCAGAGCGCAAGAATTTATTGATATTAGTCTTTGCCTTGTAATCAGTGAAGGCAACATGAACCAATTAAAACTCAGCGATATGTTTTTGGGCGAATGCAAGAAAGGCACTTATGCGCAAACTTATGACAGGCGGGCCGGCACTTGGATACCTGGCAATTTTACAGACACTTATCTAACTCAGACAGTCTCAGGCAACAGTTTGCCTGCTAGCGCAGTAGCTGGCGAATCTTATTTATTAAAAGACCTTGGCAAGGTTTATCACTATTTCACATCATCAGTTCAGGGGTTCCCCGGCTTTGTTACGACTGATCATGTCAAGCATGACTTCCCTCAGTATTGCGGCACGTCCGGTAGCTACGACGACATGACGGTTGTTAGCTTTGAGCATAGGCTATTCAATTTAGACAATTGGAATTTGCAGGTCCATGCTTTTGTAAGAGAAGGCATGAACGTAACTCGATTAATAGATTCAACATCAGGCCCTTCTGATAATTTTGTAGACCTTGCAAAATATCTAATTGACAAAAGCGCCGCAGTTCCGTCTGAGTTAATTAACCTTTCGCTAATGGTTCGGGCGGCAAATTTCTGCGAAACAAATGGATTTTTCTACAACGGCAAGATTGAAAATTCTCAGAATTTGAGCGATTGGATGCAGTCACACGCTCATTTCTTTCTTTTAAGACTTGCCAAAGTTGATGGTGCTTTTGGATTCAGGCCGACATTGCCAGTCGTGCAAATGGGGGTCAATTACAATATCAAAACCACTGCAATTAGTGCTTTGTATGTGTTCACAGAAGAGGAGTTATTGCCAGATGGGTTTGAGATTGAATACATACCATTAAGCGAAAGAAATGAAGTCGTCATGCAAATGATGTGGAGAGAGCAGCCTGACGCTGATGTTGGCATTGCTAGAACATTGAATGTCAAATTCACCGGCGCATCATCTGATGGCCCATTTGAACAGCATGATTTGAGTAATTTTTGCACAAATGAAAATCACGCTGCAAAGGTGGGCGCATACATGCTCTCAAGAAGGCGAAACATTACACACAATTTGCGGATTAAAGTTCGGCCTGGCAGCCATAGCACAGATTTATCAGTTGGCGATATTGCCAGAGTTAGACTGCGGCGAGAAACGTCAGTTGATGTGGTTGAGCATCATGATTTTCTGTATGAAATTGACAGAATAGAAAAAACAAGCACAGGCCCAGTGATTTATGATTTGACCCATTTCCCAATTGATTCTCAGGGCCGAAGCGTTGTAGCGCTTGATGTAAGCAGTGCAACAGGCACCGGGATTTCTTTGGACACTGGCAGGCAAAACACCAATTGCAATGACAACACCGCTTCAACTGATTTGCCTGATGTCGGCAGAGGACCTTTTGATGGTTCTGGCTCAACTCCAACAACGCCAAGCGAATCTGACGTTGTGAAGACTTTGACCCCTGCGGGAGATGCCAATTTTGACGTTGGAGGTTCTTCGCCTATTGGCCAGACTACAAATCCAGACGATCCCTTTGACGGGCCCCCAGCTCCGTTTGTGACTGGATTCAGCGGAACACCAACTATTGGCGACACGCTTACTCTGCAGCCTGGATGCGCTGGCGCGTTTATCAAGTGGTATAAGATCAACATCAATACAAACGCGGTGACACTAATTGGCAGCGGGGTCGGCGCCACTTTGGCAGTCACCGAAGCATTGGTCGAGGAAGGGGTGAGGGTTTATGGTGAGGGTTGTTGCCCTGACGATCTTTCACCTAGTGGGTTTGGCCCATGTCTTGAGTCAGCGCCGGTTGATTTATTTGATGAAATTGTTGATTGCCCCGGAGGCGGAGACAGTGGCAATCAAGGAACTTTCACCAAAGTGATAAATGTTGGCTCGGCTTTCCCTGCTTCCTTTAATTTCAGATACAGCGCTTTCACCATACAAGACAGATTTGTGATTTCTGGCGCTGCTACGCTTGACACTGGCTTTGTTAGTGGCACAAATGTAAATGTTAGCGTCAGCAAAACTAGCGCTGATAAATTTATTACGGTCACCGTGTTTGCCCCTCAGTCCGGAACGGCTTGGAATTATGACGTGGGTTGCGCTTCTTAGTTATGGCTAATTTTTTAACTGTTCCTCCATCTCAAAGAACGCTTATCCCAGGCGATTCCGTCAATACGGCGATGCAATCCTTAAGCGGTGACCAGTATTATGTAAGGCAAAGCAATTCAACTCTTGGTGATATTTTAAGGTTAAGCTATTCTGCGCTGACGGACCTAGAAGTTTACACTTTAAGCTCTCATTATTTCTTGCATGGCGTTTTCTATGGCTTTGACCTGCCTGCGGAGGCTACGCAGGGCGCGACTATTTATGTTCCGAGCGGGTATCTTTGGCGTTACAGATCTGCGCCAGAATTAGAAAGTAGTGCTAGCTCAACCTCTGCGTCTGTTGATTTAATTTTAAGACCTCCAAGTTTAACTTAAAATGGCCACTTTCCCAAACATTTCTCCAAACTCAATATCTTTTGAGCTAGGCGGCATGAATGTCTCAGCCACTGACACCAAGCCTTTTGGCGATGTTTATTTTAGGCACAGTTTGAAAACTGATAATTTAGTCGTTAGCGCAACTTTTGAAAATTTATCAAGTGCAACAGCAAAGCAAATTCGTGATCATTATCTTGATCAGGGTGGCGGTTCATTGCCTTTTAAGTTGGTAACTGCATCTTTTTGGGGCACTGTAGGGATTATCCCTACTGATTCTTTGTATAGATACACAGGGCCGCCAGAGGAGGAACATTTTGGCGTTTACAACAACGTAACAACGTCTTTTTTAGTGCAGCTTGGAACGCCAGGCTTTTTTGTTTTAGTAGGAGAGCCAGCGCAGTTAGGCGCAGAGGAAGCTTTCACAAGTTTTGCATTTTCTGGGACTGCGCCATTTATTCTTGACGCAGATGATGCAGATCCTGCAGTTGCCACAAGCCTTATACTGAACGCTGGGGGCGCAAACCAATGACGGCTACAAATGTCCGAGTCCAAATGCAGCAACGCCGAGACACGGCAGCTAATTGGACGTCCGCAAACCCAACGCTTTTGGCTGGTGAGCTAGGGCTTGAAACTGACACAAACAAATTCAAGATTGGAGATGGGACAAGCAATTGGCAATCTCTTGGGTACATTCCAGGATTTGCGATAACGGCTTATCCGCTCGCAAGCGCAGACATTGCGACTGGAGCTGTAACAAGCACAGAAATCGCTGATGCCACGATCGTAAATGGAGACATCAGCGGAACTGCTGCGATTGCAGGGACCAAAATTGACGCAGACTTTGGCGATCAAGATTTAACGGTTGACACTGACCGGCTCTTTGTTGACGTGAGCGCGAACAGTGTTGGCATTAACTGCACGCCTGCGGTCACGCTCGACATCAACGCAACTGACGCGGTTGCTTTGCCGCATGGCACGTCAAACCAGCGACCGGCTGATGGCGGCAACGCTGCAAACCTCACTGGTTACATCCGATTCAATACAACGACAACTCAGTTTGAAGGCCATAACGGCACTGCTTGGGCAAGTGTTGGCGGTGGTGCGACTGGTGGAGGTACGGATCAGTGGGCTGTTGAGCACGACAACACGATCACGGCGTCTTACAGCGTCACGGCAAACAAAAACGTGATCAGCGCTGGGCCTTTGACAATCAACTCAGGCGCCGTAATTACAGTGCCCGCAACTTCCAACTGGGTTATAGTCTGACCATGACTGTTCGCATCGACGGCACAAATACTTCTGCAGCTCCAGGCATTACTGGAGCGGATACGGACACGGGGGTCAAGTTTGGGACGAATGAAGTTGATATTGTCACCGGCGGCACGGATCGCTTAAACATTGGCAGCTCGGGCGACATTACTATTGCAGACGGCAACTTAGTTGTTGCGGCAGGCCACGGCATTGA
>MDSZ01009035.1_pt1 | contig 16205 bp, 17 predicted proteins | sample 811201 | NCBI WGS metagenome assembly MDSZ01 (sample SAMN05326647, study PRJNA326480) | marine metagenome | isolation source: seawater | place: Indian Ocean: North | collected 2010
CCCATTAGCAGAATCGATAATAGATAAACATTCTATTGAATCAGAAATTAAAGGTTCAGGTAATAAGGGAAAAATTACAAAATCAGATGTACTAAGTAGTTTGCCTAAAAATATTGCTGGAGACAAAAAGGGATTAACAATTACTAAAATGTCTTCGTTAAGAAGAAAGATTGCTAGTCGATTGGTAGCAGTAAAAAACCAGACAGCTATGCTGACAACTTTTAACGAAGTAGACATGACTTCTATTATTGACATAAGAAATCAGTATAAAGAAGAATTTAAGTCAAAGCATGAGATCAGTTTAGGTTTTATGTCTTTTTTTACAAAAGCTGTAACCACATCCCTAAAAGAATACAAAGATATAAATGCATCAATAGATGGAGACAATATTGTTCATTATGATTACAATGATATAGGAATAGCCGTTAGCACTCCTAAAGGATTAATGGTTCCAGTGTTAAGAAATACTGAAAAAATGTCATTTTTAGATATTGAGATAGAGATTAGTAGATTAGCAAATAAGGCAAGAGATGGCAAGATTACCTTGCAAGAGATGCAAGGAGGAACATTTACGATTACTAATGGAGGAGTGTTTGGATCAATGCTTTCAACTCCAATAATCAACCCACCGCAATCTGCTATATTAGGTATGCATAATATTGTTGAAAGACCAGTTGCCATTGAAGGAAAAGTGCAAATAAGACCAATTATGTATATAGCTCTTTCTTATGATCATAGAATTATTGATGGTAAAGAATCTGTAGGATTTTTATGCAGAGTTAAAGAGTGTCTTGAAAATGTATCGGAGCATCTAATGAAAGAGGGTCTTAAAAAAGCACTTAATTTATAATAAACAACACAAATAGTTAAAAATTTACCTATTGGTTTAATTACAATAATAGCTTTATCAAAAATAGAAATAAAATATTATTTTTGTAGAAAATTAGTTATATGGCAATAAAGATAACAGATGATTGTATTAATTGCGGAGCATGTGAGCCAGAATGTCCAAACAATGCAATTTATGAACCCGATGATTTGTGGGCTATGTCAGATGGCACATCACTCAAAGGAAACGCCCAACTACTTAATGGAAAAACTGTAGGAGCAAGCGATAAAAACCAGCCTATATCTGACGACTATTTTTTTATTGTTACAGAAAAATGCACTGAATGTATTGGTTTTCATGACGAACCTCAATGTGCAGCTGTTTGCCCTGTTGATTGCTGTGTTCCTGATGAAGACAATGTAGAGACAGAAGAAGATTTAATGTCAAAGAAAAACTTTTTGCATCTTTAATTCTATTCTTCAAACGCTACTACCTCTTTTATCTGATCTCCTATTTTTTGCTTTAAAAGACTTTCAATTCCTTGCTTAAGAGTAATAGAGGAAGAAGGGCAACCGCTACAAGCTCCTCTTAATATCACTTCTACTTTCCCATTTTTAAATGCTTTAAATTCAATATTTCCACCATCTGATTCCACAGCAGGCTTTATGTATTCATCAATTATTGTAATAATATTCATTTCAATACTTGAAAATTGATTTTCTTTTGGATTATTTTTCTGAATAATTTTATCTGTTTTTATAATCAAGATTTCTTCTGAAGAAGAATTATTAAGCTTTTCTAAAATAAACTCACGCATTTGTATTGCAGTATCTTGCCAATCGATTTCATCAGATTTTTTGATTGATATAAAATTCTGACTTATAAAGACACTTTTTACAAAAGAAAAATTAAACAAACTCTCAATTATTGGTATTTCTTTTGCATCTTCTACTGAATTTATTTCAATACTATCATTGCATATTATTCGATTTGTAACAAATTTCATTACACTTGGATTTGGAGTGCTTTCCATATATAGGCTGTATTTCATATCTTTAATGTTTAATTTATATTGTCATGATAAAAAATTATTTACCATATTTAAGAATCGTTATGAATATTTAATTCTATTAATTTTATGGCTTCGTTAAAGAAAAATTTTGCACTTTTCTCTAAAGAAACAGTATAGTTAGAAGTGTAAAATAAATAATCATTTTCCTTAGTCTCTTTTAACAAAGATTCTTTGTGTAAAGTATTTTTAACATATTTAACAACTAGTTCAGATGAATTAATCACATTTACACTTTTGTGATAAAATTTCTCAATCTCATTCTGAATAAGAGGGTAATGAGTGCATGCAAGAATCAAATGATTAATATGATTTAATTTTTTATCTGATAAATAATTACAAATTATTGTTTGACTAATCTTTCCACTGACAAAACCTTCTTCTATCATTGGGACTAGAAGAGGTGTAGCTAATGACAATACGTTTAATTGAGAACCTAGTAAAGATATCTTTTTTTTATATGCTTGAGATTTTATCGTAGTTTTTGTACCAATAACACCTACATTACCTTTTTTATATTTTTCAGCAACATATTGCACAATGGGATCAATCACATTAAAAACCGGAATATTTTTTGCAATATTTTTTACATTTCTATATGCTACAGATGATGCACTATTGCAAGCAATAACAATTGCCTTACATTCTTTTTTAATTAAAAAAGAGGCAATTCTTTCACTAAACTCTTGTATGGATTCATCTGATTTATCACCATAAGGTAAATGTTCAGTATCTCCAAAATAAATAATTGATTCATTGGGAAGTTGTTGTTTTAAAGCGTAAGCAACAGTAAGGCCTCCAATGCCAGAGTCAAAAATACCAATTGGATTATTTTTCATTATATATTGTCAAAAAGAAAATCGGAGCAATATTTTTTTAAATAATTATGCTTAGATCCCTAGTTTCTTTTTAACAAGCGGCATTATATCTTCTGTTTCTTTTGCAAAAAGAATACTGCCAGAGCTTTTGTCAAAAATATAAGTATAACCTTCCTCATTAAAAACATCTTCAATAGCCTTCCTTGCCTTTGTAATTATTGGCTCCATTATCTCTTGTTGTTTTTTTTGCAAAGCTTGCTCGGCATTTTGCTGAAATACTTGAATTCGTTGCATTAAAGCCATATACTCAGCCTCTTTATCCTTTTTTTCCAAATCAGTATAACTTGTTTCGTTGTTTTGATATTCAACCTGTATGGTTTTAGCTTCCGCTTCCATTGCCTCTAATTGAGATTCAAGACTTTTTGTAAAATCTACAAGTTCAGTTTCTGCTTTTTTTGCCTCAGGCATAGAGCTTAAAAGTTCTTGTGAATCTATATAGCCCAGCTTAATTTGCGCACTCAGAGTTAAGTTAGCACTAAGTATCAGTATTAAAATTATTATTTTTTTCATTGTTTATTAGTTTTTAAAAGTTTGGCAAAGTAATAAAAAAATCAATAGCCCATTAATTCAAGAACTTTATCACTTTTATCTAAGTTAGGATTTGAGTAAAGCATTATTAAATCACTTGAACTATCAAACACTATTTGATATTTATTATTTGAAGCTAATTGCTGTACAGCGTCATATATTTTGTCTTGAATAGGACGAATCAATTCCTGTCTTTTTGAATAAAGATCGCCTTCAGGTCCAAAATATTTTTGTTGCATATTTTTTGCTTCTTTTTCTTTTTCTAAAATTAAATCTTCTCTATTTCTTTGCATTTTTTCAGTTAAAAGTACTTTTTCTTGTTGATATGATCGATACATTTTATCAATTTCACTGTATTTCTGCTCTATCTCTTTCTGCCATTGAGTTGATATATTGTCTAATTTATCTTGCGCCTGTTTAAAATCAGGAATTTTATTAAGTATATAATCTGTATCTATATATGCAAATTTTTGAGCATATGTATTAAATGATAAAACAGAAGTACTGAGAACCATTATTAGTATTATTTTTTTCATTTTTTTCATTTTTTTTAAACTAACGTATAAAAGTAATTAAAATTGTTGTCCAATTGAGAAATGAAATTGACCTCCATTAGCATCTGGCCTTCCAGGTATTTCATCTAAACCCCAACCATAGTCCACTCCCATCATCCCTATCATTGGAAGCATGATTCTTACTCCAAAACCAGCAGATCTTTTTACAGAAAACGGATTAAAATAATCAAAATTATCCCAAGCGTTACCTGCCTCAAGAAAACCAAGAACATATACTGTTGAGGTTGGATTTAAGCTTAATGCATAACGTAATTCACTAGTATATTTACTATAAACCGAAGCTCCTGTTTGAGGAGAGACTGAGTTGTTTGAGTACCCACGTAAAGAAACTAGCTCTCTACCATCATAAAACATTCCATAACCTCCACTCAATCCATCTCCGCCAACATAAAATCTTTCAAATGGAGAAGCTAGTTCTTCATTATAAGAACCAAGTAATCCCATTTCAATTCTTGTATTTAGTACAAGTTTATCTGTAAATGCAGAATACCAGGAAGATTTGAATTTCCATTTATAATATTCAAGCCAATCATATTTCTCTTGGTCTGTCAAAGATGAATAATCATCTATATTATCAAACATGGAATAGGGAGGTGTAAACTTTAGACTTAAAAGAAAATTAGATCCGCTTCTAGGAAAAATTAATTGATCTACAGAATTTCTCCCTAGATTTATATTATAACTGATGTTATTCGAACTACCATCCGTAAAACTAAAAAAACCTTGCGAATTATTTAATTCATATTGCTGTAGACTTAACCCGTTGTACAGGGTAAAGTAATCATCTGGATATTTTAATCTTTTTCCCAACCCAATATTTAATCCTGATATATCTACTGACTGTCTTTGATCACCAGTTTGCCCATTAGATGTTATAGATTTAAATAATGAAATTGTTAAAGAATTTGGTTTTTTTGCTCCTAACCAGGGTTCAGTAAATGAAAGATTATAGTTTTGATAATAGATCCCATTAGAGGATGCAGAAATAGATAGAGTTTGACCATCTCCAGATGGCAAAGGTCTCCATGCATTTTTCTTAAAAATTTTTCTTGATGAAAAATTGGTAAACCTAAAACCTAAAGAACCTACAATTCTTCCTGCTCCCCATCCACCTTGCAAATTAATTTGATCTGTTGATTTTTCAGCAACAACATAAGTAATATCTACATTATTTTTTACAGCATTTGGGTTAATTTTTACATCGAATTGCTCTGGATCAAAATACTGTAGTTGAGCTAGTTCTCTTTGTGAACGCATAATATCTGACCTTTTAAACAAATCCCCTGGACGTGTTCGAATTTCACGCATAATAACATGATCATTCGTTTTAGTATTCCCTATAACATTCACACTGTTAATCCTTGCCTGTTTACCTTCATAAATTCTAATCTCTAAATCAATCTCATTTTTTTCTGTAACTAAAATTTCTGATGGTGTTGCGTTAAAAAATAAATAACCGTCATCAAGATATATTGAACTAACATCATTACCTTGACCATTTCCAAATAATCGCTCTTCTAAAATAGACTGATTAAATACATCTCCTTTATTTATGTTTAACCTTCTCTGTAAATTTTCACTGCTATGGATTGTATTACCAATCCAATTTATATTTCTAAATGTGTAAAGATTCCCTTCATCAAGTACAATTTCTATACTAATAGTGTTGTCTTCATTTTTATAAATAGTGTCACTAACAATTCTAGCATCTCTATAGCCTTTATTGTTATATTCTATAATAAGATTTTCCTTATCTTTCTCATAATTATCGATTATAAATTTAGACACTTTAAATAATCTCCACCATTTTTTTTCTTTTGTTTCTTTTAAACTTTTTTTAATTTTCCTTGTACTTATCGTAAAAATTGAATCATTTTTATTGAAAAATGTTTTTTTAGAGTTTATCTTTTTTTCTCTTCCAAGTATACGAATCTCCTTAATTTTTACTTTTTTTCCTTTCTTTATTAAAAAGGTTAAGGTTGACGCATTTACAGCGTTCGCATCTTTTTCTTCAACATAAGATATTTCTGCATTAAGAAACCCTTTTTCAACATAATACATGTTGATATTACTTATACTATTTCTAATTAAATCCCTAGAAAGCACTTTTCCTCTTATTAATTTTAACCGCTCCTTTAATGAGCTGATATCTGATTTACTAACATCGCCTTGAAATTTAAATTTTGACAATCTATGGTGTTCCTCGAGCTCAATATTCAAAAAAACATCTGAACCTATAGTTTTAATTATTTCAATGGAGATATTAGAAAACAAACCTTGGCTCCAAAGTTTCTTTATTGCAGAGCTTATTTCATCACCAGGAATGTTTATCTTTTTTCCAATTTCCAAGCCACTTAAATCAATTAATGTTTTTTCATTTAAATATTTTATTCCTGAAGCCGTTATGCCTCCTATTATATATTCTTTTGGATTGTTATATTCTAAATTATTATTTTCTATATCATTCTGACATATCACTTGAAGATGATAAGACATAACAAATATTAAAAAAATATATTTTCTCATTATATAAAATCTTTTACTTGATCTGTAGTTTTTCCAAATCTTCTTTCCCTATTTTGATAATCTAGTATTGCTTTTTCAAAGTCTGCTTTTCTAAAATCAGGCCAAAGTGTATCTGTAAAATATAATTCTGAGTATGCAATTTGCCATAGTAAAAAATTACTTATTCTGTACTCTCCACTTGTTCTTATCAATAATTCTGGATCAGGAACGTTTTTTGTTGCCAGATATTGCTTAAATACGTTTTCAGAAACGCTTTCTATTTTTTCTTTTAATATTTTATTAACTGCGTTTACAATGTCCCATCTACCTCCATAGCTCAATGCAAGTATAAGTTTCATTCTTTGATTACCAGCCGTCTCTTTAATTGCTTGATTTAATTGCTTCTTACAGTCATCAGGAAGCTTATCCGTGTCTCCAATTACATTTAGACTTACTTCATTTTCCATTAACGTCTTTTTTTCCTTATTAATCGTAGAAACTAAAAGCGTCATTAGAGCAGTAATTTCATTATTAGGTCTATTCCAATTTTCAATTGAAAAAGCGTAAAGCGTTAGGTATTTTATACCTAATTCTACAGCATACTCAACACTTTCACGAACTGCCTTAACACCATTTTTATGCCCAAAAACCCTATACCTACCTTTTCTCTTTGCCCATCTTCCGTTACCATCCATGGTAATAGCAACATGATTCGGGATTTTATGCTTGTTAAGACTCATCATTATTTCCTATCTAATAATCACAACCTTGCGTAGCTTTCGGTAGCTTAAATGACAATGTAATTCCAAAAAATGAATACCAGTCGTTATTTTCTGAATTACCTCTTTCTTGTCCAATTAAATGAGTTCCTGCAGGATCTGACATTTCAACTGCTAAATTTCCTCCTTCAGGAAATAAGACAGCCGAACCAGGGTAGGTCATGCTAACATCGTCTATATAGTCAGTGAATGTTTTTCTAGCTCCGTATTGTAAAATAATATTAAAAGATTTATTAATTCCAAGTTTAAATCCGACACCCATCGGAATCGAGAATTGAATTAATGAATATTTTTTTCGATCTGGAAAAGCTGGACTTCCCTGACCTTCAGTACCAAGCTCTTGCAGATTTACCCATTCCCCATATTTACTTTCTGCTTTTGGATTAAATCGAAACAAAGAAACTCCTGTAAAAACAAATGGTGTCCAAGAAAATAATGAATTTCCAGTTTCATATGGAAGAAAGTTAAATTCAATTTGTCCAGAAAGTTCTTGTATTTGAGATTTGAAATGTAAACTTCTATCTTGAGCAATAACACTGTTTTTATTTTCTCTATCATCTCCATAAAGATTACCTAAAAGAATTTCTGCTTTATAAACAAACCTACGATCTATGTTTTTTCTTAAAGCTATTCCAGCAAATAATTTAGAATGCTTAAAGTGATTAGAGTTTAAATCTCCAAGATAATACGAGGCACCTGACATAATACCAAATTCAGAATTAGGTGTGAATTTTTGCGCTTTTAAAGAGTAAGGGTTGGCAAAAATTAATATCAACAAGATTAAGTAAAAATTTTTCTTGTTCAAAAGGCAAAGATTTATATTCATTTTCTTATCAAATTATAACGACCCAAATATACTTAATCTTCTTCAGAGTAGGAATTAATTTCTTTTATCAATTCCCCACATTAACTTTGCTCGTACTGTAGCAACAAAAGAATTCCCATAGGGTTCAATCAAGTTTATTTTGAAAGGAGCTTTTTTAATAGTTAATTCTATTGAAGAATCAAATGCTCTTGATCTAGAATCTAAAGAAACTAGAGCTAACTGATCCCTGTCCTCTACCTTTAAATGAACTTTTGAGTTGTCATCTATCACAATAGGTCTAACGTTTAGATTATGTTGTGTCACTGGAGTAATTATAATATTTCCAGTACCAGGCATAATAATTGGCCCTCCACAACTTAAAGAATAGCCCGTAGATCCTGTTGGAGTAGAAACAATTAATCCATCGGCCCAGTATGTATTTAAGAATTCATCATTTATATAAGCATCTACTTTTATCATTGAGGATGTATCCTTTTTCATAACAGCAACTTCGTTAAGCGCAAAGTTTTTTATACCGAAAAGATTGTTTGAGGTTGTTAATTGTAAAACAGTTCTTTTATTTATTGAGTATTTCTTTTTTATTAAAGAGCTTATAGCTTCATCTATTTGATCTGTAGAAACACTCGAAATAAATCCTAATCTACCAGTATTAATTCCCATTATAGGAATTCCAGTATCTCTAACAATTGTAACTGCTTTTAAAAGAGTGCCGTCACCACCTATACTAAATAAAAATTTTACATTATCAATAGGTTTTAATTCTTCATATGAATTAAATAGATAATAACTGTTTTTGAATCTTATTTTTTTTTCTATAAAATTAAAAAAATTACTTTCAATCAAGATTTCTAAATTAGCACTTTCTAATTTACTAACTAAATGTTGTATGTATTTAATGAAATGTTCAGGAAATGAACTTCCAAATAATGCAATTTTCATAATTAAAATTATTTTTCATTTGTCCCAAAAGGATTTGAAAAATGTAAAAATATACCTTTTTCTCCTAAATCATTAATAGAATATTCAATTCTTAATATTTTATCATAATATGTTACGTAATCTAAGCTGATTCCGCGACCCCATAAAATTTTATTAGAAAGATTGTTTTGTATGCCTGTTTGATTATTCACAACATATCCAATATCAGAAAAAATTGAAAGGAAAAGAGAGAAAAACGATTTATTAAATTGATCCATCTTTATAAAGGAAATATTAAAATTTTTATCGGTTAATAAGCCAAGTTTAACCGCACTTCTTGAAATCCAATATTTTTGACCATCAATAACGTAATACTCATATCCTCTTACATAATCTTCATAGCCTAGTGATTTTTGAGAAACATAAGGTTGAAAATCATTTGTTGTCCATTTAATTTTAAAGCTAGAACCAGCAAATAAATTAGTTAATGGTTCTTTATGCATTTCAGCTTTCCCAATTATCTCAAAATGCTTTACCGGACTTTTGTTCTCAAAAAATTTATTTATGGATAGATCAAGATAATGACCGTGCAATGGGTATTCTACATAATCTCTTTGTTCGTTAATGTAGTTATAGGATAATTTATAATAATCGCCACTTAAATCGTTGTTATTAAGATAATCAGGATTTAAAAACAAGATAGTATCCGATATCTCTGTATTAAAATAGTGGACGGAAAGAAGATGAGTGTTTCGGGTTTTTTTTCTATATTGAAATTGTAGTTTTAGCTCAAAATCTCTTGTTGTATAATCCTTTTGCTCAACGTATAATAGTGCATTATTTTCAGATCCATAGAAAGATTTCTTTCTTCTAAACAATTGTATCAATCCTTCTAAACCAATTGTTTTTTCGGTATTAATGTAAGGCTTACGATATTGCAAGGCATAATGTTCCTTAAACCCTCTTCTAAATTTTAATCTTAACAGTTCATTATTACCACGAAAATTTTCCCAGTTTAAAAAAATTCCATAATTAATTCTGCTAAAATCAGAATAGTCGCTTTCTTTGAATTCTGACCACCATACGTTAAAGTTTCTGTCATATACTTCAAAAATCGGAAATGGCCATACATACCACCTTTCAGTCAAACTTATAGATATAATTATTTTTACATATTTCTTGTCCACATCTTTTTTTTCTTTTAAATCAATTTCTACTAAGTTGAAAAGTCTTAGGTTTTTTAGATTTTCTCTACTATATTCAATCTTCTTTTGAAGATCAGAATACAACAAAGTGTCGTTAACAGAGAAATCCAATTCTCTAGTAATGATATTTTTTTTTGTAATATTATTCCCCTTGATTTCAATTATGGAAACAATGCATTTTTCCTGCCCATACAACAAAATGCATTGAAGAAACATAGCTAAAAAATAGACTACCCTCATTTTATGTATTTAAATAACGCATAAAAGACTCATATCTGTCCATAATTTTTTTATTTATTGAATCTGTAGAAAAAGAAGTTTTTATATTGTAATTAAATCTTTCAAAGTTTTTCAAGATGCTAGATATATCGATCTTATTTATTTTTATTGTTACTTCAATTTTTGTCGACTCTGGTGTTGATGTAATGTATGAGCTTAACATTTTTGCATTGTTCGCTTCAACTATTCTAGATATCTCTGCCATACTATAATCCGATTGATTCATTTCAAAGACTATAATTCCTCCAGGACTTTTTATAGCTGAACTTTTCCCAATAGCATGAATTAAATCTACAGTAGAGATGCTACCTATGTATTTTTTATTATCATCTAATACAGGAATTATAGACAAGTGATTTTTCTCTATAATTTCGATAATATCAAACAAATGCTGATTGTAAAAAACACTAGGATTCATTATATTATTTAAATGCTGACTTAATTTATCTTTAACATTCTCCCAATCAAGTATTTCGTTTTCTGAAATTATACCTATATAAACACCTTTCTCTACAATAGGAATATGGTTTATTTTATATTCTTCCATTATAGAAAGTGCTTTTTGACCACTTTCTTTTTTAGAAATAGTTTGAACATCTATTGTAATAAGTTCCATCGCTTGCATCTCACAAACATACTATTTTTCTAACTTTGTTATCTAAAATATTTTATGACAAAACTTAGCGTTAATATTAATAAGATTGCCACAATTAGAAATGCAAGAGGAGGCAAGTATCCTTGCGTTGTCAAAGCTGCAATTAATTGTCAAAAATTTGGAGCTGATGGAATTACTGTACATCCTAGGCCCGATGAAAGGCATATTACTTATGATGATGTTTTTAAACTCAAAGAAGTTATCTGTACTGAATATAATATTGAAGGATTCCCTTTAGACAGATTTATAAATATGGTTATTCAAGTAAAGCCTGATCAAGTTACTTTAGTTCCAGACAAACCAAACGTTATTACATCAAATAATGGATGGAACACAGTAAAAAATAGACAGTTTTTAAGTGATATTATATCAGAATTTAAATCTAATAATATACGAACTTCTATATTTGTCAATCCAGAAATAGATATGATTGAAGGAGCTAAATTATGTGGAGCTGATAGAATAGAATTGTATACTGAGTCTTATGCAAATTTATATGAAAGAGATAAAAATCTTGCAATACATCCTTTTAAAGAAGCAGCAGAAATGGCTTTTAGTCTTGAAATAGGAGTAAACGCAGGACATGATTTGAATTTAAATAACTTACATTTTTTTAATGCTGAAATAAAAAATCTTTTAGAAGTTTCAATTGGACATGCAATAATTTCAGATGCAATTTATTTTGGCTTAGAAAACACAATTCAATTATACAAAAGACAATTATGAATCTTTTCTCTAGGATATATGGAAAAGGAAGTCCTATGATAATTCTTCATGGTTTGTTTGGAATGTCTGATAACTGGAATTCTATCGGAAAACAATTAGCTAAATATTTTCAAGTTCATTTATTAGACTTAAGAAATCATGGAAAATCCCCGCACCATATAGATTTTAACTATGAAGTGATGATGCAAGACGTAATACAGTACATTGATAGATTTAAATTAAGGAAATCAATAGTTTTAGGCCATTCATTAGGAGGAAAGATAGCTATGGGTTTGGCTTCTAATCACTCATCATTGTTTAAAAAAATTATAGTTGTTGACATCTCTCCTAAAGAATATGATGTAGATTTTCATATCAATATCTTACAAATACTTTCGAATTTAAATCTTAAAAAATATAATAGTAGAAAAGATATTGATAATGAGCTTGAATATAAAATCAAAGATAGAGGAGTTAGACTTTTTTTAATGAAAAACTTATACAGAAATGAAAAAAAAGAATTTGCTTGGAGATTCAACATCCATACTTTAAGAGATGAGATAAACAACATATCAACAGCTGACTTTATTTTAGAAAAAACAAATTTACCGACATTATTTATTAAAGGAGAAAATTCTAGTTATATTACTATAGATGATTATCAGGAAGTTAAACGTTATTTTCCTTTATCTAACATAAAAATTGTGAAAAATGCAGGGCATTGGGTCCATGCAGAAGAGCCAATCAAATTTTTTAAACTAGTAGTAGATTTTCTTAAAGACGAATAGTCATACCTTGTTTTGCATAATTGAATCCTTTACTTATAACCGTTTTTCTTTCCAAGCTGTTTTTCTGTAATAATGGATTAGTATGATTAAGGTGAATAAAGTAAACCTTAGACTTATCTTTATTTGATAAATCTTTCAGTACCTCCATACTTTCTACAACAAAAGGATGAGGAATACTACTCATATCTCTTTCCAGCTCCCCATCTTTATAAAAAGTTCCGTCTATAAATGCGTAATCAATTTCAGTAATAATTTTTGCTATATCCTTTTCCCATAGATGCCACTTGTCAATGTCAGGAATAAAAAGGACACTTTTTCTTAAAGTTTCAATTTTATAACCTACAGTTTCTGAATACTCATCTCTGTGTGGAACTAAAAAAGGAGTAACTTTTATTCTTGTGTTTATGTTTACTGCAGAGTCTTGTTTTAACCTATTGATATTTATGTTTTTGATTTTTTCTAGCTGATCCCACGGAGCATTATTTTTTATAAAATTTTCCATTCTTTTCATCGCAAAGACAGGTAGGTTATGCGTTCCCATCACTTCTCTTCCTAATTGCATCAATCCTGTATAATGCCCAATGTGAGCGTGTGTCAAGAATATGCCATTTATTGGGTTAATTTTTGATACTTTTTCAAGTAAATTTAATTGAAATTTAATATCAGGAGTTGCATCAAAAATCCACTGTTGTTTTGATTTTGGATCAACTATAGCGATACAGCTAACAAACTTTCTTTTTTCTGGCATATTCCATGCATCTTCACAACATTTCTTATTACAGTTTGCCTGTGGAAATCCAGCATCTTGAGCTGTTCCTAGTACGACTAAATATGGTTCCATAAACTCTGATTTCATTTCTCCATTACAACAGTAAAAAAATAATGTGAAAATTAATAAGTTTCGCATTAAATAATTTTTTCAAAACAATAATATTCTTTTTTATTTGGCTTTAAATTTATAGCTCCTAATTCTTCATAGCCTAATTTTTTATAAAAAGATATAGCTAGTGGATTTTCACTATATGTGTCTAATCGAATTGACTTTAATTTTTTTTGTATTACTAAATCTTCTGCATAAAGCATGAGTAATTTTCCTATTCCCTTTCCCCACCAATTTTTAGAAACCGCTAATCTATGAACAACAAGGAAAGAATTAGTTTTATCTTTCCACTTTACATCTAAGTATTGATTGTCTTGTTTTTGATCAATATTTACTCCAGCTATCACTTTGTTTTTTAATAAGGCCACATAATATGTTTCTGCTTTAATATCATTTTTAATAATATCTCTATTTGGGTATTCATTATCCCATTGATTAATACCCTCATTTATCATGCCTCTTACACAAGAATTATACATATTCATGATTGATTCTATGTCACTTATTTTTGCAATTCTAATTATCATTATATCATAAGATTACAACCTCTAGATTCAGAATAATCCATTCTCCCTAAAATTCCAAATGTGTTATTTTTATTAATTCTTCCCAAATCTTCTGTAGCGATGAAGGGGCAAGAATATAAATTAGCAAGATCTATAATGTTAATAGCACCAGATCCATCTTCAGTAATAGTAAGCGGGTCATTCACATCGCGAATCATAATCTTCATCCATGAAGGGGATTGAAATTCATTTATTTTTTTTGAGTATGCTTGAGATAATAATTCAGTCATACCGTATTCTGAATGAATATTATCAGTGTTAAATGAATTTGATAAAATTTGATAAACCTCTTCTTTTACTAATTCTTTTCTTCTACCTTTCATTCCTCCCGTTTCAATAATTGTTGTTGATTTTAAATTCATAGGATGTTTTTTTGCAAAATCAATAAGTGAATATGTTACTCCAAATAGAATTATTTTATTGGATTTTTTTTCAAGACTTTTTAAAGTTTTTGCAAGTAAGTCAAAATCATTTAAGACAAAACCACTTTCTTTATATGAACTTATCTCTATGAATTTGTTTATCATGTAAACAAGAGATGAATTTTTTTGTTCTAAATAATTTGGAAGAAGAGCTAAAAAACAATAATCTTTCGGATCTCCATAAAAATTCAAGAATCCATTCAAAAAGCTTTCTTCATATATATTTAAATCTGCTACTAAGTGTTTACTTCTACTTAGACTTGTTCCGCTACTGACAAATATTTTATCTACCTTATGATGATTAGTAAAGATTTTTTTGTCTTTAAAAAATTCAATTGGAAGAAATGGTATGTCTGATAGTTGAGCTGGGTATTTTTTCTTTAAAATTTTATCACTAAAGAGCCGATAAATATCATTGTTTTTCATTTGAAAATCAAAAGCTTTAAGAGCTAATTTTTCAAACTCTTTATCTGAATTTATTTTGAAAATTTGATTTAGTAAATTCATATGTAAATCAATATAAATATATAAAAAAAAGAGCCCGAAGACTCTTTTTTGTAAAACTTATGCTCTTCAAATTAGAATTTATATTCTAAATTAAGATATAAAGTGTTTTGCGCTTCTGCCTCTTCACTTCCTTCTAAAGTTGCATCTGTCCAGCTTTGAACATTTATAGAAGCTGTAACTCCCTTAGCCATTTTCCTTTCTATCCCAAAGATTATTAAAGAACCATCTTTATCTAGATTCCATTGAGACCCATCTGCATCTTCAGAAGATAGGTCATCATATCTACCAAATAAAGAAATATCATCCATTAGACGCATATTCCCATAAAGAGAAATACCAGTTTTTGTGTTGTCAATAATATTTCCAGCATTTTCTTGCATATTATATTCTCCCCCTACATTTATACTACCCATATCGTAAGACATTGCAATGGTTGTGATATATTGAACGTCATATGTATTTTCTGGATAATATACTGATCTAGGATTCATATCTCTAACAATTCTAATTCCCATATCTCCCATTTTATAAGTTAGACCAAAACTTCCTCTAAATAAACCATTTTCTGATTGAGTGTTTTTATATCCTTCTCCATTTAATATTTGCGCATCTATACTTAAACCACTTCCAATCTTATAGTCCATTGTAGCCCCAAGATCAGCTGAGTTTGCCCACTTATTTTGATCTTGCAGGGATTTATATATATATCTTTTTCCCCAGGCCTTTTCCATAAATTTAAAGTTTTTTGTTCCAACTTGACCAAAATTTATTGTTAAATTTTCTGATGCTTTCCATGTTAGAGCTGCAATCTTTAAAAATGCTGTATAAGAGCTACCCGCATCATTACTACCAACATCAAAAGTTACTTTTGCGCTAAAGTCTTCATTGATATTATATCCATAGCCTAAATAAGCACGTTTAAGTTCAAATTCCTTATATCCATCTTCCATTTCTTCAGCAGACAAATCATAATTAAAGTTTGCAAAAACTTTTGCATGTGGCTGACCTTGAGCCATAACCAAGCTCGTACTAAAAATTAATAATACTATTAAAATATTTTTTTTCATCGTTTTATTTTTTATGTTAAATTATTAATGCGAAAATAGTATATTTTCTTGTTTTTGTAATTACAAAAACTTTTAAGAATTTGTAAAGTTTATTTTAAGAAATTGTTAAAATCCTAAATTACTAAAGAATTTTATCATTGCCCCAGCAAATTCTTTTGGAATATCAGTAAACATTGAAGCTACTGTTAAGTTGTCATTTACTCCAATAGCAATAGCAATAGATA
>MDSZ01148710.1_pt1 | contig 16204 bp, 7 predicted proteins | sample 811201 | NCBI WGS metagenome assembly MDSZ01 (sample SAMN05326647, study PRJNA326480) | marine metagenome | isolation source: seawater | place: Indian Ocean: North | collected 2010
TAAGGTGTGTCTATGGCTAAATATTTCTTAATCAATAACTGATACACATTTAACTTAATATCTTTAGATTCTCTAAGAATCTGTTTATAGAAACCCTTATTAACCCAATCCACGAAGGCCTTACGGTGTTGACTAACATACTTACTTTTCTTAATAGGTTTTATAGAGATAACTTCTTCTACCTCTTCTTCTTCTTCTTCTTCTTCTTCTGGTTTGTGACGATGGTAATTAATTGTCAGACTCCCTTTGTGTTGTGTAACGCTTTTCTTTATATTTTTTTTATAACGCTTTTTTTTACTACGTACGATCGTATTACCGAAAAAAAAAGTCAACGAAAAAGGAAACACACGTTTGAAGAAGAAGAAGAAGAAGATCGGAAGAAAAACCAAGAAGCTCCAAAGGAGACGAGATGACGACTCAGACGACTCAGACGACTCAGACGGCAAAACGACGAGGAAAAGGCAAATCCGGGTACGACGCGACGCGCGACGGCGAAAACACGAGACTTCAGCAAGACGCGGCGAGAGGAAAAGGCGCGTGGGACTGCGAAAAGTACGAAGAGATACGACCGGAAGACGAGGCGAAAGTGTTCGAGGAAATCGCGACGGCCAACGAAGGCGACTTTTTGTTCGAAGGTGAGCGTTGTTGCAGTTAAAACCGCGTCGTTTTTTGTCGTGACTCTCTTTAACGCGCCAGGTATTCCGTGCGTGCAACCGAGGAAGGATTTCGAGCATCTCGCGTTCTTTTTCGACGGTTGTCGATATCGCATGAAAGCAGACGTAAAAGAAAAATGTCGCGATGTCAAGAGGAGACTTTGGGAAAAAGGTTGCGGCAAAGGCGAATGGATGACGACTGGGAGAAGGAAGAAAGTTGAGAGTTGGGAAGATTTGACGTTGTTGTATTCGTGCGAGATTATACCGGAAAATTCAACGTTGGAAGATTTTGGAGTTCCGCCCGGGTGTAAGGTGTTAATTGCGCTTGAGAAGGCCATTATAGAATCTGGTAAACCAGACGCTTCCGATCCGTATTGGAATTAGTACTGCGCGTTCCTTTTTGTAGTGCTACTGCTGATGCTGTTACTGCTGCTGCTCGCTTTCTAATCGATAATAATATTACACATTATGCATACATTCTAAGTCGACTTTGGCTTATCGAACGCAAGTCGTTTTCCGCTACCCCATTTCCAGTACACGGCAATCCCGAGACAATAAAGTATAATTGCTGGTCCAAACATGGACAGTTCCCACTCTTGCGTTTCTTTGATTAAATATCCAGTCAATGGAACACCAATGACTCCTGGAAGAGCCCCGCACGTATTTGTGATGCCTAAAAAAATTGACGCGTATTTCGGACTCAAATCTTGGTGGTTGGAATACAAACCGGCGTAACTGAACGATTGGAATGAAATGCCAATGGTCAATAAAATAACCGTCGCCACCGGATCTTCAAAGTATGTCGACAATAGCATCGCGAATGCCGGTGCAGCAAACGCAACGGATTGACATCCTTTACGCACTAACGTCAAATCGGTACCTCTTTGGATAAGTCTATCCGCGGTAGGTCCAGCTAATGTTCCAACTGCGATATTCGCTACGGGTGGTAACAAAGTCAACAACGATGCGTTTGTCAAAGATAAACCAACTTCTTCGGTGAAATACGTTGGCAACCACGCCAAGACGACGTATGTCCCCCAGTTACCGACGAAATGAACAAACGCCAACGCTTTGATTGGGTCTGAGTTTGCAAACTGCCCCCACGGCACGTCTTCAAATGTAATCTCCTCGTTCGCCTTTCCTGGCTCTTCTGCCTCTTGTCTGCTCCCGAACAAATTCATCACAGGTATCTTCCCTTCATCAACCGCGTTCGTCGTCACCCCGCCCGCTCCGAACAAACCTAAAGCTATCACAATCCACAAGGCGCCAAAACTGCCAAAAATATCAAACATGCCGCGCCACCCAGTCTTTTCCATAATAAACGGCGCCACGGACAAACCTAAAATTGACCCAACGTTGAATCCACTAAAGGTAAACGCGACCGCTCGCGATCGTTCACCAACTGGCATAGCTCTGGCGATGATATCAGTCACCGCTGACGGCACGACGCCTTCACCTAAACCAACTAAAGCTCTCGCGAAGAACAACGCGGGTAAATTATCACCGGCAAAAGGAATCGCTAAGGTTGCCAACGAAATAAAAGACAGACCAAATGGCAACACTCTCGCACCACCGTACTTCGTGTTCATAAACCCACCAGGAATCTGTGACAATGCGAATCCGTAAAAAAAGGACGATTGCAAAATTCCCGACTGCGCCGTGTCCCACGAAAACTCTCTACTCATAGGAATCACCGCTACAGACATGTTAATTTTGTCCATGTTGCACACCACAAACGCGCACGCACAACAGACCATTAACTTATACCTCGCCGGTGCGGATTGGTACGTGTATGATAACTCGTCCATGGATTTCGGGAAGGTGAATGCCCATCCTTCTTGTTGCAGGTCGTCGGTGGCTACCACGACTTCGGGTTCTGCCATTTCATCTCTCGATGACGCCGTTGATATCGATGTCGTCGTTTCTTGTATCGATCCGTACTTGCTACTCTCTTTACTACTACTCATCACCTCTATCACAGTCTCTTTCGCTTTATTTCCGTCGTTACTCTCCGACAAGGGAAAAGTCGTTCCCTCCGCGACGACGTCGTTCTCTCTCTCGCTCCTATTTCTCTCTTGCAGTTGCTCTCTTCGCTTTTTCCTATTCAATCGTCTGTTCTTCTTCTTCCTGTAACTCGAAGTTGGAGACGCATCGCCACGACCGCTGCCGCTCGCGTTCCTCCCCCTCTCCATCCTCTCGCTCTTATTTTCATCCCCCCCGTTCTCTTCCATCTTCCTCGTCGCCGAAACCGCGTTTTCAATCCGTTCTTTTCGTCGTCGTCGTCGTTTCCGCGTCGTCAATTCGACACAGCCCAGACGACATCGCGCGTCTTCGTCTCTCCATCTTAGACCGAAACTTCCGCGGCGGCCTCTCGAAAAAAACGTCGGAGATAAAGAAGTCGACGCGAGCCCCGCGGTGGTGGTTCCGTGCATCTCTCTCTCTCTCTCTCTCTCTCTCTCGTTCCCCGTGGTGTGCGGAGGAGGACGATGAAGTAAATGTGTGGTGGTAAAAATTATTTTCCAATCGAGAGAGAGAATTGGACATTGGAAAAAGCACCAAAAACTCGTCACAACACCATCCAAAACTCTCTTTGTCATCATCATCATCGAGTGGCGGCGGGCGCACAACGCGCTTTTGAAGGCCACACCACACGCAAAAAACACGCGCGAACACAAAAAAAGAACGAAGAAGAAGATAGATGTCGTCGTCCTCCGCGCAAACAACACCAACGAACCAAACGATGATGACCTCGGAGCAGCGCGAACAGGCATTCGCGATGGCGAACCAGGAGATGGAATACCGCGTGGACTTGTTCAACAAACTCGTCCACTCGTGCTACGAGAAATGCATCGATAAGCGGTTCAAAGACGGCGACTTAAACGTCGGGGAAACCGCGTGCGTGGACAGGTGCAGCTCGAAGTATTGGCAAAGCGTGGGGATCGTGGGGCAGCTGCTGGGAGCGAATCAAGCGCAGCAAGGACCACCAGCAACGCAATAAATACTAGCAGTAGAAAAAGGTCCTTATCCTTGGTGGTGTTGTTATGCGTGTGCAGGAGTAGCTTTAATAATCGTCTGTATAAAAAAAACGCGCATCTCTTCTCGCTTCGTTTCAGCGATAATACATGACATCGGTTCGAATAAGAAACTTTGGCTCTCCCAACACAACATCGCGCCCGTCGTGAAGCAAATGCTCGTAGTCCAACTCGGTCTCCTTGTTTCCGTGCGGGAACAAGAGAATGTCACCAGTTTCGCCTTTGACGCTGGCGACGTACTCGAGTAAAGGAAAATTGCCGCCGCCGGCGCTTTTTGTGAGACCAGAGTTGGATTTGCGAGATTTCGGTTGAGCGTCGAGAAAAAACCCAGTTTCACCGCCGAGGTGAGCGGTACCGTTTAAGTAGATGATGAGCGAGTACGCGCTGCTCATTTCTTTTCTATTTTCCAATTTTTTCGTGGTGGACTTGTCGTAATGCGGAATGGAGCACGTCTCTTCGCTGTAGCGGTAACAACGCAAGCGTTCATCGAGGAGAAGGTTATCGTCTTCGACTAAATATCGACCGCTTTCTCCGTCCATCCCTGATCGCGGCGGTAAATATTGGCGGATCCTTTTAGCCATCTTCTCGAGAACGTTAGTGTCGTTTCTTCTGTCTTTATCGTCATCGTTGTCGTCGTCGTCGGAGACTTTCATCGGCGACCACGAAACTGGCTCCACAGGAAGCCGAGATTCGCCATTAAACGTATCCGTAGAGGAAAGCGCCAATATGGGATCCACGGCGAGGACTTTAAAACCTTTCAAAATGGATTTCATGGACTCTTCATCCACTCTGAAATCGTCGTCAACGCCGTTTAATATTTCCAAATTGTTGCGCATAATTTTTCCCGCCATGGATTCTCTTCTCGCGTTTGTTTGATTGTATTTGTTTGGTTGGATTTGATTGACATACTTCGCGAGAAGCTGTGAAGCCGATTTTGTGAAGACATTTCGTAGACAAAAGGCGCCTGGAATACCATCGATTGGTTCTTTTTGCACTGCTTTAGCATCATCAAAACTTTGAAGTGCTGATACCGCTTCGGTTTCTTCGATTAACTCCCCCACATCGTAGCGCGCGGTACTCTGTTTCCCAACCAAAAACGCTTTACAATCCTTCGAGCACTTCTTTTCAATCGCGCAATCGCGTCTGACGTAGTGCAAATGCCAAAAACTATCGTGGATGTAGTCTGAGTTGTGTGCTGCTACTCTTTTTGCACGTTCTCTCAGCGCAATCCAATTTTTAACCGATCCTTTCTTGGCGTTGCTACTACCAGTACTCCTCGTTGGCGCTTCTTTTGTTTCACGCTCCATCTCATCAATAACTGTTTCAATTTGACGTTTAGTATCTACATCTATAATCTCGCTCGCAAAATTTGCATTCAAATCTCTTCTTGCTAACTCGCGAGGCGTAAGTTTTAAAATGTTATCTCTGGCATTCGGGTCTGCGCCAAGTGTGAGTAAAGCGCGATACGTTTGTAATGCTCTTTTGGTGCCCAAAAGCTGAGATGGTTTCTCAAACATCGCTTCTATTTCTTTTAAGCGCTGCAACTCGCGCTTCAATGTCGCTTTGTGTTGTCGTCTCAGTTCGCTCTTGCTCTGGCTCCTCTCATCATCTGCACTCGGTCGAAACTCTCTAATTTCGGCTATTCTTTTTACCAAACCGTCGCGCTCTCTCTGTATTGCCGCACCGACGACGGATTTTTGTATCAGCGTCGCCGCTCGGTGTAAAGGTGTCATCCCAAATATGTCCTTGCTATTGATTAACCCACCGTATTCGAGTAATTCTGGAATCATTTCTGGTTCGCCATACGAAGCTGCAAAGTGCAACGGCGTGCCCGCCCCGTTATCTTGCGACGCATAGTATGGGTCCACACCGATTATCTCGCGAAATAAATCTAAGCTCCCTGTTGATATTGCTGCGTAAAAGGTCGCTGGGGGATATCGGACCCGATGGAATCGTTGAATAGGATCGTCGTCTACATTTATCTGATTGTGTTCCACATTTTCTTTTTCTTCTTCTTCTTCCTCAAATTGCAGGCGCCGTTGAAATCGTTCAATTTTCGTGCATAAAACGTCGTTATCTTCCATCTTTGCCAAATCTGAAGGTCGAAATCCTTCTAAATCTTTTTTACAATGTAGCGAGTACGAAAATCCAAGCCTTCTTGAATTTTCAATCATCCAATTAATGACTCTTTCGTTCCCTCGTTGCGCCGCTTTGTGCAACGCCGAGTGCCCGTTGGCGTTGACGAGTCGAAAGCTCACGTGTAACGAGCGTAAATATTCGCAAACATCCACGTTATCGCCATCGGATTGACATGCCCACATGGATGCGTTACATCCAAACTGATTCGCCGACTCTCTCGCATTCGCCCCAAACTTAATCAATAATTTCATGACATCTATCTCGCTTTTCCAGGTTGCCCATGCAAACGCCGAAGTCCCGTCGTTCGTTTTGCAATTGACGTCGACTTTACACGTTTCGAGTAGATATTCGCACACGCGCAGGTTCCCATTCCTCGCGGCCCAGTGTAAAGGCGTTCGGCCTTCGTAACTGCGCCTCCCTAATTGAGGTTGACTCGGGTCGAAATGAAGCTCCTCGATGAGATATTTAACCACTGATAAACTATCCGAACCGCACGCCCAATGCAAACACGAGGCGCCATTTGAATCCAAGCAGGTCTTCACATCCTCCGTGCATTTTCTCAGCGCATCAATATCACCTCTTCTTGAATACTCCAGCGAATGAAATGGTAATCGCGCGACCTTCTTTTCAAGGATGCATTTTTCAAATTCTTCGCCTAAATCGCCATTCTTCGCCGCTCGTATCGCTCTCTGCAAATCTCCTGGATCTTTCTTCTTCTTTTGATACTTTTTCTTATCACTCCCAACATCTGTTCTTCTTGTCGTAACCAAACCACCATTCAAAATCACGCTCAATGCGTTTCGCTCCGCCTCGACTTCATTCATCGCGTTTGTGTGTGTCAAATCATGTTTTGTTTTATGATGCCACCACAATGCTCTTTCGTCGTTTACGAACGCGCCGCACTCGTGACACCTCCACCATCCTTCTTGTTTACATCTTTCGTAATACTCGACCGAACAAAAACAAATCGACCCACTGGGTTCATTTACCTTCGCGTGCACGTATAGTTTTTTCTGCGTTTCGTGTGGTATAAATTCCAGCAAACATCGAGCAAACAACGCCGGCGTCGCAAACGTTCGTTCGGTGCCCAGGTTGGACGTTAATTTGAGCAGGCTTTTTTCCGCTTCATCTTCTTCATCTCCCGCATTCTTCTTCATCTCGTTTAAAGCGTAAAACATTCGAATCGACGCGTTGGAAAGCTTATCGAACGATTTCGGTTGTTGCGATTGTTGTCGTTGCTCCGTGGTACTGTTGTTCGGTAGCGCTGTCCTGGTCATAAAAAAGCGTCGATGAATGGAAGCGTCGTTTTCCAAAAGAAAAATCTGTTCGCCGGAGTGCAGGAAAGAGAGAGAAACGAACAGCGCGTGGAGAAACGCATCCGCATATTCTCCGCTCTCGGACATCGCGTATGGGATGTCCCCGCGTCTACGCCGTCATTGTTCGTTGTCGCTTCCGGGATGGACGTTTTTTTAGTTGGGACAAATTTCTGTTTTGGTACAATTTTATATTTACAAAGAGCTCACCCTACTCGTACAGGTAGGTAACTAAAAATGTTTCTCTCTCAATCTATCTCGGATGCTTCAAAATGCGATCTAAATCATCTAAGGGCCTATTCTGATGCTCTCCATTTCCCACATCGTCTCGCGCTAAATCTATATCTTCATTGCTCATTCTCGATACGCGTTCTCTCTCCTCGGCGACGGAGATGTACTGCTGGTACCGACTGCTGAAAATTTCGATGTAATACGTCGCACCGTTCCAAACGCAAAAACTAAAACAAATTAAAATTATGAACGTGTGGACGTAAAAGTTGACGTAGCACGCCGTGGCGACGAGGAACGTGACCATGGTGTAGATGAATTGCAGAAAAACGAAGACGAATTTCGTTTTTATGCTGTCCGGAGAGTAATGTTCATCTGGGCCGAAGAAACCGATTCTGCGGAACTGTTTCAATGTCCACGCATTTTTTCGATTCTTCGTGTCCATTGAAAGCCATCGCAAAGAGGTGACGAGTTCTGGGTCGTCCCGGAACTTTTTCGCGTCCATGATTTCAGTCTTAATGAGATAAGCCACCTGCCAGACGATGTATAACGTCATCGGGTAAATCCAAAACTCTTTCGTGTAATGTTTGTACGCATCCAACGTCAACTCGGCGACGTCCAATCTTTTCTCGTCGTCGCCGTGACCGAACCATCGACCACACCATGTCAACACAGCCGGCCACAAGTGAATAAACACGGATTGGACTTTATCCCACGAGTGAAAAACCAACGAATTCCTCCAAATGGGAATCGCAATCAAAATCGGTCCATTCGAAAACGTAAAAATAGTCCTGTACAACTTTACGTTTCCGTAATCGTACAAATGAAAATACATGGTCGCCGCGTGCGAAAAGTAGCAAAAGTCAATCATAAAGTACTGCCATTTTAGTTGCACGTAATACACCATCCTCGTTAACAGCAGGATAGGCATCGCGACGCAATAAAACACCCAAAACTTTTCCGGATACTTCACCGCGACCGCTTCTGTAATCAACAACCCAAACACGCCCGAGAAGAAGGCGACTTTATCTACCGTTTTGATCGTTTTCGGAACTTTTAAGAAATCGCGAATGCGATAGTTTGGATCCCCGGTGATGCGTTTTCTGGCGACCGATTTCGTTCTCTCTATGGTTTTCCGGACGATTTTCTTCGGCCCTCGATTCCGTTTCAAAGGCGACGACGACGATTTCTCGCCAGAAACCCCCTTCCCCTCGAGCGCGTGGTGGTGTTCCTCGACACCACTCCCATCGCCACGGGGCGACCTCCTCGTCGTCGTCTTTTCATCGAAGACGCGCTCGTCGTTGTCGTCGTTGTCGTCGTCGTCGACGACGACGTCTTTTCGGCCGTTGTTGTTCCCCCCCACGGACAGCGCTCGCCGCATCATCATCACTCTGGTGCCCATCCCACTCCTTTTTTTCCCCTCTCGTTCAAAGATGAGTACGTGCGTGAATGAACACAACCACACTACAAAAAACGTGTCGGTCGCCGCCGTCGGCGTTCGCACGACACACAAAACGCAAAACAAAAACTCCGACGACGACAAACGACGACGACCCCGCGTCGTCCTTCTCGCGCGACACGCGTCGTCCAGCTGCTTGCGTGAGGAGATCCAACAAAATGTGACGAGAAGAAGAGAGGGGATTTTCGACGAACGAACGAAAAAAAAATCCAAAAAGGGAAAAAAGGAAAAAACCAAAACCAAAAAGACACACAAACCTAAACCCTAAATGTGAAAACCCTAAACACAAAGATTTTTTTTTTCTTCTTCTTCTTCTTTGGGGGAAGAGAAGAGATGTCGACCTTTGTCTTCGTCACACAACAACACTTCGAGAGAGCGTTTGGTGCTGCGCCGTCCTCCATCGACGCATGTCCGAGACGCCGTCGTCGACTCCGACTCCGACGAAGCACCATCGCATCGAGAAGAAGGAGGAGCGTCTTCTTCTCGCCGAAGAAACCACCACCACCACCACCACCACCTCTGCGGTATCATCGATGATGAAACAAAGACGAATCAATCGAGAGCGATTGTGTCGCATCCAACAGAGCATTCTCGCATTTTCAATTCTGTTCGTGGTCGGGTTTTTGATGCTCAACGTGCTCGTGAAAATGAAAGAGACGAGACGAGGCCCGGAAATATAAAACAGAGAAGAAACAAACAACAACGATGCTATCAGAACGAGAGATACTTTCGCTGGTCGAACCGTTGCTGCCGAACGACGTGGGAATAAAATTCGTCGTCTCCACGACGAATCCGAAACGGTTGTGCTTGGAAGGGATTGGCGCGGCGCGCCGACGGACGAACGGCGAAGAGGAGGACAGCGGAGACGATGAGAGTAAAAAGAGCGACGACGAGGAACACTATGAAATTGAACGTGGTGACGCGCTTCTCGACGTGGAGATTATCGCAGGCGAAGAACGCGGTCGTGATGTGAAAATAGCCATCACGAAATTGTGCGACGGTAACGAAGACGCGCAACCGAAACTGGCGACGCCGAGCGAGTTCGAGAAAGCGATCTCGCGTGCGAAACAGAAGAAAAAAAATAATAACAGAATAAGAATGCCGCTCGCATGCTTGGAAACGCGCTGTAAACGAGCTCTCTTTATAGTTTACGCGCATCGAGCGCACACGTTGAGAACGTGCGCGCAATTTTCGCCGTCGGTTTTCGGAGACCCGGCATCCAGGAGGAGTTTGATTGCGAGGCAACTTGTTGAAGGCATGGATTATGTGCACGAGAAGGGATTGTGCATGCACGGAAGAGTTGGTTTAGAGAATTTTGTCATCGATGAAGACAAAGCGAAAGAATCGATCGAGAAGAATGTGGAATCGACAATGACGCCTTTGATTGAGATTGGCGTACTTGCACGTGCAACGAGCAATCAAGTTACATCGACACCGACATGCAGCATCGAGAACAGAGACGAACGCGATAAAGAAGACGCGATGGAAGAAGATCGACGAAACTTACGCGGATTATCCGCGGCTTGGCGGTTAGGGGCGATATCAAATCTCGAATACATATCGCGCATCAACGCCATTTCCGGACGACGCGAAGGCAATTTTCGGTTTCACGCCTTCATGCCTTGGGTTATCAATTTCTCGAAGCATCCTTTCTCTTCTGTCGTGAATGAAACAACAACAACAACAACAACCGTTGATGAAGAACGCGACGACAAAGACGACGATGAATACGAGGATGATGACAAACCCTTATTCGGTTACCGAGATCTCACGAAAACGAAAGCGAGACTCATGAAAGGTGACGAAATGCTCGATCGTTCGTTCGAAAACTTTGGCTACCATCTTCTCGACGACCCGTCGATGTCGGAACTCGGCGCGTACGTCCAATCTGCGAGAAACTTATCGAAAAACATGCTACAAGAATTTGTTCGACCAGTTTGGGAACCAAACGAGTACCCGAAATCAATTCAGCGCGTTTTTGAAACAACGCCAGATGAGTGTTTACCCCGATTCTATTACGATCCGAGCATTTTCAAATCGTCCTTGATTGAAGACGGTTTGCAAGATTTACAAGTTCCCGACTGGATTTCGTCCTCTAGCAACGCGGAGGAATTTATACGAATTCACAGAAGCTGCTTAGAGTCTGATTTCGTGAGCAAACGATTACACGCGTGGTTTGATGTGCATTTTGGATATCAAGTTGGTAAGGCGTCTAATAATCCAAGTGCGGTTTCGGCGAAGAACACATGTAAATTCGGCGAAGATAATGGAAAGTTACTCGCATACGGCCGAACGAAAGTGTTTAGATATCCACATCCGGTGCGTAAAACAAAGAATAGTCCTTTGCGTGCGATACGTTTAAATTTGGACGGAGAGGAAGTAGACATGAATGATGATGAGGAGGAGTACGAAGACGTGTTGAAGAAATATCGAAATGTCGACCTAAACGAATCAAAAGATGACGTATATGTCGACGCACTGATGACACCCGAGAAAACGGGCAGAGATATTAGAGCTGAGTGCGTCATTCTGGATTTACGAGCGGTAGGTGCAGTTCTGTTTACTTTGTTCACCAATCGAGACATCCCCGAGCATTTTCGCGAGATTCGCGAAGGAACGCTCATGGACACTCTCGGAGCGTTTGTTGACGTCAATGATTCCAATCTCGAGATCGATACGAGAGAAGAAATGCGCGTGTTATTGGACGCGATGGATGGATCGAACGAAATACCTGAGGATATGAGAGATTTGATCGAGAAGCTCATCTTTGACGAGACACCGCCAAGTGCAAAAGAGATTCTGAAGTTGGATTCGCTCTCGGACGCGAAAACGTTGGAGGATTTGCAAAATGTGCGACGGGATTCGAGCCTTGGCTCCGCAGAACGCATAGTTGCATGTGATGATGTCGTACGTCGTGCATTACAAAATGTAAAAAGTTGCGATGAGAATGATGCTCAAGCGTTTAAAGATGCGACCATACATGCGTCTATTTTCATCGAGGAAAGTATGCACGCCATCACGTGCGCGTCGAAAGCGCATCTCGAAAAATACTCGCGCAGGAGCATGGAACGCGCAATGACGTCTGCTTCTCTCTTTCAAAGCTGCTCGGAATATTTGTGTGCACTTGAACACGCATCCCGTACCTTATCGTTGACGACAACGACTATGGCAACGAATATCGGCATGGAAATGCTCCGAAAACCAAAACATCTCGCCAAGCGCCTTTTGTTGTCCCATTACTCCGAATGTCTTGAAAAAGGTGCTAACGAAAGTGTCTCATCGTCAAAAGGTGGTTCCTCGGCTAAAGAAATGATTCACCGAATCAACGGAGAAGGCCCAAGTTTCCGCAGAGAACTGCTACATCCAGCTGTCATGACCTCCGTTGCCTCTGCAGTGGGTTCCGATTTCGATTTTGAGGAGAAAATTCTTCCTTCGGTGCTTACAATAGCAACTTCTCCAAGAACAGACGTCAATGGGGAAGAGTTTACAGCATCCATGGCCATCCTCGAGCAAATCATCTCGCGATTGTGCACGCCAGTTCTACTTCGACTCGTCGTCGCGCCGTTGATATCGGTGGTACAATTTTCCATAAATCGTGATTCGGATGGCGTGGACCGAGCGAAACAAGCTATTGAAATGATTCGCGACGCTCGTCGATTGCCCTCGCACCTCGACATTACTGAGTTCATGTCACTCGCGGCGACGGAATTAAAGTCGCAGAAGGATAACATAAAAAAGATTGAGAGGCAGAAATCTAGAGAAATCGCACTCTTATCGTTGGAGAGATACGTGGCTACGGGTGGAGATTCGGGCATTGGCGACATCGACGATTCGGAAGAGGAGGAAATGGGCGAAATGGTCGTTAAGAAACGAAGTCGTGGGCCATGGCACTTTTTACCCGTAGATAGTGTTGCTTCTTCCAATACTTGCGCGACATCATCGTTACCATCATCAAATGGGTTCTTTCGCGGCGAAAGCACGAAACCATGGGTGGTGCGTTTGGAAACGCTCGCTAAGTGGAGAGCGCATTCGAGAGGTTTTGGCGTTGACGCTCGAAAGTCAATCGAAATACCAAACCGCGAATCCACGAACGCGAAAATTTATTCGCGGTCAATAGCAGGAGACATTTCGAGGGCTCACGGGAACAAAAACAACGATTTCTTTGACGGTAACGGCGCTTTGCGAGTTTCCGAGTCGGAAACGCGAGTCTTGACGTGCGGGTCGCACTATCGCGGCGGCTTGCGAAGAGGCACGGCATGTAGGATTTGGTTCATCAGTGCAAGCCCGAAGAATAAAGAGTCGACACTTGCTAGCGCTACTTCGTTTGCACAGTTTCGGGCACCTTTTGCTATTCACGAACCAGACGCGAATATCCGCGCTGGTTGTTTCCTCGATCCGCGAGGTGAGACGATTGCCACGGCGGACGACGCAGGCTATTTGAGTTTATATTTAGCAAAGGCAAACAAAAGGTCGTCCTGCAATAGTGTCGACGATACCACTTACGACGACGATGATGATACCGACGAATTCAACGATGATGTTAAATGCCCTACGCTTTGGCGATCGAGGGATAAATCTCTCCTGTCTAGACGCGATGGATTTTCGTGTCTTGCACATGACTCGTATTTGAGCAACTTGGTCGCGGGTACTTTGCGCGGTTCCATTGCAATTGCAGATTGCGAGACTGGATCATTCACAAGAACGCACGTTTTATCAGAAATGAACGCGCGCGTTCATTCAATCGAGTGTGACGGTGCCAGTAACATCTTCTGCTCATACGGTAACGGATCCATCGCCACCATGGACGCCAGAACGTGTAAAGTGTTTGCAAATTTCCAAGCGCATGACGACCAGTGCACACAAGTGCGATGTTTAGAGAATCGTCAGAGTACGAACAATTTCCAGTTTATCACAAGTTCAAACGACGGAATAGTGAACGTGTGGGACGCCAGGAAATTTTCTTCGCGTTCTGCAGCGAGAGTTCGTTCGTTTCACGTTCCGCGTAACGATGCTCGTGCGCACCAAATGTCGTCCAAAGATAAGATCACGCATCGGGAGAAAGGGCACGCCATATGCGACTTCGATGTGCTCGACTCCAAAAGTTGCTTTATCGCTACGATTCAAAACGATATCGGGGTGTTCGATGTGGAAAACTCAAGTGCTGCGGACGACATGTCGAATATAATAGAAACGAGGAATTTGCACGACGACGGTAACAGTTCTTTACGAGCGATTCAAATACTTCCGCGAAGTCGATTTTTTGTCACTTTGTCTTCAGATGGGATGGTCCGCGTGTGTCGTTAATATCCGCTTTAGAAATAGGATAATAGTTCATTACTTTAGTTGTATTCATAGTGTATGGTATGGTATGGTACCTGGTATGGTACGGTACCAGTGGTACCAGTGGTACCTGGTACTTATTAGTATTTTGCGCACGCACTTTGGCGGCATTTATCTTTGTCCTTTCCAAAAATACGACTCATCTCTCGCGTTTCAAATCGTCTCAATGGGTCATACGCGTCTTTCACGCAAAGAAATTTACAATACGCATCCCCGTATTTGTCGTACAGAGAATACGATTCATCGTCCCAACCAAACTTGCCAAAGTGTAACCTTCCGTCGCACTTCTCGTTTGATGTTAAATATCGAATAGCGTCGCGGAACGACTCTTTGCCTTCTTCGCTTCTCTTGTAATTTTCCATGTTGACATACATGCTCGGTTGGTTGTGCGCTGGGGACAACAACGCGCTTTCCGCATTTAAGAATCGTATTAACACCGGGCTCCTCCAATATTTTCGCCTTTTTTCGGTCATGCTTTCTATGAACCCGCGCAAACACTCGCCAGCGTGAGTCAGAGGGATGGCGAGTTCGCTTTGGTCAAATGGATAGTTATCGTTCCGATCGAGTTGATTTTCTGTCATCGCAAGGTACGCATGACTCGTGTTGGAAGCGACAGTACTTGTCAAGGATGGTTCGAGCGCGTCTTGCCATAAGTTTGTCCACATGGAAACGAGATCATCGTTTTGCATCAAACGATTTCGAATGGTATTCGGATTTTGAACGCGTTGCTGCGATGCAGACAAACCCACCGAAGACGCTTTGAAATAGTACTCCTCCAACATTCGCGGGGGTGAAGACGACGCCGACGTGACTAAAAAAGAGTCTTCATTCAGAAAGTCATCGCTTGCATTATCGCTTCCTCTTCTCGACGACAACGACGATGACGGAATCTCTCTTCGTATCTTTACGCGTTGTGCTTCTTCCGTCGGAACAAAGTAATAATACGATACATCATCTAAGCTACGAATGGCGTAGTCTTTCATGGCGCACGAATCCCACCAATCCATTTTGTCGTCGCCTTTGTATAATTCGACGCATCTTCTCACAGCCGCGCTCGCCATTTCAATTTCTTTGAGCATGTAATCTGTGGGATGCACTTTTCGATTTATTCTTTGCGCTTCACTTTCCTCGATAACTTCGAAAATCGCCGCTAACGTAATGCCGAGTTGATTCGCGTGACACCGAAACGCGTTCATTACGTTTTCACCGTGCGTCTTTTCCGAAACCGTTTCCACGGTTCCGTTATAAAGCATCGTTCGCAATCCAACAACTTGGGAAGATAACGATCCAAACACCAACGACGATCCATGGGTGCACGTCGCGAGCGCACCTCCAACGGTTTGATCTATAAACCAAGGTATCGATTTCAACGCGTAGCCTCTTTCTGCGATGTATTCGAGCACATCTCGAACTTTAACACCAGCGTCGCACACCGCGTACACCTTCTCTCCTCCACGAATCACGCGCACACGACCTCTCACCACTCTCACATCGTTCATAAACACGTTCACGCATTCCTCTTCCTTTTCTTCGTCGCTCGTTCTCGCGCACCAAAACTTCTCGTTCCACGAGTGCGCGTTGCCACTCGTCGCTCGAACGACTCGCACCATCCCCGTCGTTCTCGATTCGAGAACGGCGCGGCGCACTTCCGTCTCGTCTTTTGGAAACGCGACGCCTTGGTCGCGCGCACACGTCGAACCGCCTTGAAAATTCGACAACACGAAGAGTTTTTTCGTCGCGTCTTCTTTTTCTTCTTCTTCTTCCGACGACGACGCGACGATCGTTTTCGAGAGCGCGGAGACGAGGACGAAGAGAACCATCGCGACTCCTCTCCATCGCGCGCCCATCGTCGTCGTCGTCGTCCTTTTTTGCTTCGATGATGCGCCTCCTCCCAAAGCGGTGGTTGTGGTGTAATACCCCGTTCTCCGAGAGCAGAGAAACACACAACAGCACGTTGTAAGGTGTGCAAAAAAGAACGCGTGCGTTTTTTCTCTCTCTCTCGCGTATTTTTTTTTTCCAAGAAACGAAAAAAAAAAAAAA
>MDSZ01228676.1_pt1 | contig 16201 bp, 24 predicted proteins | sample 811201 | NCBI WGS metagenome assembly MDSZ01 (sample SAMN05326647, study PRJNA326480) | marine metagenome | isolation source: seawater | place: Indian Ocean: North | collected 2010
TATATAGATGGAATCGCGGACACCATGATTGATACACTAAATAAAAACCTCACCCAACCCTTCTTTAAAAAAGGAGTTTTAACAGGTTTACGATTGTATCTTCTATAATTTCTATTTCTTCTCGGTTTTCCCTTTCTTTGATTTGTCATTTTTTAATATTTTCCTCAATTTATCAATTAACACTAAAACATCCTCAGTATCCATAAATGCATTACAACATATATTGACATTATCTTCTATTTTATCCAGTATTTTTAGTGCTTTCTTCATTTAATATAAAAAATATAATAAAACATAAATAAAAGAGAATATATTACTTTTATACATTAGTATCTTAATACCACTTTTTTAACCATCTAAAAGTATTTATAAAAAAAAGATATTACACTATGAGTAAAATTAATTTAAATGAGTCCGAAAAGAATAGAATTCTAGGACTACATAAAAGTGAAAAACAAAAATCCAACCTACAAGAACAACGAATGAATCAAGGAGGGATGGTCTACGACTCTCCACCCAGATGGTACGACCAATATCCAAATTGTTTTGACCTAATTTCTGTCCCTGGAGGTGGTTTTAATATAAGTTGTGCAGCTAAAGGTGAACATTATGGGAAACCTATTGATGATAGGGCAGGTGGTTATGTAACAGCTGTTTATCTAGGTATAAACCCTAGAGAATGTTTTATAGCTTGTAAAAATCAGTCTGATTTTGAAGACAACAGACCGAAACCACTAACACCAAAAGATATGTCACGTATATTGGAGATAGACATAGATTACACCACCTTCCAACACCCATGTGTTGACATGTATACATACCAAGAAGGTATGGTAAGATATAGATGTAAGTTTGGTAGTGGATTAGTTATAGCTGACCGAACAGTTGGTGATTTTATCACCTTAGAAGACTGTTGTAAACAAGGTGGTTATCGTGATGATGAAGATGCTGATTCTGATATTAATCCTGATATGACTGGTCCAGATACAAATACACCAAGAAAATGTAACTGGAGACAAGAACCAACAGAATTGCCAACAACATTACCGTATAATAGAAAAAATAACATTAAGAAATGTCACAAAGGTGATAATGTTAAAAAAATACAACAGAAACTTATAGAAGAAGGATTTAACCTAGGTAGAAGTCAAGATGATGGGTTATTCGGAGGTATTACTCACAACGCTGTAAAGGAATACCAAAGAAAATACGACCTGAGTGTAGATGGTGTAGTTGGACCAGAAACGTGGAATCACATGTTCCCAACTGACGAGGTAAAGGGTGAAGAAGAAGTAACACCAATAATAGATAAAGAAGAAGTAGAAAAAATCATAGAGAAACAAACACAAGCGTTAAACGCTAAGGATTGTAGAACTATAATCATAGATACGTCTAATGATATTAAAGGTTTCCCAGGTAAATACTTAGAAGGGAAGTGGCCTGCTAACGCAGAAGATGAATCTAGATTAGAAACAATAAAATACTGTTTTAATAGGTTTAATCCGGGTAGAAGAATACCAGGACACGCTCGTAGAGTAAAAAGAACTTTTAAAAACAATAACATATATGACCTAAAAGGAAAAGGTAATATATAACCTATAAAAAAAATAAAAAAATGGCACGTAAAATTAAATTATCAGAGAATCAACTAACTCAAATTATCGAAAAGGTAATGAGAGAAAGAAATATAACACTTAAAGAAGATAGTGAGGGGGAAGAAACTTATCACTATGGTGAAGACGAGGGTCGTGACAGAAAGGAAGAAATGTCAATGGAGGATAGAGTAAAAGCTATTGAAGACCACTTACATCACCTTAAAAAAGATATGGGTTACGATGAAGACCACGAAGACAGAGATGAAAGAGGTACAGATTTTAGAGAATCTAGAAGAAAAAGAAAAACTATAAAAGAAGACTTTGCCGGAACATCAGTAGATATGGGTAAATTAGTATCTTGTGTTGGTAAACATATGGAAATGGAAGAAGCTAATATACCAAAAGACTGTATAGAATTAGCTATGGCTTCACTTACAATGAATATTATGTTAGCAGCAGCTAAATTACCAGCATGTGTAAGTGCTATACAAGGAAGAGAAAGTGATGTTTCTGATGTAATGCAAAAAGTTGTTCTTTGTTACACAGGAAATCCTGCTGGGATAGCAAACTAAGTTGTAAACAAATTTATATTATAGGTTATAATAATAAAAAAGGTCCTTTGGGACCTTTTTTATTTTAAATAGTTGAGTTAAAAAATTTTAATTTTACCCCTGATAACATCCCAAAACATCATCCAACTAGCAATCTTAGCTTTAACCGGGTCGTGAAAGGCAGCAGGTTCATTTTTCTCAAATAAATAATGACCTAACCAAGCGAAAGGATAACTAATAAAAAGAACTAAAGGTAAAAACCACCATAATTGTGTTAAAATTAAATATAAGGCTGTTCCTAAAGTAAAAACATGTCCGTAAAAATGAAACATAATACATGCTTTATCTGTGTGTAGACTTTTGTATTTTTTGTAGTATTCTTTCATAGTATATTTTAAATATAAGTATAATAAACGATTTGAAAATATTTATTTAAAATAATGAAGACTAGAGACTTAAAAATAATTTTTTATTTATTGGTTTTTTTCCACCACATCAGTATAATACTCTTATGCATTACACCATTTTTCCTAGTCATCAACCAACCATTCTATGTATGGGTGCCTCTTAATATATGGGTTTTACATTTAATGTTTTCTCCTGTATTAGTTTGTCCCGCTACTATCTGGGAAAATAGATTAAGAAGAAAACTGGGTAAAAAAGAAATTAAAACTTTTTTTAAACACTATTACGTAGAACCATTAAAAAAATTTATAAATGAAATCTAAATTTTATTATATATTCTTATTTTTAGTTTTATTTTTAATTTATTTCTTATGTGTAAGTGCCATCCAGAATAAATTAGATAAAATAGAATATAAATTAGAACAAAAAGAAATGAGATATCATAATCTTTTAGACTCTTTGTATAACAAATACGATAATACATTAAAAGAATATGAACAAATATTAGACTCATTACCGTTAGGTCCACCCCTGGACACTTTAATTGTACAAGATAATTATGGTATTAGAAAACATCCCATATCCAGAACCTGGAGAATGCACTCAGGGATAGATTTAGTAGATACATGGAGAGATACTGTCTATAGTACTGGAAATGGGGTAATTAAGTTTGCCGGTTGGAACTCTGGTTATGGAAGATGTGTCGTTGTAAGTCATATGGGTGGTTATGAGAGTAAATACGCTCATCTATCGAGGATATTTGTCAGAAAAGGTGATTCTGTCGTAGATAATCAACCTATTGGACGTTGTGGTAGTAGTGGGTATGTTACAGGACAACATTTACATTACGAAATTATAAGAAATGGTAAAACAACTAATCCTTTACCATACATAACACAAACTTATTGATATTTATAATAAAAAGAAACTATGGGGTGTAATTGTAAAGAAACTATAACTAACTTTCAGGGTGGTGACGTACCTAATCCTACCACGTTTTTAGATTGTGGAGAAGCTGATGGTGCTCACAAAAATCCTGTAGCACAAGGAAAGGTACAATGTATAGCGGTAGATAACGTATTAACCGTACATAATACTTGGGAAATTAATGGTACAGTTAAAAATAGTGGGACAATCTATTTTACGAGAGAATTTACCTATGACCCAGGAGGAGGTTTACAACCTATAATACTAATGGAAATATAATGAAAGGAAGAATAGCAAAATTAAAAAGAGAACACATCAAGAAAGTAAATAAACGACTTGATGAAAATTTTTCTGAAGAAGTAAAAAAGGAAGAAGAGATAAAACTACAACCTAGTACCAACGTACAGAATTCAAACAGTAGTTTTGTGGAAAAAATGAATAGGTTATTATGAACTTAAAAGAAGTTAAAAATTTACTTAAAACTATAATAAAATCTAACACGGAAAGTGTAAAAATCACTCACCCAAAAATAAAATTATCAGTTAAAAAAGACTTTTCACCAACTACTCAATAATTATTGCTCTTTATAAAGCAATATATAATAAGCTTTATAACATAGCTTATATTTATTAATAATTAAAAAATATATGCAAAAGATTTTTTCTAATATAATAAAATTTTGTACGGAAGCCACCAAACTCCTTTTTCTAATTCTATGTTTAGGGATTTTATCACAACTACTAACAGGTAAACCAATATTAGGATGGGACATATTATCACACATTACTAAACTTACTACCTCATTAGGTTCAAGTGGGTTTACAGGGGTAGTAGTAACTTTATTACTCTACATGATATTTATTAAAAGATGAAACTACAAGAACAATTAAAAGAAATTAAAAGACTAATGACGGAAGCTACATCTAGTAGTAACGCTGGTTCTTATGAAGCACCACTTCCAGTAGATGCTCCTGAAGAATTAGAAACAATTGTTAGTGTTGAAATTATGGATGATGCACCTGAAGTAGATGTTGTTGATATTACAATGGGTGACGATATGGACTCATGTCCTAATTGTGGAGAACCTGAGTGTCCTGGTTGTGAAGATGAATATATGGACGAAGACCAAACTATGGACTTAGAAGATGTATTTAACTCATTAGGTTTATTTACAGAGACCACGATTAAAGAAGATGAGATGGATACATTGGAGAAAGAACAATCAGAGGATAGTCGTATTCACACTGACTTAAACGCGAGAATAGATGATTTAGACTCTAGAGTTTCAAAACTAGAAAAAACTAACCCAAAGAAATAATTTCTGAAACTTTCTTACCTGAATTAACAATCGTATACGGTTTTAAAGAACTATTACCACTACTTCCTTTTACCCCTTTATATTGCAATACAATACCGTTATTATACATCTTATTGTGTGTTGTAAAAGGTTCATCCATAAAATGATATAGACCGTCAGAAGTCACTCTAACCGATACGTCATTACCCTTATACTTTCTAGTTAAAAGTAATTCTTCCACCTCTAATTTAGAACACAATTCTACAATTCTAGGGTCACCATCCGTATCACCTAATCTATTCACTAAATTTCTACGATTCTCTAAGTTTTCGTTGGTCTCATTTTGTATTAGAGTATTGATTTTAGTGATTTTTACACCAGGAAGACGATTTAAAGAATTTAATCCACGAGTAACACAAGTATAAAACGATGATTTACCTATCTTGTCCGTATTAAACCACTCATTTCTATCATATCTAAAGAGATGGAAAAAAGAGTGACATATTGTTTCTATGATTTGAGCTGGATTTTCTATACCATCTATTGAAATTTCCCAGACCCCAGTCATTTCATACTTAATAGGTCCATTTGTATTGGTTAATTCTTTTTCTCTTTGTGTGTAATCTTTTGTTAGACCTATTTTAACATCATTTGAAGTAAAATTTTCGTCAGTTTGGTGAAAATACTCCCCCGTGTAAATATATTTTTTCATTTTTTAAAAATTTCATTAAACAAAACAGTTAAAATATTATATATTATAAGGATTATCATAAATCCCGCAAAACCTAAGAATATTTTTTGTATTATTTCCATAAAACAAAGATAAGAAAAAAATATTAAACTACAAAGAAAGTTTTTTTAATTTTTTTAAGTTCATAAGAACACATTTAGGTATGTGGTTAACTAGTTTAGAGGTAGGGATAACATCTGGATTGGTTTGAAGAGCTAAATCATACATACTTTTAGCTTCAGTACCTACATTATACAACCCTTTAATGTCTTTATTTATCATTTTAACAATTATTTCCGTTATTTTATCCGTATAGTCAAAATTACCGTAAATGTCACTATAAGCTTTAGGGTGAGGAAAAGGTTTTTGTTTGTGACCCAACCTTAAAAGAAGATAATCTTTAGATTTAAGTTGTACATGAGCATCACTTAATAATTTGGTGTAAGAATACCAGGTATCTTGGTGAACCGGTACATCATCTTCCGATTTATTAGGCATTCCCCCCGCGTAAACATAATCAGTAGAGATTTGTACTAACTTAACGTTCCATTTATTACAAAAATCCACTAGGTCTGAGGTTCCTTTATAGTTAATATCCCAGTGAGGACCCCTTTTTTTGGAATAAGTGTCGGTATTAGCTACACAATTTACAATTACATCATAAGGGCAGTGTTGGATAGAACCGAACTCCACATTTAGTAGGTGACTATCCCATTTTTCTGGTTTAGTTATGTCAAAACCTTGTTCCTCAATACAACAATAATCCCAACCAGTTTGTTTAACCAACTCTTTACCTAACATTCCATATCCTAATACTAATACTTTCATAAATCTATTCTCATTGTGTGGGAATCCTCTCTAAGACCACATCGTTCATAAAACTTAATTCTTTCTGGTTTGCAACTTAAAATTACTTTATAACAACCTAGGTCTCTAGCATTATTCACCACTTGTTTTATTAATTTTTCTCCAATTTTCTTACCACGTTCACTAGAATCCACTACGACCTCCTCTATAAACCCAACCAAACTACCATTCCTTAATAGTTTATGTTGAAGTTGTAACATTAACATACCCACTATCCTACCTTCTATTTCGGCGAGATAAAAAATACTACCATTCTCTATACACTTTTTGTAATCTTGTGAATAGTCCTTATTAAGTTCCATTTCAAAGGGCCACTCCTGTTGTAGTAAGTCATATAGATAAGGTATATCGTCTAATTGTGCTTTACGTATAATCATTTAACTAAGTATAACCTTTTTTTTCCGAAAAAAAAGAATATATTTACTATAAAACAATTAAAATGAATTTAACAACACAAAATTTTGACCAAACTTTAGAAAAAAATAAAGTAATGATGGTAGACTTCTGGGCTGAGTGGTGTTCACCATGTAGAATGCTAACCCCAATAGTAGAAGAAGTAGAAAATCTAATGCCTAACAATGTAGCTAAAGTTAATATCGAACAAGAAAGAGATTTAGCGGTACGTTTTGGTATTCGTTCTATTCCCACTGTTATTATTTTTAAAAATGGGGAAATTATGGAAAGAATTCCAGGAATTTCTAGTAAAGATACTTATTTGGATAAATTAAAATATTATATGAATTAAAAGTATTTATATAAAAAATACTTTCATGGGTCATATTAAAATCACAGAGAAACAACTTAAAAAAGTTTTAAACGAAGTAATTGGTTTTACTACTAGTTATGAAGATGAAGCTATGGATGAATTGAAAAGTCTTGTTAATGTCATGAAAGGCCCTATAGAAAACTATATAAAAACTAAATCTATTGGGTCGGATGATGTTGTTTCACAAAGAATATACCAACTAGTTACTGAAGGGGGTGAATTACATACACTAGTCCAAGAACTAATAGATTTATTGGAATCTTTACCAGAAAAACCAAAACCAGGTAGTAATAAAATTGGTTTTAAAGTTAAAGGCGTTAATAGCTAAACTAAATTGTACCTTAATAGTTGTGAGTAAAAAGATATTAAGTATTTAATTCTAGATATACAATCTTTTTCTATTTTATAAAAATCATCTAGAGAAACCCATCTACACTCTTCGATACCTTCAGATTTTTCAGGGATGAGTTCCTTATTATATTTAGTCTTTAAAAGATACCAACTGGTTTCTTTAATTTTAACCTTTTCTCTATAATAAGGGTGACTTGTATTTGTTAGGTAAGTTACCATTTTAAGTTTTTTTAATGGTATACCAGTCTCTTCGGATGTTTCTCTTATAGCAGTCTCATCTAATAACTCACCACTATCTAATTTACCTTTTGGTAAATCCCACATACCTTTTCTAAAAATAAAAAGAATTTCTCCCTTTTTATTTATTACTAAACCCCCCGCCGCTTTTACCGTTTCTCTCATATTTTTCATTTTTTAATATTATTAGGTAATTAAAAATATAATAAAAAAAACTCAGTTGACAATTATATAGGTGACCACTATATTTTTATTAAAAATTTATATTATGGAAATTAAAATATTCTCACAACCAAACTGCATGTATTGTAAAAATGTTAAAGACACTCTTACAGAAAATGAAATAGAATTTATTGAACTAGATATCTCCCTCACAGAAAATAGAGAAGAGTGGAATAAGGTAACTAGGTTAAGTGGTATAGGAATGACTCCTACAGTAACATTCGGAGACCAAATCTGGGCACCATCTAGAGATTTTCTAGACCCTAAATCATTAGTGGAAAGATTAAAATACTTCTTAGAAAATCCTTTACCTGTACCTACTAAAGATGAAGAATTTCAAATACTTCTTAATGCCACTAAAAATCTATCTTTAAGTTTACAGAATATACATAAGACAGTTTCTACGATGCAACAAAAATTAAATCAATTAACTACTACACCACCTCCAGGTCCTACACCACCTCCAGGAACTCCAGTTGTTAAAGGAGAGGAAAAAAAAGAGACTAATGTGGACGAAGTATTAGAAAATTTAGAACAATCTAAATAGATATTTTTTTTTTGCTAGCATCTACGTATTTATAGTATATGGGACAAAAAACTATAATTTCAGAGGTTAATAGAATGCGTGAGATAATGGGTCTTGGTTTATTAAATGAACAAGACGAAGAATTATTCGGCCCTATTGGTCCAGAATATATGGAAACCGCAGCGGGAGACGCGGTAACGGAAGATGAAAATGCTTTTAAAACAATACACGGAGGAAAACCATATGAACTATTCCTAGAAAAATCATCACCTAAATCTAAACTATATCTGGAAAGTACGGGTGAAGAAACTACAGTTTCTTTAAAATACAAATACAGAAGAAAACACCCACATCTTGTTATCATTGAAAAAATTGAAGAAACAATAGAAGGTTTAGATACAACTGCTAAGAACTACGAAAATCGACTTCAAAAACTCCAAGATAAAATAGAAAACTACACTAATAAGTACGAAAATTCATTAACGAAAAAAAATGCAAGAGTAGATAAAGACTACCAATACACAAGTAGTAAGGATAGTGTTAAAAAACAAAGAAAAACGGATAATCCGTATGAAGAAAATCCAGACTATGTAGAAGGAAGTATAAAACTTAAAACTGATTTAGCTATCACACCTTTAGAAAAGTTAAATCTAATGGATAGGATTAATAATTATGTAGAAAAACATTATGATGGTGACTACACTGCAGCAGCAGACACCAAGAAAAGAAGTAAAAAAACTAGTTATAGTAGAATTTTTGGTATAGAAAAAATAGAAATTAATCCTAAAAATATTAAAACTGTTAAAGGTGAAGCTCCAGTAATAAAAATATATCCAGGTCTAGAATCCAAACTAGAGGGGATAGATGAAGGAACTAAAAAAATATTTAAAGATAATTCTTGGGAAGTAGGAGAAATGATTGAAGAGTACGCTCAAGGGGTTATAGACGATTTAAATGCTATGAAGCAACAATATGAAGCAGACGGTTATACCGATATAACTTTTGAAATGACTACAAAAGGTGCTGACGAAGACGGTAACCCTATAAACGTTCCATTCACAATCTCAACATCAGCATCGAGAATACCTAATGGTGGACAAGCGAAAGACTTAACATTTTTAGAATTATCAGAAAAAAGAGCTCAATCTACTATTGATTATCTAAGACAAGTATGGGGAGCTGCAGGAATTAAAATGATTGAACCGATAATAGATTTCCAAGGTGATGGTAAAGTTAATAAAGATGGTTCTACAGGAGGTGCGAGTGGACCTGAATGGGATGGTGATACAAGTGCATCTAATAGAGAAAGATATGAGTCATCTAAGTATTGTAATATTGACGCATTATTTTTGTTAAAAGCTCCAGGATTTGAAGAACAAGAAGACCCTGGAACACCAGATGAGGAAAAAGTTGGGGAGTGGTATCTATACATTAAAAAGAAAACTAAAGGTAGGCCTGTTAAAACCTTCATTAGAAAACTAGGTGATATATGGTTTAAGTTAAAACAAATTAGATTACCAAAAATTAAACTTCCTAAAAGAAACAAGAGAAGAAAAATTCCTTGTTACGGTTTACAGTAGATTAACGTAAAGGGACTATTTGAAAACTACAGTAAACAGCTTTATAAGAACTACCTTCTTTGTATTTACCCAAAATTATAGACCCAGAAGCCAACATAATATTTTTATCAGAAAACTCTCCAATTAAAATTTCTCTATGACTTGGAGAATTTATAGCCCAACCTCTAACGATGTGGTCAATTAAATCTTCATAAGTTTTTATTAAACCTAATCTTTCAGTGTAACCACCATTTTTAGTTCTTATAGGGACTTTTTTAGAACATACCTCATAATACCCTCTAAAATAACCAGATGTAGAATTTAGTTCTAATTTTAATAATGATTTAATAGGTGATAATCTTTTATCACTACCAGGATGATACGGGTGGTGAGACTTCATTTTATCTGATTGAATCTGACTTACCTCTTGAGATATTTCATCATACAACACTTGGGAATAAATAAGTTGTGATAAACCTAAGTCATCCCTTAACTCATTTATTTTAACAAACAAAAGACTATCCGCTAATTTAGTATTAAAATTATTATAATCTATAACCTGTGCATTTAGGTTAAAAGATAGTAAAGTTATAAGTGTTATTAGTATTGTTTTCATACTACAAAGATAATAAAAATTTATTAAACAACAAAGTTAATTAATAAAAAGATTTTATTCTAACATAAAAGTATTTATAATAAAAACACATCATTATGAAAAAACAAATATTAAGTGAAGTAAATAGAACTCGCGAAATCATGGGTTTAGGAAAATTAATACTCAGTGAGGGAAGAGCTTATAAATACAACGAAAACGGAACAGTAATTACTGGAGGTAAAGATTATATAGAATCTAGATTAGAGAAAAAATACAAAATAACTAGTTTTGGACAACTTGAAGGGTATGGAGACCTAAATACAATTTTAGGAAAAAGAAACTTTCCTGGGTATAATCCTAGTTTTATTCATGCAGAAGATGTTGTGGTAGCTTTTGTACAAGAGTTAGGTGGTGGAAAAATAACTAACCGAGGTATAGCTAAATTTATGGAAGCTATGAATAATGGTGGATTTAATATTGACGTAAAGAGTGAATCCATACCTGCATTTGACAAAGATGGGATTACTTATGTTTTAACACAAGGTCAAATTACTGGGACTGATGTGAGGGAAGAAAAAAGAAATGCAAAAAGCACTGTTGGTAGAATGGCTAAATACCTTAATGCGTATAATATAAATTCATTTGCTAATGAAGGAGCTCAATATGATATTACAGAAATGGGTAGCAAATCTTTAGATTTTAGTACTGGTCCAGGAGGAAGAGATGGTGCTCTTTTATTATATGCAAGTAAAACAGGAGCTAAACAAGGAGTAGAACAAGAGGACCAGGTAGACACTGAAGTAGAAAAAGGATACCAAGCTACAGGTAGATACCAAACAGATTATGCTGCGGGTGATTCTAACCCAGATTCAAGTATAGTAGATAAAGCTGTTATGGAGATTTCCCAAATGTTCCCAGCAGATATCGCTAAAGATATAGATGTGTTTAACTTACAAGCTGGTGCAAGTGCTAATTGGGGAGGTAATAAATTACCGAATAGTCAAGGAAAAGGTAATAGTGGATTTGCTGAGGGAGATGAAGGAAAAAACCAAAGACTTGCTTTTGAAAGGGGTGATAAATTTATGAAAGCAGTTAATGGAAAATTAAAAGCTAAAGGACATCCAGGATTTGATAATTATATGGTTAACTGGATTGTACAAGGACAAAGTAAATCTGACCAATTTATAGATTTAATGTTAAAAGTAGATAAAGAAGATAAAATTAAAACTACTACAATTGTTACTGGTAAAGTTACTGGTGATAAAAAAATAGAAAGAAAATCGGGTACAATTACTGCAGTAACTATTTTGATTGGTGTAGGTTAAAAATAATAAATTTTATTAAATATTAAAAAGACCCTTTCGGGTCTTTTTTATTTTTCATGGTATGTAACATCCATGTGCATCTCACCAGTAGAACTTATGTGGAAAACGCTAGTTACTGTAGAGGTACTACTATCCAACCAACCAATTACTGTACGATGAGTCCAAGAATTAATCCAAGCATTTACCACTTTGTCAGCTAAAAATTCTAAATCATTATTATTTGTTAAATCAAAGTGTTTTCCCTTTCTAACTAATTTATATAAACACTCTCCTTTAGCTGTTGGTGTTATTTCTTCATAATTAGAATGGTAAATGTCCGAGTGAGATAATTTAGAATTTCTCATTGTAACTTCATAACAATATTCTCTCATCTTACCATAACCAAATTCTGTTATTACATTTGGTCTCATATTATTGCCTATAATAGCGTGGTCTGTAGTTCTATACTCATTAATCTTTTTCCAAATTAAAGAATCTAACTTTGGACAAGTCATAGATTCTGTAATAAATGTATACTCTTGACTGTAAGAGTTTAAGGTTAAAAGTATTAGTAAGGTTGTTATTATTGTTTTCATACTACAAAGATAAGAAATTTAATTTAAACTACCAAGTTATTTTTAAACAAACTTCTAAGTATTTATTATAAAAGTCTTCCTATGCAAAAAAATGTTTTATTAGAAATTAATAGAGTTCGAGAAATTATGGGACTAAAACTTGTTATAGAACAAGAAGATATCGTTGCTGGTGAAGCAGTTGACGCGAATGCATATAAACAAGTGGGTGGTGGACAACCATATGAACTATTCTTAGAAAAATCCGACGCAACATCTAAACTATATATGGAAAGTACTGGTGAAGAAACTACGGTATCACAAAAATTCAAGTACAGAAAGAAAAACCCGTTCATTATTAGGATTGAAAAAGCAAACATAAAAATAGAGGGTCTAGACGACACTGAAAAGAATTACGAAGTTAAACTAGAAAAGCTTAACAATTACATAGAAAAACAAAAAAACCAATTTAAAAAATATTTAGACAAGGGACAGAATTTTGATGAAGAATATAGATACACAAATGATAAATCTGTTGTTAGAAAAGAAAGAAAGTCTGATAATCCATATGAAGAAAACCCAAATTTTATTGAAGGTAGTAAGAAACTTAAAGTAGATGTTCCCTTAACACCAGAAGAAAAAGTTGCTTTAATGGAAAAAATAGAAAACTTTGTTAATAAAAAATATGATGGGGATTATGATGCAGCGGCAGACACAAAGAAAAAAAGTAGTAAAACTAAATATACTAGATATTATGGGATAGATAGTATAAGACTTTTCCCTAAAGATGTAGATGTAATTGAAGAAAAACCCGCAGAAGCACCAAAAGTAGTGGCAGTTCCAGGACTAGATTTCCAATCTGAAAATCTTACGGACCAGGGAAGTAATACTGTATTTCCAGACAACGAATGGGAACCAGGGCCTCTTATAAAAATGTGGGCTCAAGATGTTATTAAGAGTTTAGCAGCGTCAAAACAACAGTGGGAGAAACAGGGGTATAGTAACATTACAATTTCAATGGATAATAAAAAGCTTGATGATTCCGGTAAAGAAGTAGACTTCCCTTATACTATCTCTACCTCAGCTTCTAGAATACCTAATGGTGGTAAAGCTGCAGATAAAACATTTTTACAGTTGTCAGAATTAAGAGCTAAAAGTACCGCTGCTTACCTAAAAGAGGTGTTCGGAGGGGCTGGAATTAAAATGGTAGAACCAATACTAGATTTCCAAGGTGACGGTAAAGCAAATCAAGATGGTTCTACAGGAGGAGCAAGTGGTCCAGAATGGAATCAGGATAGAAGCCCAAGTAATAGAGCAAGATACGAATCATCTAAATACTGTAATATACAATGTAACTTTAGGTTAAGTTCTCCAGGATTTGAAAGAGAAGAAGAACCAGGTACACCTGGTACACCTGGTGTAACCAAAGTAGGGGAGTGGAAATTAATAATATCACGACGTAGTAAAGGAAGACCATTCCAAGAGTTACTTAGAGGTATAAAAAACATTAAAATTAGGTGGCCTCGAATACGTTTACCAAAAATTAGATTCGGTCGTAGAACTATGAACGCGTGTGAACAGCAATGGGGTGGTTATAATTAATAAAACTTAATGTAAAGGTACTATTTGAAAACTAGAATATAATCCTTTATATGGACTTCCTTCTTTATATTTTCCCACAACTATAGACCCCGCAGCTAACATAATACCTTTATCTGAAAATTCACCCATTAAAATTTCTTTATGGGAAGGAGAGTATAAAATCCAACCACGAATTGCGTGAGAAACTAAATCTTCATAAGTTTTAATTTTACCTAATCTTTCAGTATAACCTTCATTTTTACTTCTAACAGGAACGCTTTTAGAACATACTTCATAGTAACCGTAAAAGTAACCTGAAACAGAACCTAACTCTAATTTTAAATCGGACTCAATAACTAACAACCTTTCGTCACTACCAGGATGATAGGGGTGATAACATTTCATTTCATCTGATTGAATTTGACTTACTTCTTTGGATATTTCATCATATAAAACTTTTGAGTATATAAGTTGTGATAAACCTAAACTGTCACGAAACTCATTTATTTTCACAAACATTAAACTATCCGCTAGGTCAGAATCAAAGTTATCGTAATCTATTACCTGAGCGGTAATATTAAAAGATAAAAAAGTTATAAGTGTTATTAATATTGTTTTCATACTACAAAGATAAGAATTTTTAATTAAACTACAAAGATAAAGTAGTTTTTTTTTACTAGTTTTGTGTGTATTATTATATACGTAAAAACTAACAAAAGGTTAACAAGTATTTATAAAATATGGAAACATTAACACATAAACTAATTTTAGAAGGAAAATATACTGGTCATGTGATGACGAGAAAATTACCTAAGGAGTTGGATAACGGTCTATATACTTTAATTCATTTTATAGGGGGGTTAACCACTTTTGATGTTATTAATTTTGCAGAGACTGCAACTAAAGAAGAAATAGGTGAACTATATAGTTTAGTGATGGACTTCCCCAACACAGTTCAGGAAATAATGCCTATCGCGGGTAACTATAATGTCTTAAGAAAATCACCTCAATACCAAAGAATAATCAACATTATAAAAATGGTAGAACCACAAGGTATTATTGAGGAGAGTAAAAAACTAGATAAGTTAACTTGGAAAAAAGGACCTACTAAAAAACATAAAAAAAGAATGGATAAAGACTGGGGAGTGTTTAAAGATTTCCCACTTAAAAAGTTTATGAAAACTAACCCACCTAAAAATAGTTCAGAAGAAGCTATGGATGAACTACAACTTTTAGATTCGTTACCAGTTATAGAAGATTTTGTAAACACCACTGATGATATCCATAAACACTTTGTAGAGTTTTTTAAATCAAAAAAAATAGATTACCCAAAAGAAGAAATAGAAGAAATATTAAAAAATACGTCACCTATAATCCTTAAATTAAAATATCATTATAATAGACCTAGACCGGAACAACTCGCAAAAGAAATGGGTTTAAAATTCCATTCAGAACCTTTAGACAGTAGTAAAACACCATCTTATCCTTCAGGTCATTCTGCACAAGGAAGATTCATAGGAAGATATCTTTCAGAACTTTACCCTAAACACCAAAATGAATTAATGAAACTAGGTAATGAAATTGGTACCGGTAGATTGGTGGCTAAAGTACATTATCCTTCTGATGATTTATTTGGTAAAGACGTTGGGGACGCTTTATTTAAAAGTATGGATAAAAAAAAATTAGTTAAAGAAAATGTACAATATGACACGGAAGGATATCCCACTAGTGACACCAACCCATACGTTCTTAGATATATAACACCTAAAACTAAAAAGACGTTATTTAAACATTGGGATTCTTTAGGTAAAGCAGATTATCAAGCATTAAAACTTTTTGGTATAGAGGGTGGGGATGAAGCTTTTGATAATGTTGCTGATGTACTGTATCCACTATTAGCTATAGAATGGTTAGGTGGTATTGAAAACACTCCTCTAGCAAAAGAAGATTGGATGGATATTAGGAGGGGAAGACAAACGAGAATACGGTATAAAATTATACCACTTAGATTTGATTACTTATTTGATGAGAGTGGAAGTTTTGGTGAACATGGTTACTCCTGTTATGATATAAAAGTTGTAATAGATTGGGGAACACCAGGACCAGAAGAACTTCA
>MDSZ01018919.1_pt1 | contig 16196 bp, 12 predicted proteins | sample 811201 | NCBI WGS metagenome assembly MDSZ01 (sample SAMN05326647, study PRJNA326480) | marine metagenome | isolation source: seawater | place: Indian Ocean: North | collected 2010
TAACGAACGCCGAAAGCTCCTCAGAAAATTAAGTGAAAGCAGCAATCCTTACAAAGCTGCGTGGGGTTCCATTTATTTATGTCAGTATGATGTAGGGGAATATCGTTTCGTATCTGCGCTGAACCATCTTAGTAAAGCAGAAGACCTCATTATTCAGCGCAATATGGAAGCCTTGAAGCCAAAGTTGTATTATCTGAAAGCTCATATTTACTGGAATTTAGGCTTAGACATAAATACGGTTATGGATTTCTCGTTGAAGGCTATTGACCTAGGAACGGGGAGCTCAAAAAGAACCTACGAGGGCAATTACGCTACATATTTGCTCGATGCTGGAGAATACGAACGGGTTATAGAAATAGAGGAGCGGCTGGTTCAAGAATTTGAAAAAGAGGGTATTAACACCTCGGAGGCGAGAGCAGTTTTGGGTGCTGCTTATTACAATTTGGGCCTTCAGGATATTGAGCGCGACAACAGTATGGAAGTACAGGATCCATTGAGATCCAGATTTATTGACGATTTAGAACAAAATACGAGGTATGTTCAAAAAGGGATTGAGCTCATGAGGCAATCGCTTGCAAGCCTTAGCGGCGTACCCAATGTTGTAGATAAGCAGCACGTTTATGAGAGAGCATTAGATATAGGCGCGCTGTCTGATGATGAGATAAGGAAATGTTTAGAATTTGCGCAAGAAAGTGAACTTTGGTCCCTCGCTTTTAAGGTTCGAAGTACTACAGATCCGAATATATTAGGGGAGTCAGAGGCATTAGCCTCTAAGCGACTCACAGAAGTTCTCATTAAAAACCTTGAAGAAAAGGAAGCGCTGAAACAAGAGATTTTAGGATATGAATTTGAACGTTCGAAGCGTGAAGCAGCGGCCCAACGAAGCCGAGAAGTTTCGCGCCAAATTTCTTACACCGTTGCCTTGTTCGCAGCTTTACTACTCATCTTAGTATTGGTCATCTTTTTTCGAACGCAGAATTTGGCCAATCAAGCTAAGATTGAAAAGCAGGATTCGAACATCCTTTTGGCCAACTACAAAAACCGTATACGTCCGCATTTCTTGTTCAATCAGTTGAACAATGTCAATGGATTTATCAGCCAGGAGAAATGGGAAGAGGCGCAAGAGTATATAGGACTTCTTAGTGTACATCTTCGGAGTACTTTGGAGAATTCCGAAGTGGAAAGCACTAAGGTTCGTTCAGAGTTTAAGCGTATCGAGAACTATGTAGCCCTTCAACAGAAGAGCAGCTTCGCACATGTGAAATTTGAAGTAGAATTAGACGACATTTCAGGCGATGTTAAAATCCCTGGTGGTTTGCTACAGCCTCTAGTAGAAAATAGTTACAAGTATGCGGGTAATGCCTCCGAGCACAACTCTTGGATCAAGCTCACTGCCCGGACAAAGGGAGATGCCCTGATTATTATGGTAGAAGATTCAGGATACGGCTTCCTTGAGCGTGTGCCTGGCACAGGAAGTGGACTCGCACTAGTTCAAGAGCGTATCGAATTCAATAGAGCGAAAAGTAGTCGTTCTGAGCTTTGGCGCCTTGATACAGACTTTGGAAAAAGAAAAAGCACCGTGAAACTCACGATGCCTTCTAGATTGGTTTGATTAAACCCTCGGGGTTTATTGTTGCCGTAAATCTAGCGGTAATGAGCGCAGTATTGCATATTGACTTATCGTAGAGTTTATGAATTTATCGTAGCGTAAATCCACGTACATCCATGTTGCCGCCACAAAGTATTATTCCTGTTTTACCATGGGTTTCTTCGCGCATCGCGGCCGCAATTCCCGTTCCTGCAGAAGGCTCAATGAATTGTTTGATGGTCTCCAAACAGGTGTGCCAGCCCTCCTGAATCTCATCTTCTGTGAGCAATGTGATGCTGTCTACATGCTCTTGAATAATGGGGAAATTTTTATGCCCTAAAGATGTTTTCAGACCGTCTGCTATGGTATCTGTAGATTTTGCAGGAGTCCATGTTCCAGAGGAAAAACTTTTAAAGGCATCGTCGGCAATAGTGGGCTCACAACCGATAACCTTGGCCTTACCAAAATAGGTATTGGCCAATGCGGCTCCAGCAAGGAGTCCGCCTCCACCGACAGGTACAAAAATCTGATCGAGATCCGGATGCTCCTGAAGCAGTTCATACGTCGCTGTAGCCTGTCCAGCAATGATGTTATAGTTGTCGTAGGGATGGATCAACAGCGCCCCAGTTTCCTTACGCACTTGTTCAGCCGTTGTCTCTCGAGCCTCAAGAGTGGGCTCACAAAAAGTCACTATACCTCCATAGTATTCTACCGATGCAATTTTCGCCTTTGGCGCGTTAGAGGGCATTACTACATAGGCCTTAGCACCAATCTGTGCTGCCGCCCAGCTTAGGGCTGCTCCATGGTTTCCTGAGCTGTGGGTGAGTACCCCATTTTTCAAGGCTTCCTCCTTGTGCACGAGTACCGTATTCATGGCACCTCTAGCTTTAAAGGCACCCGTCATCTGCAGGTGTTCGCATTTCAGATAGAAATCACCATTGGCAAGATGATTGAACCTTGGCGCCTTAAGAACGGGAGTTCTTGATACATAGGGTGCAATACGCTCTGCTGCAGCTTGGATATCTGCCGCTGAGGGAACAGCCGTAAGTGAGGAGGCCTTGCTCATGAGTAATAGTCTTTTGGAGGTGGTTCGACAAACGGTTCGTCCGAAGATAACTGGCCGAGAAGAAATTCCATCAATTGACGTTCAAATTCGATGAGATCTTGTTCTCCTAAGACTTGGCCATCAAAGGCCCCGCCTCGGAGCAAAGACTCGGGCTGCGGGCTTTGCATTTTATACATGCCTATTCGCCAAGGCAGAGGTGAAGTGGCAGCTCCGTTTTTCCAAAGCAGCCAAGCGTATAATAAGCATTGAAGGGCCTTAGGCTTTTTACCGTTCCATAGATCTTCCCATGCACTCAAACTGAGCTCGGAAGGTTTCATTCTCCCTGTTTTGTAGTCCCATACGGTCAGTCTACCATCGTTCATTTCAATGCGGTCTACCTTTCCTACAAACTTCAATGGAAGATCTAGAGAAGGATGCTGCATCTCGAATTCCAGCTCTGTTTCTACACCCTTTAAAACAATTTTTCCTGCTTTCGCGCGTAATAGGTCGTAATGGAGGAATTGATCCAACATCTTTTTGCATACCTCCAAGGTGACCAGATTTCGACCTTGGTACAAGGCAGATTCAGAATAGCCTTCTTTAACCAGGCGTTCGATTCCTAATTCTAGGGCTTTCTGGGTCCATTCGTCAACATCAAATACCGGCAGGGGTTTTCCGACCAACGGTTTATAGAGCTCTTCTAGACCGTGGTGAATGAGGTTACCCATGACCAGAGCCGACATACTTTCTTCTACTTCGTCTTGCTCTCGAACGCGAACCAGTCTTTTTTGGTAAAAATCGTGTGGACGTCCAGCGAGCTCATTGAGACTGGTGGCACTCATACCTCTCTTCATCCAATCTGCCATGGCTTCTTTTACGGCATCAGAACGCTCGGCATAAAAGCGATCCTCAATAGAGGAAGGGTGTATTGGTCCATTGTTGAAGGCTCGTGGATGTACGGTACAAGCACCGTGCTGGAGTTCCTGCTCCAGCTGTACGATGTAGCGTGAAGGCTCTCCGCCGCCCATAGCATCGGTGTTTGTGTTGTACACAATTACACCTTCTGAGCAGCGTTGCAAGATTCGGTAAAAGTGATAGGCGAAGATGGCATCCTTCTGTTCGTAGGTTGGAATGTCGTAGGTCTGTTTGATGTCATAGGGCAAGAGCGAGTTGAATGAGCGTCCTGCAGGTAAAACCCCTTCGTTCACCCCGGCCATAATTACATGGCTAAAGTCCAGGGTACGAGATTCCAAAATCCCCATTATTTGAAGGCCTTCGAGCGGCTCCCCAACAAAGTCAATAGTCCCACTTCGCAATTGCTGTTTAACCAGTTTCAATACCGATAGGGTATCCACTTCAGTACTGCCGAGCGTTCGTTCAAGTTGTTCAAGCAAGGTGTGGATCTTGTACGTCGTATTGATGACCATGGTATCCCCTTTCTCATGGGCTGCCACATGCTCGAGCCATTTTTTAATCGAGGTGAGCACAGAGATGCCGTGTGCAGGTTGAAGAAGATATTGGTATCCTTTCGGCCCTTTGGCCAATTCATTGGTCCATTCTTTTGAACTGGTGAACACCCTATTTCCCTTAATGATGCTTTGGTTCCATTCCCTAGGCCCCTCTTCTATTTCGCCGAGGTAGAAATATTTATTAAAGAGCGGATCGCTAAACAGAGCACTTAGGCTCCTGTGGTAATAGGTCCAGTTTTTCCCAGATTTCTCATTCTTTAGCGCATACTCAACCGCCCCAATCCATAGCCTTACAGTCGCTGCAACCTTTGTTTGATCCAAGGGGTATCCCATGGTGATGTTGACCTTGTCGTAGGATTCGGGCAAGATGCTCAGTACTGGATTTAAAAGTATTTCATCAGCAAGAATGACGGCAATATTTTGGGCAGGAATGCCTTCATTGGCCCAGCGTTCCAAGGTGGCCGCAACGGTCTTCGCTTGACCTGAATATTTGGACGCTCCAACAGGAGTGATTTCTTTTGGGACGGTGAGAAAGTCGCTAGAGTGGTTTTTTGTGGTGGGGACATCGTTGCCGAATATTTTTTGACGGTTCTTATGTGCCCGCAGAAAGAGTCCGGCTTCGTGCTCCTTCATGTCGACATAATGCGGATCAAGGTCCCACATTACGGTTGTGTTCCAATGGTTTTTTAGCTGGCCGATGATGGTTAATTCCGCGGTATTCAAAGCATTTAGACCCGCAACTAAAACCCTCTTTACCCCATTGCGGTTGAGGTAGCCGTCAATGTGTTCGAGATTTTCGCTGAGGTATCGCGAAGCTAATCCGCTGTGTGCTTCGCCACGCGCTAACAAGGCGTTTTTAAATCGTTCGTAGGTGCTTGGGAGCAAGGCAACGAAATCTGAATAACGTCCCATAAGGGCTGTTTCATTTTCCGGATCGAGGTCCCATTCCGCTAATTTCTGCACGTTGTACAAATCGCCAAGTACGTGTGCGGGATCAAGTTTGTATCGGTCGATTTCTTCGAAATCGGATAAGAGCGTTTGTCCCCATGAAAGAAAGCTCCCCAATGATTCGGGTTCACGGTCTGGATAGGCTTCATACCGTGCCTCATTGTAGCACTGGTGCAATTCGATAAGTAAAACGAGTGGCTCGACCACCAGAAGATTACCCGCATTTGAGATAAATCCATCCACGGTTGTAAACAGCGGTAGAAGCGTCGGTCCTTCTAGGTGCGGTTTCAGTGCCTCACGCAAAAAGATTTCCGCCCGTTGGTTCGGCAGAACGACCATCTGCTGGTGCAGTGGCAGGGGTGATGAAATCAACTCTTGCGCGATTTGCGCGATGAATGTGGACATGGATTACTGGAACAGGTTGCTCCCCTCAATGTAATCAAAAACCGCTTTTGGAAGAAGGTTTCGAAGCGCTTTTCCTTCGGCAAAACTGCGGCGAATGAGCGATGCGCTGATTTCCATTTTTGGCGCATTTACCAAACGCAGATTTGGGAAGCGTTCTTGCCAATGTTGTTCAGTGGCTACTTCATCCGGAAGCGGGTGTCGCGGATAGACGAGAATCTCATGGTTCTCCAAGATACTCTCATAATTGCGCCACTTGTGGAATGACTTGAGATTGTCTTCCCCCATGATGATGCTAAAGCAATGTTCTGGGTATTTCTCTCGTAGGTAGGTGAGGGTTTGAGAGGTATAATTTGGCTGTGGCAAGCTGAATTCAATATCACTTGCGCGTAACCCTTCTTGATTTTCTATGGCTAGATGGACCAGATGCAAGCGCTCACGATCGGGCAACAAATTGCTCTTCTTTTTAAAAGGATTGTGTGGAGTAACCACCAGCCACACTTCGTCGAGGTCTCCGTATTTCTGAAAATACTCGGCCAAGGCAAGGTGCCCAATATGTATGGGATTGAAGGTGCCGAAAAACAGACCCACCTTCTTCATTGTGCTCCTAAAAAGTCCTTTAAAATGGCCAACGCTTCTGCCTTGGCGGTATCGAGATCATCGTTTATTACCACCTTATCAAATTCAGGTGCCCGGGCCATCTCGATAGTTGCTTTAGCCACGCGCTGCTGTATTTTCTCCTCGCTATCTGTGCCTCTACCTCTGAGGCGTTGTTCCAAAATCTCTACAGATGGTGCCTGCACAAAAAGCGCTAAAGCGCGATTGCCAAATTGTGTTTTAAGGTTCAACGCGCCCACTACATCAATATCAAAAACAACCACTTTCCCTTGCGCCCAAATGCGTTCCACTTCGGAACGAAGGGTACCGTAATAGGTTCCGGCATATACCTCTTCCCATTCCAAGAGCTCGTCCCCGGCTACACGAGCTTTAAATTCTTCACTACTTAAGAAGTAATAGTCTTTACCGTGTTCTTCTTGGCCTCGAGGGGAACGCGAGGTCGCTGAAATACTAAAACTGAGCTCTGGAAATTGCGGCAATAGATAGTTTACCAAGGTTGATTTTCCTGCTCCAGAAGGTGCAGAGAAGATGACCAATTTTCCGTTGTGTTCGCTCATTGCATGGACAGAATTAATACAACAAAGGTAGTGGAGATGAAGGAATTGGCTTTGGTTAAAAGTAGAGGTATATTGTTGTCGTGATTAAGAAAGTACTACTCGCACTATTTGGCCTTTGCACCGCCGGCCCTTTGAGCGCACAATGCTCCTTGGCCTTGGCGTCAGATTCTTTGGAAGCTTGTATTGGGGATACCATCTTTCTTTCTGCTTCAGGGTCCAATTCTTACCAGTGGTCTCATGATGCAACACTTAACTGCGATACGTGCGCCTCACCTTACATCATTTTAACCGATACTTCGCAATATGTGGTGGTTCAAGGAAGCAGCCAGGTTACCCAAATGGCTACCAATGGAAATTTCTCTTCGGGGAACTCTGGTTTTTTGACCAACTACACTTACAACGCGACATCCATTTGGAATGCAGGGACTTATGCAGTTGGGCCTAACCCGAATTCAGTACATCCCAACTTTAGTTCTTGGGGCGATCATACTACAGGCACAGGAAATTACATGTTGGTTAATGGTGCGACAGGAACGAATAAAATTTTGTGGCGTCAAACAAGAGCATTTCCGCCAGGAGCCCAAGTTACCATGCGATGGTGGGCACTTTCGTTTGTTTCACCGGCGGGGCAACTACAGCTCAAATTATCGGGGACAAACGTGGGAGCAGCAGCGTTTACACCTTCAACGACAGGAACATGGCAGCAAACAACAAGAACGTTTACCGCACCTGCTTCAGGAACGGCTATTTTGAATCTGATTACATTGGCTGGCCCTAATTCAGGCAACGACTTTGGGTTAGACGACATCTCCTTTACGTATGAATGTCAGGCCTATGATACAGTCTGGATTTCTCCAAAAAGTGAAGCACAGATACTCTTAGACTCTACCACTATTTTTGGATGTGATAGTGTATGTTTTGAGTTAGAGAACGGACTTGACACGACAGGACTTTTGAATTATCAATGGGTACTCAGTGACGGTACAGTGGATTCATCTTCAACCTTTTCACACTGCTTGTCCGATTCTGGTGATTACTACGGCTACCTATTGACCACCTCCATCAAAGGGTGTACTGATAGCGTCGTATTGCCTAACATTCGTGTAGGACACACGCGCAAGCTAGATTCTTTAGTCATCGCCAATGACGGCAGTGTATTTTCCGGAGCAGTTCAAGTATTGAATTCAAATGAGGTAATAGGTTTGGGTGCGCATTTTGAGGCTGTCCCTTCCCAAGGCTTAGATTCTATTTTCATTTCAGCGGGTAGCCAGGGTTGGAACGACGGGAATATTACGGGCAACCAATTGGCATCTGGGTGGAGTCCCGTAGTTCTTGATCAAGAACCACAGACGGTGTGCGCTTACCTCTTTACTTCTGAAGGTTGTGTAGACTCTATTTGCCAGCAAATCGCCTTTTTTCCAACCGTCGAAGTACCCAACGTCTTTACACCCAACAGTGATGGAGTAAATGACGAGCTCGTGATACAGACTACGAGCACAGATAGGATAAAGACAACGATATACAGCCGTTGGGGTACTAAGGTATTTGAGAGTTCTATTCTTGGCGATCATTGGGACGGTAGATTCGAAGGGCGTCCTGTGGCTCCCGGGGTATATTTCCTTACCGTCGAAGTAGCGAATCCGTATGCGCCATCGCCTATTACAACTACGGCCACCGTTCACCTACTCCGTTGATCTCTAAAAGAAGCTCCTACAAGGAGCTTCAGAATTTAAAGTGTGTTGCCTATTTGCTCTTTGATTTTCTCCAACTCGTCTTTCATTTGAACGACGTGCTGTTGCATAGGAGCATAGTTGCTTTTTGAGCCAAGGGTATTGATTTCGCGTCCCATTTCCTGAGCGATAAAGCCCAATTTTTTTCCGCTATTCGCCTCCTGCATGGTCTCGCGGAAGTACTTCAAGTGGTTGGCTAGGCGAACTTTCTCTTCGTTGATATCCAGCTTTTCAATGTAGAAGATGACTTCTTGTTCGTAGCGGTTTGAATCGACTTCAACGCCTTCTAGACCTTTCATCAATCGTTCGCGGACAGCAGCCAATCGAGCTTCTTCGTGTGGTGCAATGCCTGCCATACTTTCCTCGATGGCTACAAGTCGTTCTTCGTAATCTTTAGCGATGCTATCGCCTTCTTGCTTGCGGAAGCCTTCTAGCTTTTCCAATGCTTCACCTATGAGGCTTTGTAAGTAGGTCCACTCTTCTTTGCTAAGCTCGGATTTTGAGCTGCCCATCACATCAGGCATACGCATCACTGTAGCGATTAGATCTCCGGAAGAGTCTGTTTCGCGTCCAAGTACTTCTAGCTGTGCGAGGTAGGCTTTAGCGAGCTCCATATTGATGCTTGCAGCACTCTCAATACCGGTTACTTCAGCGTAGATATTGATATCCACTTTACCGCGCTTCACTGCGGCGCCGACCATTTTACGGATGTCCAATTCCTTTTCGCGGAAGATGGGTGCGATGCGTGCATTGAGGTCAAGCCCTTTGCTGTTGAGGCTGCGAATCTCTACGGTGATTTTCTTCCCTGAAGTTTGTCCGATGGCTTTACCGAAGCCGGTCATGCTTTGAATCATGGATCGCTGAATTTTGCTCAAAGGTAGCAAAACATCAGCCTACCCTTCGAAGCTCTGTAATCCTGCTTGTACTCGTTTCAAATCTTCATCACTAACCGATTGGGAAATGAACCAGCTCTCAAAGGCACTTGGGGGAAGATAAATACCGCTTTCAAGAAGGTGGTGGAACAAGGCGTTGAATCGGTCGTTTTGCGCCTTTGTGGCATCGGTATAATTGGCCACCTCTTCAGTGCCAAAGTGAATACTGATCATACTACCCAAACGATTGATCGCCACCTCTTCATTACCAAACCTGTCTCGAAGTAATCCCTCTATTTTGGCTGTGGTAGTCTCAATTTTCTCGTACACCTCTGGGTGTTCTTTGAGGTAGCTCAGGGTGGCAATACCGCTTGCTGTTGCAATAGGGTTCCCGCTCAAGGTTCCCGCTTGATATACAGGGCCATTTGGCGCGAGCACGTTCATAATTTCAGCTTTTCCACCAAAGGCGCCAACAGGCATGCCGCCTCCAATCACTTTTCCGAAAGTCACCATATCAGGAGTGATGCCCAGGCGCTCAGCAGCGCCGCCAGGAGCAAGTCGAAAACCAGTCATCACCTCGTCAAGAATGAGTACGGCACCGTACTGGTCACAAAGCGCTCGAAGCCCTTCTAGGAAACCTTTTTGTGGCGGGATACAGCCCATGTTTCCAGCCACAGGTTCGATGATGATGGCCGCGATTTGGTCGCCTTCTCTTTTGAAATGCGTCTCTACACTTTCAAGGTCGTTGTATTCAGCGATGAGGGTGTCTTGCGTCGCTCCTTCAGGAACGCCTGCACTGCCCGGAACCGCGAAAGTGAGAAGACCAGAACCGGCTTTTACCAGGAACGGATCCGCATGGCCGTGGTAGTTTCCGGCGAATTTGATGAATTTGTTTTTACCCGTGAAGCCGCGCGCCACGCGTAGGGCGCTCATACAGGCCTCAGTACCTGAAGAGGTGAGGCGAACTTGGTCGACCCAGGGTGCCATTTCCGTGATGAGCGATGCCATGGTGTGCTCTGCCTCGGTAGGGCATCCGTAGCTCACACCAGTTTCTAATTGTTTTTGCACAGCTTGTAGGACGGGCTCGAATTGGTGCCCTAAAATCATCGGTCCCCAAGAGTTAATGAAGTCCACGTAGTCGCGGCCGTCCGCGTCTATTAATCTGCTGCCTTTGGCGCTTTGGATGAACAGTGGAGTACCGCCTACGCTACCGAAGGCACGGACTGGAGAATTCACTCCGCCTGGGATGATGCGCTTTGAACGTTCGAAAAGGAGTTGGCTTTGCGGGTACATAATTAGCTATTTGGGTAGTTCGTAATGAGGTGTTTGCTGGCTTCTTTGGCGAAGTAGGTTAAGATGACTTTGGCTCCAGCGCGTTTAAAGGCAATGAGGCTTTCCATCATGATGTCGTGCTCGTTCAGCCAGCCTCTTTCTGCTGCTGCTTTGATCATGGCATATTCACCTGAGACTTGGTACACAGCGATTGGAAGGTTTGACGCTTCGCTTATATCTCGAACTACATCGAGGTAGTAGCTGCCAGGTTTAACCATGAGCATATCCGCACCTTCGACTTCGTCGAGGTACGCTTCGTCAAGGCCCTCTTTGCGGTTGCGCGGGTCCATCTGGTAGGTCTTTTTATCGCCAAATCCAGGGGCGCTATCAAGAGCATCTCGGAAAGGTCCGTAGAGTGCTGAGGCGTATTTTGCACTGTAGGCCAATATCCCTTTATGATCATAGCCATTGGCGTTAAAGGCATCTCTTATGGCACCAATTCTGCCGTCCATCATATCTGATGGAGCGACCCAGTCCGCTCCTGCTTCGACATGGCTCAATGCCATTTTAACGAGCGCTTCCACCGTAGCATCATTTACAATCTCGCCTTTTTCTACATCTACAATCCCGTCGTGGCCGTAGCTTGAGTAGGGATCTAGGGCAACATCGGTCATCACCAAAAGATCGGGGAATTGAGCTTTGATGGCGCGAATGGATTTTTGCATCAATCCGTTTGGATTAGCTGCGTAAGCACCCGTATTGTCTTTATTATCGTCGCCTTCTTTCACAAAAAGCAGCACGCTTTGGATGCCCACTTCAACTAATTCTTGAATCTCACTCATCAGCGTGTCCAAGGAATAGCGGAAATACCCAGGCATCGAAGGGATTTCACTTTTGATATTCTCGCCTTCTTCGATGAACAGCGGGGCGATGAAATCGTGCGGGTGAAGCGTGGTTTCAGCCACCAGGTTACGGATTGCGCTGCTCGCTCGGTTAATGCGTTTTCTTTGACTTGGGTATGCCATAATTAAGCCCAATTTTTTGGTGTAGTCAATGTTTCAAGGAGTGTTGCCTCTGGGGTGCCTTCCTCAGGATGGTGGTTGTATTCCCAGCGCACTGTGGGTGGCAGCGACATGAAGATACTTTCGATACGTCCACCAGTTTTTAGCCCAAACAAGGTGCCTCGGTCGTGAATGAGGTTGAACTCCACATAGCGGCCACGGCGAATCTCTTGCCATCCTTTTTGTGCTGGTGTGTAGTCAAGATTTAGGCGCTTTTCTACAATGGGAATGTATGCCTTGATGAAGCTTGAGGCGATTTCTTTCTGAAAGGACTCGAGTGCTTCACCTGAGAGTTTTTCATCTGGGCGGAGATGATCGTAGAAGACGCCGCCAATGCCTCGGTGTTCGCTGCGATGGCTGTTGAAGAAATATCGGTCGCACCACGCTTTGAATTCATTGTAGAATTCACTGTGATGGTTGTCGCACGCTTGCTTGAGGACTTGGTGGAAATGTGCTGCATCTTCTTCGAAAAGGTAGTAGGGGGTAAGGTCTGCACCGCCGCCAAACCACTGATCTATAATTTCCCCGTTTTCGTCGGTCACTTCGAAATAGCGGAAATTAGCATGGGTCGTCGGGACCATCGGGTTCATAGGATGAATGACCAGGCTGATTCCCGTGGCGTAAAAATTTTGCGCACTCTCAGGGATGGTGCCTTTCAAAACCTCTGGGACTGGCCCGTGAACTTCGCTCACGTTGACGCCCGCTTTCTCAAAAGTCGAGCCCTTTAATACGCGTGACCAACCGCCGCCGCCAGCGGTGCGTTCCCAACGGTCTTCGATGAATTTCTCGGCCGGTTCAAAGGCTTCCAGCGCTTCACAGATGTCGTTTTGTAGACCTCGAATGAAGGTGAAAAAGCGCTTTTTAGGGGTAAATTCCATTAGTAGCGGTAGGCTTTAGCAGTTTCCACAAAGGCCTTCGCGCTGTCGACACTTGTGTTCGGCAATACGCCGTGACCAAGGTTGACAATGTGGTTACCTCCATCGAAAGAATCGATCATTTTCTTCGTGGCCTTTGCGACCACCTCTGGTGAGGCAAGTAGGGTTGTTGGATCTAGATTTCCTTGGAATACGGCATTAGGCCCGCATACCTTACGAGCATAATCTGGCGAAGTTGTCCAGCTCAACCCAAGGGCGGAAGCCCCGGTAGCGTGTAGTTTGTCTAGTGCGTACCAAGCGCCTTTAGCAAAGAGAATTACTGGCACACGGTCCTTCACAGCCTCGGTGATTCTTGACATGTAAGGCAATGAGAATTCATCGTACATAGTGGGGCTGAGCATACCGCCCCAGCTGTCGAAAATTTGTACTGCATCACAACCTGCATCAATCTGAATATGGAGGTAGCGAATGGTCGCCTCGGTGATTTTTTCCAGCATCACTTTGGCGCGCTCAGGTTCGTTGAGGATGAATCGTTTCGCTTCTCCAAAATCCTTAGAACCTTGTCCTTGTACCATGTAACATAGCAGTGTCCATGGCGAGCCCGCAAAGCCTATTAATGGAACTCGATTATCGAGACCTTCCTTTACTGCTTTGATAGCAGGGGTAGCATAACGGAAGAACTCTTCTGTATCCTCTACGTTTAGCGCTGCTACCTCGGCTTCTGTGGTGGCTGTTTGGAGCACGGGACCTTTTCCAGGAACCATGTCGACCTGAAGGCCGAGACTCTGGGCAATCACCAAGATGTCTGAGAAGAGAATGGCTGCATCAACACTCACTTGGTCGATAGGCATGACCGTAATTTCACGGGCGAGGTCTGGGTTTTGAACCCGCTCAAAGAAGCTGTATTTCTCCTTGAGAACCATGTAATCCGGCAAATAACGCCCTGCTTGGCGCATGAACCATACAGGTGGACGCTCAGTTTTCTCACCGTTTAGGGTGCGTAGGAAAAGGTCGTTTTTTATCATGACAACGCGTTTTTCAGGGTTTGAAGTAGGGTAGTGAAATCAGGCTCTGGGGAGACGATTACCTTAGTGAAATCATTATTTTTTGCCGCTTCTGCTGTTCGTTCACCGATACAAACAATAGGAGTTTCTTTAGTAAAGTCATTCTCCTGAAGTGCGCTTTGCACACCCAATGGGGAGAAGGCTAAAATGGCATCCCATTGTTGTCTTGCTAAACGGGGTGGTTTTGCACTATTACGGTACGTTATAATGTATGTGATGCCGTACTCGGACCAATTTTGACTGGTGCGCTCAGCCCCGTAGTATACTGCAGTTCCGGGTTTCTTTTCTTTATAGGCCTGCACCAATTCACCGCTGTTGCGGTACGTTTTGATGGCTCCAGCATAGCCGCTCTCTCGAAGTACATCGGTCGCTTTTTGGCCCACTACCCACATGTGCTGGGGCATTTGGCCTAGTCTATTGATCAATTGTTCTGCACCGAAGGAGCTTGCCACCATAGCAATGTCGGCTGCTTTGATTTCAAAACTGATAGGCGCCAGATTAAGCACCTCTATATCGTGCAGTTTTAAGCCCATTTCAAGAGCGGTAGCGCGTATGGATTTATCTATTTCTTTCAGGCACAATACGTCTTTCGGTTGCTGTGCTCGTATTTCCTCCATTAGCGGTGCGCCGCCATTATTCAGTAGTTCTTGTGCTGCAAGACTTCCAGCTTTCTGCCAGTCGGTTGTTGTTACATTTCTACTTACCGTGAGTTTTATTTTGCCGTCTATGCTCAAAAGACTCCCTTCAAAACTGAAACCGCTTTCGATAGGTTGACATAAAGCGCCTAAAGGAGAGGCACAGCCAGCTTCAACAGTGGCCATAAAGTCGCGCTCAATGGTTGCGCAGATGTACGTTTCTAGGTGATTTATTTTCCCAACGAATTTTTCTAGCTGAGGATCGCTATCGCGACCAACAACTGCCATTACCCCTTGCGCTGGAGCAGGGAGCATCCAATCTAAAAGTTCAGCATTTTCCGGAAGAAGGTTTATTCGTTCTAGGCCAGGAGCGCTGACAATACCACCATCGGCGGCCAATATTTTTTCAACGCGAGTGTGCATGTTGCCTCGCAGGTCTTTAAAAGTATGGCGCGGGTATTTATGAAGCCAAAATGCGCGACGGCGTGGAGAACCACTGAGGATAGCGAGGGCTTCTTCCTTAGATCTCTCATTGTCTCCAGGGATGAAAGCATCGAGGTAGCCGTCGCGAGGAAGAACGGCTAGAAGCTTGAGGCCCTTTGGAACATTGGTGGGGTAGTCTTTTAGGCTGTGCACGCCGATATCAGCCTTTCCTTCGAGGATGGAGTCGTCTAGTGCCTTGGTGAAAATGCCGGTTTGTCCAAGGTTTTGAAGGGAAGTGCTTTGGTCCTTATCTCCTTTGGTTGAAACAGGAACAACGGAAAATTTCCAATCGCTGTAGACTTCTTCCAATTGGTCGATGACTTCATGCGTTTGAAACAGCGCTAATGGACTGGTTCTAGTGGCTATACGCAGTTTACGATCTTCCATTGAGCTGTTTTTGTAGTTCTCTCAATTGTTTTGGGTTCTTTCGGATGCGCGCGAAAAGGCGTGCTTCAATTTTTGCGCTAACACGCTCTATTTTTTCGAGGTCTGAATGTTTGGTAGACCACTCTTCCTGCAAACGACGTTGCAATTCTTTGATGGTTGGAACAGCGTCTACTGCGAGCTCCCATTCCTTGTATTTGTCTAATTCCTCTCGGATAATCTTGTGCGCTTGTGGCACCCATTTTTTGCGTTGTTCCATCTGCGCAGCAATGGTACTACTGAGCTGATCAACATTCGCGACTTCTATGTTGAGTTCGTTCTGAACGCTTTCTGCTACGCTAAAAGGAATACTCAAATCCACTATGCATTTAGTACTCACGTTGCTTAGAATCTCTTTGGTGAACAAAGGTTCTGGCGTACCAACGGCACTAACAATAGCATCAAATTCTTTTAAGTTGAGGAAGGCCTGCTCCCAAGTGAAGGCTTCAACGCCGTGCAGGATTGCTTGCTTTTCAGATTTTGCAAAGCTGCGGTTAGCAATGAAGATGTTTTCCGGCCCCTTTTCAGCGACTAGATTATCTAGAGTCCGCTTACCAATTTGACCCATACCCAAAACCAAAATTTTAGCGGAATTGAAGTTGGGTAGGGAGGATTTTAGGAATTGAACTGTAGCATAACTCGTTGAAGAGGTGCCTCCGGAAAGCCCCGTTTCGTTCTTGATTCTACGTGAACTGTAGATAGCTTGGTTAACTGCTTTCTCTATGATGCCTAATCCTGCCCCGTAGGTTTTACTCTTATCAAATGCAGCTTTCATTTGACCGACAATCTCGAAATCCCCAAGGATTTGGCTGTCTAGGCCGGCTATTACTTCAAATAGATAATTGATGGCTTTTTTACCGATGTAGCGGTCACCTAATTCATTGATATCTCCGTACCCCAATTCATTTAAAAATACTTTTTCAATGTTTTCAGGGTGCCTTCCAAAAAGGAAAAAGGACGTTCTGTTGCAGGTGTTGGTGATGAATCCTGCGCATTCGTTCTGTGGAAAGAACTCTTGAAAATAACTAGCTATCTGTGCCTCTGATAGTGCGAAATTTTGACGCTCCTCAGCCGCAGCATGCTTGTGAGTAATGCCAAATGCGTACCAGTTATACCCCGTGAATTGCGTCATCTATCCTCTGAAAGGCACGAAA
>MDSZ01228120.1_pt1 | contig 16196 bp, 10 predicted proteins | sample 811201 | NCBI WGS metagenome assembly MDSZ01 (sample SAMN05326647, study PRJNA326480) | marine metagenome | isolation source: seawater | place: Indian Ocean: North | collected 2010
CGGGTCCTGAAGAGTGATCCTCAAGACCTGGCCAATAGCAGACGTACAAAACTAGTAAACTAGTATTTGTTTTTAATTTCATTTTTATCACATTTTTAAGAAAATCACTTCGCAAAAAAAAAAACTTTGGGGACCTTTGGAAAAATATTTTCAGAATTGTAACTCAGCCAAGAGAACAAAGCCAAACGTCAACCTCGAGAACGAATGCATGGCAAGAAGCATTCGGCAAATGCTCGATGCCCAACAGAAACCCTTCGCGCACGCATTCTCCCAAAGCGCGCGGGCGGTCATGACATCGTAAAATTTACGGGCAAACCGTTTTGGAGAAGAACCTTTGTAAAAAAAAAGCCGTTTCGCGTCGTTGGAAGTTTTTTCGTCGTTTACTAAAAAAAACAATCACCGTAAACTCCGACCGTGAGTGCATGTCGTCGAAAACGAGAAGACTCCAACTCGGTACGCGTGCCGTGTAAAACTCGTTTGACAAAAGAGGATAATACGTAGACCAAACGTCAAAACGCGCGTGCTTTTTCTTTTTTCCTTTTTTTTTGGTAAAAAATGGGAAAAAATGGTATTAAAAAACAAGTACTAGTTTAGTTGTACGTCTGCTACTGGCTGGGCCTTGAGGATTGCTCTTCAAGACCCTTTGGCTTTTTGTCTCGATCTTATCGAGAGGCGGTTTTTTATCTCTGTTGTCTAAACACGGCTTCTTGTGGGAAACTCGCCATATGGTACTACCCTAAATCTTATTTTTTAAGGAATTTTTCCTCTCAATTTTTTTTTTAAAGTCGAGATTGCCGTCGTATGGAGGAAAATTTTGGGCTTGACTAAATTATTGTTTTTTTGTTCCCTGCTTCGAATTCCTAGTCCTTGATACCTGCGTCGGGTATACCTAAAGTTGTACGAGTACCTGCAAAATATGTCACAAGTGTATATCTGTTCTGAATACCTCGTCAATCGTTGTCAGTCGTAAATGTAATTACACGAATTATTGCAGTTGAACGAAATACAGATTTAAACTGGAGTTCTGCTGTAAACTCACTTACTAGCTCCTTTTAAATGAACGAAACAAAAAACATCGAGTGAAAGTTATCGCGTGTCTCAAGTACTCGATTTGTATGCAATCCAGCTAAGTACACATCCTCATGAATCCAGAAACAAACATCTCAATCTTCCGTGCGCCGGGAAAATGTATAAATACAAAAAAACAAATGAATTTTTTTTCTGGTTCTGAGTCAGAGAGAAAGTTTGTTAACTTTATACAAGAGCTGAATACCTCGGTTATCGGAATGCAAAATGAGAATACTCGTGAATGTTCGAGTAAGAGTGTCCAAGTCCTGTTAGATATTCTAAATCAACTGGAGATATGGGTGAGAGAAATACCACCATCAAATTATGCGGCAAGATTTGGTAACATTGCTTTTCGAAGCTGGTTTGCACAGTTAGAGAAGAGCTCAATCGGTAAGTGTTTCATAAGTGAAAATTTCATAAGTTGGTCAACATTTTAAAATTTTGTAGAATTATTGAGTACAATACTCCCTCCATCGATACAGGTATACTATTGAGAGAAATTTTTTATGAAATGAAACTCATGGAGAAAGCAGGATGCGAAAGTTGAACTTATCCCATATTTTCTTCAAAGGTATCTATTTATTTTTTATTTAAAAACTACTTTTTAAGTGCAGTAAATCAGTTTTGGGAACCCTTCAAGGATAGATTACGGGACGGGGCATGAACTGAACTTTGTAGCTCTAATATATTGTCTTTATTCGCTTGAGATTTTTGAGAAGGACGATTTCAGTTCTCTTGTCAATTTTGTTTTTAAGGAATATGTCCAACTCGTACGAAAACTACAAAGGGTATACCGGTGCGATATTCGAGTAATATTTGGACAATTACTACATGTTTTTAGACTTGAACCAGCTGGTTCCCGCGGTGTTTGGGGATTGGATGATTATACTTTCCTTTCTTTTTATTGGTAAGTCGCGCGTCTGTTTCATCTTCAAATGAAATGTTTTATTTTCAAAGGGGATCTGCTCAACTAGTTGGACATTTCTTGCCTAATAGCGTTAGAGATGAAAAAATCTTAAGAGAAAATTCAGAAGATTTTTTATACTTTTCATCTATAAATTTTATCAAAGAGGTAAGATAAGAACTATGTCTGTGTTTGAAAAGTTGTTCTAATAAAATTGTACAAGATGAAGAGTGGACCGCTTTCAGAAACTGCTCCTATATTGTATGATATAAGTTTTCTCCCAACCTGGAAAAAGATAAATTCAGGTCTATTGAAAATGTTTAAGGTACATGATATGAGCAATGTATTGCAGGATTGTCTTCACTAAAATTACTAGGCTGAATGTCTTGGGAATTTCCTCGTAATGCAACACTTTCTATTTGGTTCAATTATTACTTTCGATTCAAATTAACTACGAATGCTGAAGATTTTTCTGTACCTGGTACCATTGGCACTGAAATAGAAATGGGCGCATGTCAAGAAAGATTATGAGAGGCAGATTATGTGAGTCTATGAAGTATACTTTCGTATATTTAGCTTTCATTAGAAGACTAGATGTACATTAACATTCGAATCTAGTCGGTCAAAGTAAAGCCGTGATAACTTTTTGTCATTTTTTTCTTATTCTGCTTGAAAACAAGTAATAAATCTCGCATGCATATACTGACGTTAGAAGTGTCAGTGCCAAAATTAGGAGGGTGGACTGTATCCCGTACAAAATTATCTTTGTCCTTGGATTTTATCGATATCAAGTTTTGTTCTTGCACCTTGTCTTGCCACTTCATATATTTTGCATCCCCACCAAAAGCCGTCCTTGTGGCTTGATTAGCAGCATGTGCTTGCACCCTATCCTCCTCCTGTTGAAGAACTTTTGCAACTTTCTGCTCCATGGAAGAGAATTCCGTCGACATATCCTTCTTCCGTTTTGTTAATGCTTCTCCCACTTTCAGAAGTACCTTTCTTTCTGATTCTTCCCTTTTCTTTTTATTAACTTCTTTTTGGCTGTTGGTAACTCGGACTAGAGATTTTGGGGAATCTTTGCTCTTAAGAAACGAAGCCAATAAATGCTGAGAACCGATTCTCCTCTTTCTAGCCTGTGTTACCAGCGTCACAATCAATGTTTTCAAGTGGTTATGCATGGCATCATTAATAACCCACTCTGCCTTTGGATTTTGTATGCAAATATTTTCTTTGACTCTAGAAGCTATCACATGCCTCACTCTGAAATAATCTTTGTGCTGTTTGAATTCAGTATCTTTAACTGAAAAATGCTGACTATTTTGCTGCAACTGGACCAAGAATGAAGACTCTTCATCCGGATTTATACCTGCTGTAGCTAAAACATCATCAGCCTGTTGCAAAAAATCCGCATCATGCCCATTTCTACCTTTAACATTATGAAGTTTACTGTGACTGTTCGCTTTTAAGTCTAGAAAATGTCCATCCAATATAATTGTATTTTCAATTAGGATCTCTTTCAATTTTGCAAATCCGCCAGAGACGGAAATTGATTCTGATTTGATCTCGAAGTACACTCTTGCAACAACATAGAATAGCTCTGCAGACTTTGAATATTTTCGAATTAGAAATATGAATTTGCTTAAACCAACTCCAGCTTGTTCTTTATTTATTGAAGCCATGATGATATTATAAACCTAAGACTTTTAACGCATTTGGAACTCTTTCCGAATCAAATCATGTTTAAGGTTGCATGCAAAAAGTGCTTTGGATCTGTTTTTTTAAATAATTTTTAAAAGACAGTTTCTCCTGGTTTCACTACCACCTTACCATGGTCCTTCACCTACGAATCTGTGCAATATAAGATACACCTATCCCATCAAAAAAATCAATACGTAATATAAATTTGTTTTCGAACTGGGCCGGGAGACGGTCCAGGGGATGTAGTATCATAAGCACTTACCGACTGCTTACGATCACAACTAACTCCAACAAAGGAAAGCCAAAGCAAGAAAAATTGCCGCTGGTGCACATTTTTATGAGAAATCAACATTTTTATCATTTTTAACATAATCTATCTAATTTATTGTGCTTGAACGAATAACGTTCACTGCCCCGACGTTTTAATTTGCTGTTTGAGTCAATTATGCCATTCTATGCTGCCATCAACGTATTTGGAATTTCTTATTTTGTTCGTTTCTACAAAAATTGGGCTTGGCGCCTACATGGTTGCAATAAAATAATTTATTTCTTTGAAAGAATATATGATATATTCTTCAACGTATACTGGCGACAGTCTGCTTCGGTAAGTCCTAGTAGCGTTTTATCCTATCGACCTAATTTTCTCTACAGGTATCTGAGACTTATGATTGGGAGAATCAAACGATTGTTGCAAGGAATAGAGGAAACTCTCATACACCTTTGTATGCCTTTTCTGGTCCGTCTGAAGCTCAAACGTTCTGGAAATTGAGAGGGTGCTACTCTGCGAGGAGAAATTTGTCAAACTCAATATCAATGAATGGCTCATGGAGCTTTAGATTAGTAAATTCTCCCCTCCAAATACCCTCTAAGTTTTATGAAAGGGACAACAATATTCTAAAAGTCTGGGATAATATCAATATTCCGTCGAATTGGGAATGTCAAGGTTATGATATTCCAATTTATACCAATTTCACCTATCCTTTTCCGTTGGACCCACCGTTTATTCATCGTGAAGGAACGTGGAGCACACCGAATAGTTCGCTTGGATTAGAGAAAAGTTCGACTAGTCTTTTAAAAGAGTGGAATTGGGATACAACTAAAATTGATGAACGTAAAAGACAAAACCCAACAGGTTGTTTCCAAAGCATATTTGAGGTACCCGAAAAGTGGAATATGAACGGTAATAGAACGTTTATTGTTTTTGAAGGAGTTGACTCAGCATTTTATATTTGGGTGAATGGGAATTTTATAGGATATTCACAAGATAGTCGCTTGCCTGCAGAATTTGATATTACAGACAGTCTGAAATCAGGCAAAAATGTTTTTGCACTGCAAGTCATGAGGTGGTGTGATGGTAGTTATCTTGAGGATCAAGATCAATGGTGGTTAAGTGGGATATATCGTGATGTTTTCTTATATAACAAACCGCCTTTACACATAGCTGACTTTGCTTATACAACGACTGTTCTTCACAACATTCCACAGAATAAAGCTGAAATTGAAATCCTAGTACAATTGAATGATTGTCGCACACCTGGTTCTATCATAGAACAAAGTAGTTTAATTGTTTGTGATGCAACAATTTATGATGATAAGAATGTCCTAGTTTTCTCTGCTGGGCTAGAAGTATGTGACCTTGAGGAAGCTGTTGATTATGGATGTAATCTTCATGATTCAATGTCGATTAGGAAGAAACATATGCTTCATTGTAAATTGATGCTCGACAACCCCTCTTTGTGGTCTGCAGAGACCCCATATTTGTATTTACTGGTTATATCATTACGTTGTGAGGGCGAAACTATCGATTGTGAAGCATGTAGACTGGGTATTCGCACAATTGAAGTAGGTGATAAACTATTTCGTTTGAATCATGTCCCAATTATATTTCAAGGTGTGAATAGACATGAACATTGCCCTGCAAGAGGAAAAGCGGTCAGTGAAGCGATGATGCTGAAAGATATAAAATTGATGAAGCAATATAATTTCAATGCAGTACGGGCTGCTCATTATCCTAATCACCCCCATTTCTATGATTTATGTGATGAGTATGGCCTCTATGTAGTAGATGAATCAAATATTGAAACACACGGATTTCAAATACTTATGCATTCGACGCCATACTTGTCTAATGACAAGTCTTGGTATAATGCTTTTCTCTCCAGAACATCTAGAATGGTTCAGCGAGATAAAAATCATCCATCGGTAATAATCTGGTCTTTAGGAAATGAATCGGGTTGTGGAAGAAACCATGAAAAAATGTCACACTGGGTTCGTAGTAATGACTCAACACGTCCTTTGATGTATGAGGGCGGCGGTGCACGAACCTCATGTACTGATATCATTTGTCCCATGTATGCACGGTTAGAGACGTGTCTATACATGGGCTCTTCAGAATGCAATGTTAGACCAGTAATTTTGTGTGAATATTCACATGCTATGGGAAATAGCAATGGTGGTCTTCATGAATACTGGAAGTGTTTCAGACAAACCAATTCAGTACAAGGTGGATTCATTTGGGATCTCATTGATCAAGGACTAGATAGTGAACAGCGAAGTGGAAGATCATGGAACTATGGTGGTGACTATGGAGATTGCCCGAATGATGCACAGTTCTGCATCAATGGATTGCTATTCCCAGATAGATCACCTCACCCTTCTATTCATGAAGCAAAATACTTGCAGCAACCAGTCGGATTTTCACTTGACTTCGCAAGTGGAAATCTGAAAATTCGAAACAATTTCTCTTTCATGGGACTAGATCATTTGAATATATCGTGGAAAGTGAAATCTGACAGAGGTGAAATTATCTCAGGCACGTTAAATTTACCCACGGTGTTGGCAAATTCGGAATGTGTTATTTCATGGAGACAAAAACTACCATATCTTGGAAGTTTTGTAGAAAAACTTCAATTTAAGGAATGTTGGATCGAATTCTTAGCTGTGCTTAAAGAGTCATCATCGTGGGCTCCAAAGGGCCACATGGTTGCACAAGAACAAATTTTACTGCCATTTAGAAAAAAGCTGGAAGCCAAAAAAGAAGTAATGCTATTGGCAGAAAAATATAAGTTGCAGATCGTACAAGAAAATTATGATAGCCTTACTCTAGAAAGTTCTTCCGGTATGCGTGTCGGATTTTTCAAATCCGGGGAGAAGTTCGGATGCATTTCTCAGATTCATATGGATGGTAAGATGCTTGTGTGTTCTGGACCCTCTCCAAAATTTCAACGTGCTCCTATCGATAATGATTATGGCGGCGAAGTATTCTCATATGTAAATCGTTGGAAAAATGCTGAAATTGAAAGTTTTATTTCAGTTAGAAATACAGACTCCTCGGGTATGCAATATTCGTTTGATTCAAATGGAGTTTTCAATATAAGCTTTCAGTGTAGGATAGTTCGTAAGGGTGATAAACCAAATACTAAAATGAACATGATGATGGAATACCATGTAAAGCCTTCTGGTACAATTTTTTTAGATGTTTACATACAAAAAGTTGCGAGCCTGCCACCACTTGCTAGAGTCGGTCTTTCTATGGAGTGTTCAAATAGACTTCAAGAAGTCGAATGGTTCGGTAGAGGAAAACACGAGTGCTATTCAGATAGAAAAGCATCTGCCTTTGTCGATAGATATAGAAGTACTGTTAATGAACTCCACGTTCCTTACATATTTCCCAGTGAAAATGGCGGGCGAGCAGATGTCCGTTGGCTTACTGTGCGTCCCATTCGTGATAAGACACATGGGATATTTGTATCCGCAAAAAGTCCATCCTACTTTCAAATGTCGATCTCAAATTATACATTAGAAGATCTCACAAGGGCTAAACATCAGGATGAATTAACAGAAAGTAAATGTGTTGAGGTTCACCTCGATCATGCTCATATGGGGGTTGGTGGTGATGATAGTTGGAGTCCTTCTGTGCACAAAGATGCTCTTATTGACGATTCGGGGTGGAAGTTTGGTCTTGTCCTAACTCCTATACATTCCCAGAGTGACGCGAGTAATTTATATTATTCGGTTGACACGTCATAAGATTCATGCTCCATTATAGTAGATCACTTAATGAAAACTTGTACCAGGTACCCATCACATGTTCTGCATCATGAAACTAGCAGAAAATGCAAATAATTTGTGAGCGAAAGATATTGAACTTGAATGACTACTAAATCAGTTCATAGACTACAAAAATAGTTAAAGTTCCCATCAATGTCATGAAAGGATTATCCCATGTATGGGGAGCCCATGCCTCTGATAAAGTCATTATAGGTGGTAAAATGGATACAAGGGCTATGAACTGTTTCGAGGAAAGAGATTTCTCAAAAGGAAATATTGAGAAAAGTGTAACGAAATACACACATGCACTCCCTTCATATGTTCGATGAAAATTTCCAGAACAGCATTTCCCATCGTACCACAATGCCGGTACTCTAAATTTGTGGCGACCGAAACGTACACCTATGGGTTCCGCTAAACCATCTCCAAAAACATTTATGATAATTGGAATCAATATTAATTTCCCAGCTTCATTCGGCAATCCCTTTCTTACAGAAAGATATGAATATAGACAAATTAAAACCATGTAGCTCGCAACGAGTTGAGATAATATCCATGCAAGCGTGTGAGGTCTATCCTGAGCCCTGTCTACAGCTCGAAATGAAAGCATCAAAAGAGCGCTACAACGGCGAAATGGTTTCATCAAAAGCAAGAATGGAATAAACTGAAACCAGACTGTCCAACTCATTTCCCAAATACCCGGCAGTTTTCTTTCATCTGAAGGCCAAATAAGGTGAACAAGGAGTGGAGTAAGGTACATCACAACATGACAGCTCTTGCGTGAATAACTATCCTTCCAATCACAAGTGACTACAAAAAAACCACAAATACCAAATACAACCATGAAAAAACAATTTTGCATGAGAAGTTTAATCCAGTATGAATGGTCAACATCAAATAACTTTGACCCTTCGTCAAAAGATATAAGAATCCCCCATGAGATACTGAATATTAGGAGGAAAAATAGTGCAAGGCATCTCTCACTCTCCTTCCATCCTAACCCGTATGCAGCAATATCTACGGATAATAGCTTTGGGTGCATGTGGCTTTTCTTGTCGTACGATTGAGTGAATATAGAACTAAATAAACTTTTTGCTCGGGGTCGGCCAATCTTCTTCTGTATCATATTATTCTTTATTTCTGCTGCTCGTCCATCATGACCAATAGAATTCCTTTGGCGATGAGTAGTGTCATGGAAACACACCTCATACTGCATTAATTCCTTTATATCCTCAACGGGTTGTTCTTGCATCACTGTATTTTGCATGTTACTGATTAGACTTGAATGTCTGGTAATTTTGCATTAAATCCTTATTTCTATTTTATGAGACTATTTTTGGAATCAAAGTTTCAAAGGTGATTTTTTATGCAAATAAAAAAAAATCAAACATTAAAAAGAAGTTAAATCTAGGCACTCGTAAATATACAGAAAGAACAATATCCAATCGAAGAGTTTTCATCTTTTTTGTATTGGTTTTTCAGAGTCCGTTCTTTTTAACAAGTTTTAAAAAAGCCAGAGCTTTTACCTACAGTGTATCACTTTTCCAAAGTTTTTTCCCTAGTCACAAGTGCCTAAGGAAACTTCAAAATTATTTCTCCAAGAATAAATTATCGATAATCTATATCCTAAAATTATATGATCCAGATTTCGTGGTGTATCGCACCCAGGGCAACGCTTGGTAGCCACTTTTTTCGGAAACTTTCAAATATCTCACCTGTACACCACTTATTGTAAAGTATGGAATCTCAAAATTAACACTCAAAATAGGAGGAGTGACTCTCATCTTTCTTTCTTCTACTACTGAAGGGAAACTTAACTTTATTCTTGCACACTCAGATCTTCCTCCAGAAAGTGATTTTATGATCCAATTCATCGACTCACTCTCTGGAGAGTATGTTATGGAACCAGCTTCACATTTTATTTCCGGTGATATAACATCACTCCTCACAGGTATTTTAACAGCAATATTATTTGCGGTATGTTTCTCCTTGAATTGACTCGTTATTTTGATAGTATATTCAATTCTTGTAGCACTTGATTCTTTTACTTTCATCTCACACCAAATTAATGGTTCAACATTGATATTTGTCAGACGATATGACATAAGTTCAAAAATGCCATCTGGAGGAATAAAGGAAATTGTTTTATCTTCATGAAACTGGGATAACTTAACGCATTGGTGGAACTTCATATCTTCAAATACAATGTTTGGATAGTTGTGCTCATTACCTAGCTTCAGACGATCATTCAGTCCCAGTTTGCATTCGGGCATACCAGATAACAAAGTCCTTAACTTCAGTGAGCCTCGTACCTCAGCACTTACAATTGCACCCTTTGAACTTATCATAAGATCACACTGTTCTATAACATCGAGAAAAATTTCGTTTTTTTTGTGCTTGATACCTTCGCTCCTCCACGAAATAGCATCTGTAATTACGCATGGAGCTTTATCCTTAACGAGCTTGTGAGCATCTGTCTTTATATATTCTCGTAGGATACTGGCTTCTGTAAACTGGGGGTATCCATTATCTACAACCTCATCCAATAGCTCATAAATCACAACGAAGTTATCTAAGATGCTCTCTTCCTCTAAATCACCAAAATAAGCTATAAATATGTTTAATAAGCCATGGAGAAACGTGAAGAGGGCCAAAATGTTCGTGTCAAACTTTGAAGTACACATAAAATATAAACCATTTGTCTTTACATAAGCATAAGTTGTTTTAGTCTCGCTATCACGAACTATAGGAACATGAGACTGGTCATTATTTGATCCTTTCATTTGAGAAACGAAACGCTGAACACATAAATCTGATATATCTCCTCGCCAGTCTCGGGACAAAAGTACTTTATAGTTCTCGTTCAAAATGTGAAGGGATGAACAGACTGCAGGAGAAGGCATATTCCTTAATTTCCTTTTTAGCGCCTTTCTTACTCACGTGAAAGCTACTAAAGTTCCCTAGAATAAGAATGTATGTTATAAAAAAAGAATTCACGAATAGAGAATTTTTGTGTACATTGTTGAAGAAAAAGTGACTTGCGTGTAAATTATTGACAAAAATGATAAATGATAAAAATGAAATTAAAACACAAGTAATTTATTTGTACGTCTGCTAACGACTGGGCTTTGAGGATTGCTCATCAAGACCCGGACTAAAAAATAAAAAATAAAACTAAGGACTCAAACCATGAGTTTAAACTTTTTACGTCTTTTGCTGATCCATCGTCTCTAAAAGGTGAAACAAGCGTGATAAATTTGAGGTAGAAATAATCAAATCCACTTGTAGGGACGTATATATTAAGCTCCTGCGTGCGGGTAGTCTGTTCATCATATTGCAATTATTGCATCCTTTAATTTTTTCGTTTTAAAGTTGGTTTTCTAAGAATGACAGAAATTGATTTCACTACCCAAGTTACGAAGACATTACAGATTAATCGGAAAGAACAGAATCAAAATGCAGAAACTCTCTCAAGATTGCTAGAATCGAGATTCCACGCATATGAAACTCTACAGAATATCAACCTAGATCTCTTGGATTCGATCGGAGCATCTACGAGCCAGTTAAAAGATACCTCTTCTGAAAGAAGTGCAGTTGCGCTTTCTTCCGTAGTTTTTGCTCGAAAGTTGAATCTAGCGAAAGATAAAGCCAAAAAAACAAAGCATTGCATTCAGGCAGCACTGAATCAACGAAAAATTTTACGAAGACTGAAAGTTAGCCTTATTGCTGGAGACTTCACTGAGGCAACACAGCAGTCGATGGAGTTTAGCGGCCAACGAGAAATTTCGATTCAAGGTTTCAATCCATCCCAAAATTCGTTTGAGAACGACTTATTGGTGATAAAGAACGATGTTGAATCTATATTAAATGAGAAAATAGAGCATATTTTGAAGGATGCAACTTTCAGCGAAGATAGCTTTTTCTTTAACTATGTTGAAATTGCCTCAAAGATTGGTGGCACTGAAAAAGTTGTTCAATACTTGTCTAAATATATACAGATTTACATCTGGAAGAATTATGAGAATATTGTTGCTGTGTTTGAAGGGCCTGAAGATATTTTTCGTAAATATTTCCTAAATTTGATCACGTGCCTATTTGATAACACTCTTGAAATACTAGATAAGAAATGCAAAAGCTTGACTCCAATTTTGGATGAGAATATGGTCTCTGAATATGTTCTTTTATGTCATGAGGAGTGCAGTAAAGTTCTTCAGAAGATTTTGATGATGTATTTGAAACGAAGAAAATTTGATCGTAGTGTAATTGAAGCAGAGATTGAAGAGAGATGTAGTGCTTTATCTGCTCAGGACATTGATATTTTTCTGGAAGAGTTGTCTGGATTATGTGCTCAGTATGAGCAGTACCGGAGAATATATTGTTCTAAAATCTCCGAAATATGCAACAATACGCAGATTCAGCTTAGTCTAGACAAGTTATTTGAGAATAAATTGAAAGACTTCGAGAAGATCTATGAAATTTATTCCTCACTCGAATTTCTTTATATAAAAAAAAGTATTTCCATCGCATTCAATATTGAGGAGCACGGGAACTGTCTTACAAGCTCAATCGTTGACGATATTCTATACATTTCGGAACGTAGCGTTAAAAGAGCGTTACAAACAGGTTCATGCGAATGTGTTAGCTCTGTTCTAGACTCAGTAAAGTCTGCTTTTATTTGCCAGGTGTTCCCTGAGCTCTCAGATAGAATAACAAGACAGGCAAGTTACATAAGACCAGGTAAACTCGTTGATGCAATCGAATTTCATCATGCATCTGATGGAGAAACGCCGACTAAATTAGAAGTTCATGCTTTCATGCGATCTTTGAATGATATAGATGCTATGAGTGAAGTAATTATGAAGTTAGATGAATTGCTTACTTCAGCAGAAGTGTATGGTACATTGGCGGATAAAGAATACATATTAAATTGTACTAGAAACCTTAGGGAGTCATCTTTACAGTTTAAGCATCTTTGTACCAAAATGATTGACGTCGTTTCAAATGTTTTTGTTGATATATTTGGAAATTGTCTTCAGATATTAGGTACAACCTCATATGAGCTTACTCGTGATAGGTATGAAGATTGTCACGAGAATTGGACTGGACAAATCATTGTAGTTTTTCAAAAAATAACTCAGAATTTAGTTCCCATAATGTCAACATCAAATTCTAGCACACTTGTACATCAAATACTCCAAGATCTTGCAAGACGCATTGAGATGATTGTCATGACTCGATTGCGGTTCAACCATCTCGGAGGACTTCATTTTGAACGAGAAATTCGGAAACTAGTTGCAAACTTAACAAGTTTAATGCAATGCCAAATGCGGGATATTTTTTCACGTCTCAATCAAATTGGAATGGTGTTAAGCTTTGAGACATTTGATGAAATAATGGATTACTGGGGCGATCGTTCAGGATTGTTGACATGGCGTATCAATAGGTCTGAGGTCAAAAGGATTCTCTCCCTACGAGTAGATTTTAGGTTAGAATCAGTGGAAGCCTTACAATTATAAAATTACGAGCATGTATATTCTCATGACTTGTCTACTCGGTACAATAGGTATGGTACCAACTTGGTACTTACCATGGTACTATATTTGATGTGCATTTATACGTAATTTTGAGTACCAGTGAACGTGAAAATTTCATTACCTAGCTCTATAATTTATTTCTATTCACGTTTGTGTTTGAATCGAGAGCCTTCTGCTTTTGTGACTCATTCGTTTTCAACATTTCCAGTGAGTTAAACACCTTACTGGACTTGACAAAAACAGAATTATTGCTTTTCTTAGTGGTACAATTATAAACTTGCTTTTCATTTGCACGTTCTGCAGGAATCTTCATTGTCTGAGCTCTTTCTGGATGAAAACCTTCAATTTGGGCCAACTTTGGCAAAGGAATTTTCTTATCCATTCTTTTCAACTCTGATTTGGACTTTTTCTTCGTTGGCATATCCAAATAAGATGCATCTTTTTTATGCTTCCGAATACCCAACGCCTTAAATATCTCTTCCGGTGTCTTCTTGCTTGTATGACTAGTTAAAGTTCTTTTCTCAGAAAGTATTTCTTCAAATCTCTTTTCAGTAGTCATAGACGAATCTGTCAGAGAAGTCAACTTATAAATAACTTGATCAAATAAATTACGAGTAGAACAATGTAGTTCGAAATTCTTCGAGTCAACTTTATTCAACATTTTTTCTATTTCGTTCGACTTTTGACTCATGTATGATTTTGCATACATTTCTCCTAGTCCTACCTTTGCTTTAGCATCGCTCAATTGAGTGCACATATTCATCGTGCCTATCTTAATACCATCAGTAGATTTTACATCATCCCACTTGTTCAATAATATTCGTTGCTGAATTAAATTTTCTATTGTGTGCGTTGCTTCAATACTGGTATTAGGACGTGGTTGTGAAACTTGATTAAACTCGAGATTGCTTTCCAATGCACTATTCAAAGGGCGCTGCCTTCCCGAGACTTCCCCGACAAAAGACCATGATTCTTTTGTAATCGCACTAGTTTCAAGCTTATCAATTTCTTCCGAAAGTTTTTCCTGCATGAACTGAAAGGGAGACGACAATAGTAGCGGAGTTTTCACCGATTTGTGATCCGTACTTTCATCTTTTGTTGATGTAATCTTACTACGAAGCTTCTTTTCAACCAGCTCTTTCTCTGCAGCCAAGATATTTCTATTCAATGGAACAACTTGCTCATTTTGGTTCAATGGTAGGACTTCTGCACTCAAAACATTCGGATCATGTAAGATTGGTGTGATTATACTATCGTTACTCATTCTTTGTTTCCAATTTATACTTTCGGTTCTTCCACAATTTTGTGTAGTTGAACTACTCAATTTTAAGCAAGATTTAATAGGTTTAATAAGATTTAGTATACTTAAAATTTGTAGCTCTATTTGTTGCCATATTTGCTCTGTGTGTGTATTTTCCGTTGTTAGTTCTAGGAGCGGGAGTGTTGCCTTGTATTTTTCTGAAGCGTATTTTGTCAATCTCAAAAACATGGCACTCGCTTTATTTCGTACCACGTTTGTGTTAGAAATTGGAAATTGTCGAGAGTTCTTAGCAGAGAACTCTTTGTAAAAAAAGTCCTCTTCAAGGTGGGTAGTTCTCATATCTCAGAATTGTGTAGATATGCTTATGCCACCATGTATATATGTAGTGCAAGGTTAATGTTTTGAATTGGATAGCTAAGTCGGCCAATTTACAGTTCAGTTTGTCGATAAGGGACTTTAAAAAGGAAACTACGAACGTACTAGTAAGCCAAAAAGGTGGGTTGAAGAATTACGAAGAAATGGCCTAAAAATACCAATTTCTTTGCTTTTTTCTTACCAAAAAATATGCACCATACCCTAATTTATTTTGGGTGTTTTAGAGGTTAGGGTTTCATGTATGGCGTGAAAAACCGCCATTGGGTACAAAAAAGCGAAAATCAACCGCGATTGGGTACAAAATCGCCATTGTAACGACAGAATAACACAAACCATCTCTATACGTCCCACGCACGCTCCTATCGCTAACGCAACAACACTCGAATGAATGTACAATGAGTAACGATCAAGCTGCTGAAATCTTGGTTGAGTTGAACGAGAATAACGTTGAATAAGAAGCGCCAATAAAGCATGTGGAAAAATTCAAGATGGACTAGCAAATGGAGACAAAGAGAACGAGATCATCGAAGCTGCTTAGAAGCTCAGAGGTAAAATTCCAACGCCAAAGGCGAAGAAGGAATTCGACAAGAATTCGACTGGTATGAGGATGTGCCGAATTGGAAACAGAAACGTCGCCAATATTGTGTGCTGATGCTGATGTGGAAGACACGACGATTTTTTCCAAGACGCGTATGAATACGCCAGGCCAATGAATACAGCAAAGTGTGAGTTAAATTTTCAATCAGAAATCACCCAAACACCATTACTATCTAGGTCTTCTTCGATGCGTGCGTTTTCTTTCGCTTTAACACCTCTTTAATGGCCGAGAGTGAAGTATGCTAGTTTGTCGATGAGAAAGCCGATTCTCCCCTTAAATGTGCCGCAAAAGAGAGATGTCTATGTCGCACGAATTTTGCAAACGACGGTGCAGTTCCCTTCCTCTACGCCTTCTTCGTGCTCTCGAATGCTTTTCACGTGTAACTAAACGCCACAGAGGCCAGGAAACGATGGTTTGTGTTATTCTGTCGTTACAATAGCGATTTTGTACCCAATCGCGGTTGATTTTCACTTTTTTGTACCCAATGGCGGTTTTTCACCATGTATGGCTAAATGAAAAAGTTGATTTTGGTTTTTGGGTTCCCGAGAAATTTTGAATTGAATTTTAGATATACGAGTAGGGATGCCAATTTGGAGGAGGACAAATTGGTACATAAGTTAACTTTTACATAAAGCTATTCTTATATGCAATTTCAAATAATACAGAGAGAACATTACCCTTTCACAAATTTACGACATATTTTTTATA
>MDSZ01006006.1_pt1 | contig 16195 bp, 15 predicted proteins | sample 811201 | NCBI WGS metagenome assembly MDSZ01 (sample SAMN05326647, study PRJNA326480) | marine metagenome | isolation source: seawater | place: Indian Ocean: North | collected 2010
AAAAGGAAAAATATATAAACTCTCTATTAAAAGTCCTATATCAGTTTCTATATCAATTTTTTTTCTTACTAGATTATAAAATGCCCAACTCAAAGCTACAATTATACCAACCCACGGGAGTGTTTTTATATTTAGAAAAATCATAATTAGAATAGATATCATTACTAATAAAATTGAAAAAATTCTTTTTTTATTCAATTTTTCCTTAAAAAAAATATATCCTAACAAAACACTTATGATCGGCATAATGAAGTAACCAAAACTGGCATCTATAATTCTTTCTGTAGCTACAGCATAAATCCATATAGCCCAATTAATAAATATTAATGAACCCGATATAAAAAGATAAAAAAGATTTTTTTTATTTAAGATACTTTTAATGAAAAGTTTCCATTTTTTTAAAAAAAGAGTTGTCAAAACTAACATAATAGCAGTCCACAAACATCGATGAGCAACTAGCTCAATATGTCCTATAAATGCAACATATTCAAAATATATAACCCCAATAAAACCCCACCAAAAAGATCCTAAAGAGGTAAGAATTAATCCTTTGTTAAAATCCTGGTTCATAAAATAATGAAATAGATGATAAATGTTTAATGAATCATTTTATGGTTATATAATATATTATAGTTATTCTTCATTATTATTTCGTATAACTAAATAATATTATATATCTACATAAAAATGAAAATTATAAAAAATCATAATATTGGTATTGTTATGTACCACTACATAAGACCAATCAAAAAAAGCTTATATCCAAATCTTAAGGGTTTAGAATTTAATAATTTTAAAAAACAAATTAATTATTTCAAAAATAAATACGATATTTTGAATTTTGATGATTTTTTAGAAATTTTAAAAACAAAAAAAATTCCAAAAAAACCATGTATAATTTTGACATTTGATGACGGTTACATTGATCATTATAATTATGCTTTTCCGTATTTAGTTGAAAAAAAAATAAGTGGTATATTTTATCCACCAATAAATGTCATAAAAAAATCCTCTGCACTAGATGTTAATAAAGTTCACTTTATTTTAGAAAAACAGATAAATAGAGATGATATTCTATTAAAAATTAATGGATTTTTAAAAAAAAAAACAGGTAAACAAATTTCAGATTTTGATTTTTCAAAGATAAATTTTTCATCAAGATATGATGATAAAAAAACAGTGCTCATAAAAAGATTACTTCAGTTTTATCTTGAAAAAAGTTTAAGAGAAAAACTTATTGATTATCTATTTAAATTTTATGTAGGTATAGATGAAAAGAAATTTTGTAAGAATTTATATCTTACAAAAAAAAATATAATAGAAATGAGTAAATTTAATATGAAATTTGGATCACATGGATCTAATCACTATTGGTGGAATACATTAAGTAAGTCAAATCAGGAAAAAGAATTAATTGAATCAAGGACTTATTTTAAAAAAATTAATATTAATATTGAAAATTTTTCAGTGTGTTATCCATATGGATCATTTAATTTGAATACTTTAAAATTAATGAAAAAACATAATATTAGTTTTGCCTTAACTACTAAAGTTGGATCAATAAATAAAAAAAATATTTATAATAAATATATATTACCCAGGTACGACACCAACGATTTTATATGATTAAAAAAAAATCAAATAAAAAGATAATTCTAGATTGTTTAAAAAAAGTTAATCCAAAATTAATTAAAATCGCTCAAGGTAAAAAATATGATTTTATAAATGAAAACTATTTAGATTCTTTTGATGTAATGAACCTTATTATAGAAATCGAAAAAAAAACAAAAAAAAAATTAACACAAAAAAAATAACTGAAAAAAATTTCAAAAATATTGAAACTATTACAAAGTTAATCAGTTAATTTTTATTCATTATTATAGTCTTAAAAAGACAATAATTATTTATAGAGTCTGCTCCAGCAACTCTTCCGTTTCCAGATGATTTGAGGCCGCCCACGCGTAAAAAAGAATAATTTTGATATATTGAACCATTCAACCAAAGTCTTCCAGCCTCTATTTTGGATAATATATTTTCGCTATCAACATTTTTTTTTGCCCAAAGTGTTGCTGATAAGCCGTACTCACTATTATTAGCTTTATTAATTGCATCATTTATATTTTCAAATTTTTCTATAATTAGAATAGGCATGAATAGTTCTTCTTTATATAAAAAATTATTATCATGTATATTTTCAAAAACTAAAGGTTTCACTTTTATATGATTATTTGTAATACTCCCAAAGCATAGTCTTTTTTGAAAATAGTTTTTATTATCATTTATATAATTTAATACTTTAGTAGTATTTTTCTTATTTCTTAATCTTTGAAGAAAATTTTGTTTTTTTAGATGTTTAAAAAGTAAAAATTTAAATGCATTATAAATATTTTTGTGAATATAAGCTCTGCTAATTGCAACACAGTTTTGACCAGCATTACCAGTAAAATCATTTATAATAGACACAACTGCTTTTTTTAAGTTTGCATTATAAGATATTATTGATGGGTTTTTTCCACCTAATTCTAAGTTTATTTTTTTTAATTGTTTTGCACCTTCAATAGAAATTTTTCTTCCGATAAGTTTGGAGCCTGTAAAATCAATCATAGGTACTTCCTTAGATTTAACTATTTTAACTCCTATACTTTTTTCACCAATTATCATGTTAATAATTCCAGGAATTTTTTTTATCTTCAATTTTATTAGATCTAAAAATTTTATTATTCCTAGAACTCCTAATTCATTAGGTTTTATTATTGCTATTGATCCAGACATTAATAAAAAAGGTAACCTTTCTGAAAGTACAACCATGTAATTATTATATGGAATGAATAGACCAACAATACCAATGGGCTGTTTAATCTCTTTGATAATTGTTGACTTATTTAAATTAATTCTGTTCTCAAAAAATTTTTTATTAACTTTGATTGCCTCATTCCACAGTTTACAACAGAATGTTAATTCTTGATAACATTCTACATAGCTCTTACCAGTATCTATCATCATATATTTAGCAATTACTGCTCTATTTTCTTTAAGCACGTTAGATATTTTTTTAAGTATTATTTTTTTTTTTATGATTTCAAAATTTGACCAAATAGAAGCTGCTTTTTTTGAGGATAAAATTAATCTAGTTAAATCAGTATTATTACTAGACCTAAACAAAATAGTTTTATCGTTGAAAGATCTTTTAATTCTTTTTTTTGTTATATTTTTTTGCCATCTATTGTTAAAAAAAAGTGATCTATTATTAAAATTTATACTCATAATTTTATAAATAAATATCTCTTAATACTTCTTTTTTTACTTTTCCGTTATATGTTTTGGGTAGGCTTGGCACAGGAATTATTCTATCTGGAAATTCAATTCTTCTTAGTTTTTTATTTATATCTTTTTTTAATTTTTCTAAAGTATTATTAAAATTATTTGAGTTTTTAAATTTAACAAATAGATATATTTTTGAGCCTTTTGTTTCATCAAATTCTGAGATCCCAGATGCTTCATCAATTAAACTATTTTTTAAGAATACATTTTCTATATATGGAATTGAAATAATTTCAGCACCTTTTTTTATAATATCTTTTCTTCTTCCAAAAATAAAAAGTTCTTTTTTTTTATAATCTCCAACATCTCCTGTATTAAAGTAACCATTTATCAATTTTGGTTTTATCTTTTTCCCTTTTTCATCTATAAAAAAACTCATCATAAATGGAGATTTAACTAATATTTGTTTTTCTTGAGATTTTTTCAAAACTTTAATTTTTATATCCTTAGAATGATAACCAACCGATCCCTCAACATAAGTATTTTCCCAATTTTGAATAGTTAATGGTCCGCCTAACTCTGTAAGTCCATAACAAGATAATAATCTTTTTTTATAAAGTTTTTCAAACTTATCAATAGTATTTTGATGTAAATAACTTCCGGTTGATATTATTTGTATTTTAGAGATGTTATCAGAAAAGTTTTTTTTGATATTTAACTTTGTCAAAGTGTTAGCAATTTCTGGTGTTAAATGAAATGAGTTAATTTCTTCTTCTTCAAAAATTTTCCAAAAATTTACAAGATTAAATCCAGATATTTTTTCAGATAAAATAATTATCGATCCAGAAAAAAAAGGAGAGATAAAGGTATTAAGTAAACCAGCGTTATAATACATAGGAAGCATGTGTAATATTTTTGAATTTTCATCATAATCAATAAGTTTTGAGAAAGATTTAGCAGATTTAACGTAGGAATTATTAGTTATAGAAATTCCTTTTGGTTTACCTGTTGTTCCAGATGTAAATATAATCAAAAATTCACAATTTTTTTTAATTTTAACTTTAGAATTTTTTTTAATATATTTTATTTGATTTAGATCGGTTATCTTAATTGCTGGATTTAAAATTTTTTCTATTTCTAAAAATTTATCTTTTTTTATTTCTGTGTCGATAGGACAAGCTACATAGTTTCCAAGTAAGCAAGCAAAAACCAGACACAAATACTCATAAGAATTATCAAGTTTAATTAAAATTTTACTTCCCTCTTTAATTTTTCTTGATTTTAAAAAATTTAGAATTTCAACTGATTTATTAAAAAAATTTAAGTATGTATAATTTTGTTTTTTTATTTTATCTTTTATGAATATAAAGTTTTTTTTTTTCTCTAATATCTTATTAATTTCTTTATTAATCTCCATCTTTGATAATATGAATGCAGCTACATAAATCTATCATAATCAGGGACTTTATCTATTTTTTTACCAGAAGCCACTTCGTCTAATAGTTTATTTGTTTCGTGTCTTATGCAATGAAACTTACAGTGTTTTCTAGGATCAAGTTTTTCCATAATTTCTTTTCTTGTTTTCCCATACCAAATTTCCTTGAATGTCTCAGTATTCGGATCTCCAATTTGTAAATTTTTATTTCCTCTGTGATATGGGCAAACATAAGCGCCACTTGGAGATAGCACAGTTCTCATTTCAGCTGTTTGGCATGTTTTATAATTTTTTTCCTGCATTTTTTCACCCTCAATAGTCCTCTCAAGAGTATAAGGTGAGATTATTTTAAATTTATCATCCTGTAGTGGCTCACATTTTTTTAGTTCATCTTTTATTATATTTGCCATTAAATTTGACGTTTCATTTAAAAAGTGAAAAGGATCAAAAGAAGGTTTAACTTCAAAATAATCACATCCGATATCCTTTGCTAATTTAGCTGCTTTAAAAATATCTGTTGCATTAGTCTCAACATAGTTTTTACCTTTTTCATTTCTTGTTTTGTCAGAGCCAACTTTTTCTAATACAAGAAATGAATAACCAAGTTTTGTTGTTCTATCTTTTGAAAGTTTTTTCATACCATCAATGACTTTGTTGAATTGAGATTTTCCACTTGCATGAGGTCTGTATTGTTGAAAAACTTCTTCACAACCTGCGTCCACAGAAATTCTTACCCATTTAGTATGAAATGCTAAAGATTTTAGATATTTATCAATTAATGTTCCATTTGATGTAACACCCACATGAATATCATTTTCATAAAAATAATCTACTAATGTTCCAAACTCTGGATGTGCCATTGGCTCACCTCCACCAATTAAAACAACAGCCTTAACTCCTACTTCAACAAATTCTTTAGCTAATTCTTTTATTCTTTCTCTTTTGAAACCACCTTGATTTAACAGACTTGCGCTTATACAGCCATGGCATGCTAAGTTACAAGCTGTTGTAGGATCTAATTCTACAACCCAAGGTCTCGATTGACCATTTTCATTAGCTAAAAATTCCTCAAATCTGTTCTGAAAACTATATTGTCTTGCTTTATCTGATAAAGATAATGCTTTTTCTTTAGAACTCATAATTAGCAACACTTAGACATTAATGAAAAAAAGTCAAATATATTTATCTAAATTAAACAATTTATACCATTAAATTATTACTTTAATCGATTTGGCCTATCCATATCTGAGTCACCTTTAAATAATCTAATTTGATTCTTTATTTTTTTTTTTAGTAAATAACCAAAAATGATACTCTTATTTTTTCTTTCAAAAGGTTCAAAGTAATTTGGTATTATATTCTTATCTTTTGAATTTTTAATTTTAAAACCACATTTTAAAATTTCTTTATCAGGAATTCCAAAGGAATATAAATCAATGTATTCAACTTTTTTTTTTTCTAAAATTTTATGAAAAAGTTTATCTAAATATTTAAATGAATAATTACTACCTATGTAATCAATAATTCTAACTGCAGTTTTTTTTTTATAATTACAGTTTCTTAAAATAACTATATTGATAATTTTATTATTTTTTAAAGATCCGTAAGCATAATAATTATAAAATTTTGAATTTAAGTATCTATTAATCAAATATAAAGATGATTTTTGCGGAGTTTGATAATCATACAAAGACTGTAGTTCTTTTGATCTTAATAATTCAGAATTTAACTTAATATATTCTTTTCCAAAGAAAGAATTTTTTAAATTTCTTGGGTAATTTGAAATACTTGCAATTTTATAATGATTGGTTTTTTTTGAAAGCAAGTATGAATGCTTTAATTGACCAATCTTAAATTTTTTATACTTTTGATACTTAAGTGAGTATTTACTACTACCAATGCCACAAATAAAATCATATTTCTTTTTAAGAATAACATCAAATAATTTTATACCTGCGGTTGGTCTTGTTGAGCTCCACATGGATATAAATGTTTCCCAACCAAGATTATTGTCATATAATTTAAGAGGTTGAAACCCTTTGGTTGCAATAATTCTAATCTTATCTTTTGCAATTAAAAAATTGTATTTTTTAGTTTTTGTATCAAAATACATCCAATCAAATAATTTTTTATATTTAGACAATATGTGACCTTTTTTATAAAAATTATTGATATATTTACTTAATAAATTGTATTCTTTATTTTGAAGTCTTTTAATAATCATTAAAATTGATTTATTATAGAGTTTTAATTAATGCAAAAAACAATTATTTACTGTAATTCAACTTACTTTAATTTTTATATTAAATAAATACTTATGAAAAAAAATGTTTTGATAATTGGTTGTATGGGACATATAGGTTTTTCTTTAGCAAAATATTTTTCGCATAAAAACTATAATGTTTTTGGTTTTTATAATAATACATTAGATAAGTTCAAATTAACTGAACTTAAAAAACTTAAAATAAAGTTATTTAAAAATAATCTTAGCAATCCAAAAAAAATTTTAAGTACTATTAGAAAAAATAAAATTACAGATTGTGTTTATGCATCAGCTATAGCTCACGATAGTATAGCTAAATTTAGACCTCATGACACTTTATCAGTCAATTCACTCTATCCAAATTATTTTATTAATTTTGCAAAAAAAAAGATTATCGATAAGTTCATCTATATAAGCACTGGTTCAGTATTTCAGAATATTAAATCTAACAAAATTAAAATTGATGAGAAATTTCCACCGAGTCCTAAATCTTTATATGCAATTTCAAAGCGTGCTGCGGAAATTCAAATAGAAAATAGTTTTGATGAAGCACAGAAAAGAATTTGTGTTTTGAGAGTTTCTTGGGTATACGGACCTCCAATGTTGACGGACGGTATTGTTCCGCAAAGAGGTCCTATAGCATACATACTGAATGAAATAATTAAAAAAAAGAGAAAAAAAGTTAAATTACCAGGAAAAGATTTTGAGGCATCTTTTACTTATATAGACGATGTTTGTGAAAATATATTTAAATTAGTTATGATGAAAAAATTTAGATATAAAATTTTTCATTTAGGTACGGGAAAAAATCAAAAGATTGATGAGTTGATTAAGATCTTAAAAAAACAATTCAAGAACCTTAAGGTAAAAACTACAAATGGGTTTAGCCCCTGGTCGAACGATAGTGTTATCAGAGGACCTTTAATCACTAGACAATTAAAGAAAATTATCCAATGTAAATACAACCTTGAAAAAGGAGTGAAGGAGTTCATAAAGTTTTATGCTTAATTGGGCAATTATTGGATCTGGAGATGTAATTGAAAGGCTGGTGCAAAATTCATTAAATGTAAGTAATAAATCTAAAGTTCAATGTATATATTCACTAGATAAGAAAAAGGCAAAGGAATTAAGCAAGAAGTTTAATCTAGGTAGCGTCGTAAATAATTATAAAGATATTTTGAAAGATAAATCAATTAATTGTGTATATATAGCAACACCACCCAATTATCATTTTTTTTACATTAAATTATTTTCGAAAAAAATTAAAACTATACTTTGTGAAAAACCGATTGGAATAAACCTTATAGAAATAAAAAAAATTCAAAAATTAATAAATAAAAATAAAAATAATTTTTTTATACCATTTTATAGGAGATCACATGATAGATTTATTTATGTAAAAAAAATTATTGATAGCAAAAAATTAGGTCACCCTGTTTTTTTTAGATATTTACTTTCTCATGACACCGATAATCATCCTACAGCTCCAATCTTACAAAAAAAAGGTATTCCGTGGAGATTCAACAAATCAGTTGCGGGTGGTGGAAATTATATAGATATGGGCCCTCACTTCCTTGACTTAGTATCAATTCTTTTGGGCGATATTGATAAAATAGATACAAATACTGCAAATTTAAAGAAAATTTACAATGTTGAGGAAACTCTTACAGCAAATATTAAGTTAAAAAATCATATTCGAGGTCAAGCAATCTGGTCTTCTATCGTAAAAGATAAGATTGATTTATTTGAAATTTTTTTTACAAAAGGAAAAATTGAATTTAGTTTAAATTTTAATGATATTGTAATTGTGAAACAGAATAATGTTATTCAAAAAAAAAAATTTGTTCTTTCAACGCCACTACACAAGAAATTTATATTGAATATGATTGAAAAGCTTGGTTCTAAGAAAAAATACATCGATAAAAAAGGTATAGATTTAAGTCTTTTACAATTTAAATCAATATAGTGTTATGATTAATAATAAAAAAATTTTAGGAATAGTAACTGCTAGAAAAGGAAGTAAAGGACTAAAAAATAAAAATTTATTAAAACTTAATGGTTATCCTTTAATATATTGGCCAATAAAAGCTTTTAAAAATTCTAAATATGTTGACGATTTTATTTTATCTACGGACTCTCCTAAAATTTCTAAATTAGCAAATAAATTTAATTGTAAGACACCTTTCTTAAGGCCAGCTAATTTAGCTAAAAATAACTCATCCTCAATTGACGTTATAATTCATGCATTAAATTATTTTAAATCAAAAAATATTTTCTTTCATTACGTAGCTTTATTAGAACCCACGTCCCCTCTTACTACTAGTAAAGATTTAGATAATGCTATTATTAAATTGAAAAAAAATAAATTAGCTAATTCTATCGTCGGTATATCAAAAATAGTTAGCCATCATCCAGATTTCAATGTAAAAATAAACAATAAATCTTTTATAAAATTTGCAACTAAAAAAATCAAACGACGCCAAGAAATTTCAAATTTATTCTTTCTTGATGGAAGTTTGTATATTTCAAAGATTAATTCTTTAATTAAATACAGATCATTTTATCAGAATAAAACTATTGGATTTTTGACTCCTAAGTGGAAATCTTATGAAATTGATGATTATATAGATTTTCTGACTATTTCTACACTTATGAAAAAGCAAAAAAATTTATGAAAAAAAATTTAGGACAAAAAATTTTAAAAAAAGCTAAAAAGATTATTCCAGGAGGAAATCAGCTTTTATCAAAAAGAAGTGAAATGTTTTTACCAGACCAATGGCCCAATTATTATAAAAAAAGCAAAGGATGTGAAATTTGGGATCTTGAAAATAAAAAATACTATGATTTTGCTGGAATGGGAGTTACAGCCTGCACTTTGGGATATGCCAATAAGAAAATAAATTCTGTAATTACCAAAGCATTTAAGACCGGGAATTTGACAACTTTAAATTCAGTTGAGGAGGTTGAGTTAGCAAGATTATTTTTAAAGATACATAAGTGGGCGGGTATGGCTAAATTTTCGAAATCGGGTGGAGAAGCATGTTTAGTTGCTATTAGAATTGCAAGAGCATATTCAAAAAAAGAGAACATTGCCTTTTGTGGATATCATGGGTGGCATGATTGGTATCTTTCGGCAAATCTAAATAATAAAAAATCTTTAGACAATCAACTGCTATCAGGTTTAAAAACTGTTGGAGTTTCGAAATCTTTTAAAAATTCAATTTTTCCTTTTTATTATAATAATATTGATAGTTTGGAAAAAATTTTACAAAATAATACTATTGGAATAATTATCATGGAACCAATGCGTTACAGCCCTCCAAAAAATAAATTTTTAAAAAAAGTGAGGGCACTTGCAGACAAATACAAATGTATTTTGATATTTGATGAAATTACCTCAGGTTTTCATGATCACTATGGAGGTATTCATTTAAAGTATGACGTAAATCCAGATTTAGCAATTTTTGGTAAATCGATTGGAAATGGTTATCCAATATCAGCTATTATCGGAAAAAGACATATAATGAATATATCTCAAGAAACATTTATTAGCTCTACTATGTGGACAGACAAAGCAGGTTTTTTAGCAAGTTTAGAAACTTTAAAATTTATGAAAAAATATAATGTACAAAGGAAAATTGCTAATAAAGGAAAAGATATTAAAAAATTTTGGAAAACAGAGACAAAAAAACATGGAATTAACATTTCTGTATCTGGACAAGACTCTATGCCTTATTTTAAATTCGATTATAAAAATAACTTAGAGATTTCAACTTATTTTACTCAAGAAATGTTAAAAAAAGGTTTTCTTGCTGGTAATTTAGCAACAATGTCAATTTCCCATACAAGTGATATCATTAAAAAATATAAATTAAATTTTAAAAAAGTTATAAAAGATATATCCCAAATTATGTTAAAAACAAAAAAATTTCCTTTAACAGGTCCAATAAAACATTCAACCTTCAGACGTTTGACAGATTAATGAGCAAGATTGATAAAAATGAAATATTTGATTTAGTAGTAAACCAGCTTAATTATTTATTTAAAGATAAAAACAAAATCCAAAAAAAAAATATCCTTTTATGTTTAAATAATGCTTTTGATAGAACTATAAACTGTTTCTCAAAAATTAATAATCCTTATTATTTTGATAAAAAAAAAAAGTCGGTATTGTTCAATCATCTTAATTCAGATCAATTTTCAACATTTTTATATTTTTTAGCTAATTCTTGTTTTGAAAGAAAAAAACAAAAAAATTTATGTGATAAAATTTATTATTTAAATAAAGCTTTAAATTGTTTAGATCTTTTTTATGAAGTTAAGATGCCAGATATATTTCTCTTAGTTCATCCTGTTGGAACAGTTTTAGGTAGAGCAGAATATTCTGATTATTTTATAGCTTATCAAGGAGTAAATGTTGGATCTAATAAAAATAAATACCCCAAATTTTCAAAATACGTTACTTTAAGACCATCAACAAGTGTTTTAGGGAATTGTTATCTTGAATTTAACTCAGAATTAGCTTCTGGATCAACTTTAATAGATAGGGTTTTAAAGAAAAATTCAACTTATTTTGGTAACCCAAAAAATTTTTATATAAAAAGAAAAAAAGAAATAAATAATGTTTGGATTTAAATGTTATTTTTATATTACTAAAGAACCTATCATTTGATAAATGTTTAAATTTGCAGCAATTATTGAGGCTAGAATGACCTCGAAGAGACTACCTGGAAAAATTTTGTACAAAGTAGGTGGAAAAAGTTTTTTATGGTATTTGGTAAAAAGATTAAAAAAAGTAAAAGAAATAGACAAAATAATTTTAGCTACTACAGTTAATAAAAGTGATGATATTTTAGTACAATTTGCAAAAAAAAATAATATTTCTTATTTTAGAGGTTCAGAGCTTAACGTAAAAAAAAGAGTTCTCGATGCTGCAAAAAAATATAAAGTAGAAAATATAGTGGGTATTACAAGTGATTGCCCTATTATCGATATTAACTTAATCAGCCAAGTTATTAATACATTTAAATATAACAAGGTTGAATTTGTCTCTAATTGTGATCATAGAAGTTACCCAGATGGGATGGATGTCGCTGTTTATCGTAGAAAGTGTTTAGAAAAATCTTATAAATTGACTAGAAGCAATTATTATAGAGAACACGTAACATTATTCATTAAGCATAATAAAAAAATATTTAACCAAATTAATATTGTTGCACCAGAGAATGTTTATTGGCCTTCACTTGGTCTAACTCTTGATGAATATGATGATTATGTTTTGCTCAAGAAAATAATTGAATATTTCAAAAAGAGAAAAAATTTTTATTTTAAATGTGATGAAGTTATAGAATTACTTAAAAAGAAAAAAAAATGGCTAAAAATTAACACAAACGTAAAAAGGAAAAAAATTAAATTTAAATGGTAAAAAAAAAATCAATACTGATTGGTTTAGGAAATATAGGTTTAAATTACGATCTGAATACTCAATATATAACGACACATGCAAAGTCATTATTTAAAAATAAAAATGTCAAATTTATTTGTGGTATAGATAAATCAATCAATCAAAGAAAAATTTTCAATAAAAGATATAAAATACCTTCCTCTGCAAAACTAAATGATATAGCATTATTAAAAAGTAATTTTATAGTCTTAAGCACTCCTAATCATACACATTTGAAGTACATCCAAAAAATCCTACTTTATAGAAATATAAAAACGATACTTTTGGAAAAGCCTGGAGGATCAAATTTTAATGATTTCAAATATATAAAGTATCTATGTAAAAAAAAAGGTGTCAAACTTTATATAAACTATCAAAGGTTATATGACAAAAATTATTTAAAAATAAAAAATATATTAAATAAAATGAAAAATTTCAAAGGAGTTGTAAATTACAGTAGAGGTTTGGAAAATAATTGTGGTCATGTCCTAAGCTTATTTGAAAAATTTAATCTAAAAAAAACTAAGATAATTCTTTTAAATAAAAAAGAAAGCCCTGATTTTTTTATTAAATTTAGAAAAGGACAAATATTATTTTTAAACAATCCTAGAAAAAATATATCTAATAATGAGTTTGAGTTAGTAAGTAGGAATTATAAGATTAAATCTTTTAACGAAATGAACAAATTTAGTATCTTTAAAATTCAAAAAGATAGATATATAAAAAAGAATTATGTTTTTTCCAACAAAAGTAATATTATTGAATTTGATCAAAAAAACTCTCAAAAATCTGTATTAGATGTTATCTTAAGAGGAAATAAGACATTATATAAAGATATTTTAGAAAATTCTTATAATACATTCAAATTAATCAATAAAATTAGATTTATGGTAAAGAGTAATTAAAAAATGAATATTAAAACTATTAGATATAAATTCAAAAAAAAAAATACTATTGGCAGACAGGAAATACAATCCTCAATAAAAGTTTTAAAAACTGGAGACTTATCAGGTTTTATGGCTTCAAGAAATCAGGGATTTCTTGGTGGTCCTCAGGTTAGAAAATTTGAAAAAAAATTAGAAAAATTTTATAATGTTAAATATGCAATATCTGTAAACTCTTGGACCTCTGGTTTGATAACAATAATTGGAAGCTTAGATGTAGAGCCAGGAGACGAAATTATAGTAACTCCTTGGACAATGTGTGCAACCGTGACTGCAATTTTACATTGGAACTGTATACCAATTTTTGCAGACATAAATTACGAAGATTACTGTATAGACCCTGAAATTATAAAAAAGAAAATAACGAATAGAACAAAAGCTATAATTGCTGTTGATATTTTTGGTTTTCCTGCACAAATTGATAAAATTAGAAAAGTAATAAAAAAAAGAGATATAAAGATTATATCTGATAATGCTCAAGCACCTTATGCATTTTATAAAAATAAAATTTCTGGCACTAATTCAGATATTGGAGGTTTTAGTTTTAATTATCATAAACATATTAACACAGGTGAAGGTGGAGCAATAATTACAAACTCAAAAAGACTGGCTCAAAGATCTAGATTGATAAGAAATCATGGTGAAGCAGCAGTGTTAAACAATAAAAAACTTCTAAATAACATTTTAGGTTATAATTTTAGATTAGGCGAAATAGAAGCAGCAATAGGTATTGAACAATATAAAAAATTAAAAAAGATAGTATCAAAAAGACAAAAACTTTGTAGAAAACTTACACAAGGATTAAGCAAATTAGAGGGATTAGATTTACCAAAAGAAAGTCCTCAAAGAACTCATAATTACTATGTATATCCTATTACTTTAAGCGAAAAAATTTTGAAAAGATACTCTAGATCAACAATAATTAAGCATCTTGAAAAAGATGGTGTCCAAGGTTTAATTTCAGGTTATGAAATTGTACATAAATTTCCAATGATAGAGCACAAAATAGCTTATGGCACCAAAGGTTTTCCATGGAACATAAATAAAAAAAACTCAAAAAAAGGTAAAATAATTTGTAAAAATGCGGAGAGACTTCACGAAAGATCTTTTATAGGTATAGAGGTTTGTTTATATGAACTTTCCGATAAAGATATAAAATTAATAATTAAATCTTTTTACAAAATTTGGAAAAAATTGAAATTATAAATAATGAATAAAAATGAAAATTGGAAGAAAACAAATATCACAAAATTCTGAAACATATTTTATTGCTGATATAGCTGCTAATCATGATGGAAGTTTAAAAAGGGCTAAAAAACTTATTACATTATGTGCTAAGGCTGGAGCGAATGCTGCAAAGTTCCAACATTTTAAAGCTGAAACAATTGTGAGTGACAAAGGGTTTAAACAATTTGGAAAAAAAAGCCACCAATCAAAGTGGAAAAAGAGTGTCTTCCAAACATATAAGGATGCAAGTATTGATCCAAGTTGGACAAAAGAACTTTACAAATATTGTAAAAAAAAATGGTATCGATTTTATTACCACGCCTTATGACATCAATTACGTAAATGATGTAAATAAGTATGTATGTGCTTATAAAATTGGCTCTGGTGATTTAACATGGCATGAAATTATTAAACAAATTAGTTCAAAAAGAAAACCAGTTATATTAGCTACCGGAGCTTCAAAATTAGAAGAAGTAAAGGAAGCAGTTAAATTAATTTTAAAAAAAAATAAAAAATTAGTTCTTATGCAATGTAATACAAATTATACAAATTCAGAAGATAATTTCAATTACATCAACCTTAAAGTTTTAGATCAATATAAAGAATTATTTGGTAATAAAGTAATTTTAGGATTAAGCGATCATACATTAGGACATTCTACAGTTTTAGGCTCTGTTGTGATGGGAGCTAAAGTGATAGAAAAACATTTTACTGATAATAATAATAGATCAGGTCCAGATCATAAGTTTTCTATGAATTTTGATACTTGGAAATCTATGGTCGAAGATACAAGGAGATTAGAGAAAGCACTAGGGGATGGTAAGAAAAAAATTGAAAAAAATGAGAGACAAACAAGTTTTTTACAAAGAAGAGGACTTTACTTAAATAAAGTTAAAACAAAAAATGAAAAGATTCAATCAAAAGATTTGACTGCTCTTAGGCCATACCAATCTAATGGGTATCATCCTTATGAAATTAAAAAACTTATCGGTAAAAAGGTTAAAAGAAAAATTTTAGAGGGAGAATGCATAAAAAAAAACATGATAAGACGATAATCTTAATTCCATCTTATAATGAAAAAAAAAATCTAGAAAAATTTATCAATAATCTTAACTTAGATTATAATATATTAGTTTTAGATGACTCCTCAACTGATGATACGGTAGAATTTTTGGAAAAAATGAAAATACCATTCATTAAAAATAATTACAAACTTGGTTATGAAAAAAATTTAATTCAAGGTTTTAAAAAAATATTAGAAAAAAATATTTTTGAAACTGTTGTAACTATGGATGCAGATGGAGAACATCCTATCGAAAATATCGATGAAATAATGAAATTTAAAAAACAATTAATAATAGGTAATCGAAGAAAAAAAAATAGAATTATCGAGTTTTTACTTGGAAAAGTTTTTTTTATGTTATTTAAGATCAAAGACCCATCATGTGGATTTAGAGTTTATGATATTAAAGCACTGCGTCAGATTGATAATTTTACTAATATGAATTTTTATTTGATTGATTTTTTAGTTTTTCTTGTAAAGAAAGGTTATTCGTATTCTAATTTTGATTTTAATAACCCTAAAAGAAAAGATGTGTCAAAAGTTGGTAACTTTTTAAGTA
>MDSZ01051076.1_pt1 | contig 16195 bp, 4 predicted proteins | sample 811201 | NCBI WGS metagenome assembly MDSZ01 (sample SAMN05326647, study PRJNA326480) | marine metagenome | isolation source: seawater | place: Indian Ocean: North | collected 2010
CAACGGATCTGTAGTTTTTAATAATTATTAAAAAAAAATGTATACTTATTTTTAAATTAATGGGTTTTGACGAACTTTACAATATTGCTCGTAGTAATGATGATACAGAGGCTATAGCCAACCGCGCAGTTTCGGATCAGCTAGGGACCGTTAATGAAAGATTAACTGCAAGTGAATTACAAACAGCTCTTGCAGAAGCTGCAGCTGCTGCGGCGGAATCTAAAGCAGCTGCAGCGGAATCTAAAGCAAATGAAGCTACAGATAAAGCAAATGAAGCTACAGATAAAGCAAATGAAGCTAAAGACATTGCAGACTCCAATGCAGCGAATGTGCTTAATTCTCAAGTAGTAGCTAACAATGCAAGATGGGAAACAATAGCATTAAATAAAGATACGGACACTAAAACTTTCAGTACGCGGGATAATAATCAAATTCCGGAAACAACAGTAATAGATCCACCTAATACTTATGTATATTCTAATGATTTAAAATTTGAATTAATAGAGTCTCCGAAGCAGTCGAATATAAAATTAGAATTATTTTCTGACAGTCTTGGAAATAGTGTATTTAGAATAAATGAAAGCGACGAAGATTGTGTGTTTTATAAAAATGTAAATTATACATTCGATATTTCGACACTTCCTACGGGAAACTATAAAATATTAAAAATCCCACCAAATATTCAAATAACATTGGCAGGGTCTTTCAGTGGCACTGATTATACATTTACGTTAAATGGAAACAGTAGTATGATTTTTTACAAAAACCTAAATTATACATTTGATCCCACTGGGCTAGGACCATATGTTCACTACATGAAAGACGAAAATGGCAATATTTTAAAAACTTTCGCAGGGGGCGACCAGCCTATCGAGTTCGGAGGTGATACATTACAGCCGGGCAATGTTGATTATACATTTACTACTGAAACGAATGTATATTTCGAACTTAATTTACAGGGTATAACTAACGTAATAACAAATTCAGATGTATTAGACAATCCAAATATATTAACAACATTCGCGAGAGGAACCCAATCCACGGGTTTGTTCGAATATACATTCACGGATAATTCTGCAACAAGTGTATATTTTGACATTGTTGATACAACCCAAACTGTAACATTAGCAGGGTCTTTCGACGGCAATGATTATACAACTACATTAAACGGAAACGTTAGTATGATTTTTTATAAAAACCCAAATTCGGTTTATACTTTTGATGTATCCGGTTTAGGACAATATGAATACTTTATGAAAGACGAAAACGGCGATACATTAGATACTTTTATTGGGGGTTATTCAAATAACAATTTTGATTATACATTTACAACTGAAAATAAGGTATATTTTGGGGTTAATTTACTGGGTATAACTAATGTAATAACAAAATCGGATGTAAATGGAAATGTAGTACCCAAAAATATACAATTAAATGATTTAAGTTTATACAATTCGGGATTACAAGTTGATGGCGCACTTAAAATCAAACAATTGGAAACGATACGCAATCCCGGTCAACCAAGTGAAGAAAAAATAGATTACGGATTTGATATATCTAGAGATATATATCTTGAATATTGTGAAATTAAAGAAAGTACACTAGACATTTATAATGATAATGTATCTCAAGAAGCTTGGTATCCACTCCCGGATGAACCAAAACGTTCTGATTATACAGACAAAACAGATCAAGAATTTCAAACTGATGTATTAGACGTATGGAATGCTAATCTTGAATTGAAAAATAACTGGTATTCAACAGTATTTAACGATTATATCGAATCGGTTAAGAATGAATTAAACTTGTTATATTATCCCGGCGAAGGTAATCCATATATCTATAAAAATATACCAAGGTCTTATGAATTTTACGGAGAAACTTCTTATGGAGGTATAACGAGACCGTTCAGTCGAGCCATTACGTTAGTCTATTTTAATTCTACGAGAAAAACCTTGTTTAAAAACACTTTAGTTTATCTAACAGATTTTTACATGACCGAAACACGATTAAGTTACGCAAGATGGGAACATTTAATACCAATTGATAAAAATAATCTAAAATGTAAATTGTTTACACCAGGAGGAGGTACCCAGCAAGCAGATGATAACATTAAATTAGGTAATCTAAATAATGAATCATTAGACATAAATCCTCGGCTAGGAGAAATATCTGCTATAAGTGATAAATTAAAAGCTGCAAAAATGACTAAATTTTACGTAGGAACAGGACCATCTTTAAACGAATACATGAGGATTTTCGCCGAAAATCCAGGCCTTGAAAGTAGTATTATATTAAGCCAATTTACTAAAAATAATGAATTTTTAGGAATAGCTTTTAATGACGATTACACAAGAGGAAGTATAGTAGAATCAGTACTTGTTAAGACACATAGATCCGGTGTTATTACTAATTCAGATTTAAGCACATTTATAGACTCTTCAGATAAATTTGAAATAACATTTTCAGATAAATTTAAAGAAACAACTGAAGAAACAGATGAATTTTTGAATAATAATGACGGTTTATTTCAAAACGATAGAACATTTAAAGTAATAGAGTTAAAAGATGAAGTAGGAAGTGAGTCAACTTTTAAAAAATATCAGTTTGTTGATGAATTTGATGCTCCTATAAAACTTACTTATATTAATCCTCGTATCTACAATGCCAACAAAATTATAGGTGAAAGATTTTCGTCGTTTAATATTTATTCAACCCCTGAAAAATTAAAGATTAATAGAGTCAATAAAGTAGTAACAGAAAATATTATAACAGGGAATAGTGTAAGTAGTATTGACATTACAACATCTAATCACGGATACACGCCTGGAGATCGCCCCACGATAACAGTAAGCAAAGGTGATGTAGACGACGTTGAAGCTGTTGTTGTTGCAAGAATGTCGGCCGATGGGACATCTCTAGAAGGAGTCGAAATTATAAAAGGAGGCAATTACAGAAATACAGATACAACGTTGCCGACAGTAAATATAGATCCCTCGCCAACCGGAGTAACTCCTGAATATAGTTTAACGATGACTTCTGGTAAAGAATTGGTAACAAGCGAAAACGCTATTGACAGTCTTACGGATTCTTTTCTATTTGCTGGACACGATTACGCAATTAAATGGAAACCGTTTGGATTGTTACGAACAAATAAAGTAAATGACGCAATTCAAAAAATTGCGACGAGCGCAAGCGCAACAGACGTATCTTTGGATTTATTAAATATAATGAGACCGATATCTGAACCTAAAAAAAATTACAGTGTCAGTTTTGATGCAAATAACGGAATTAAGATAGATGGAGAGCTCAACAAAGTTTTGTTCCTAGTTAGAGGCGAAACTTATACATTTACTTATGATATTTCTGGTAAATCATTCGGGTTTTATTATAAAGGCGCTCCATTTGGTCAACGGACAGAAAATACAAATATAGATAGTGGTATTACTACAGTAACTATTAAAATACCTGGTAACGCGCCCACTAAAAATATTTATTATGTAGACACTAAAAACTCAGCTGCATTTAAAGGAACAGTAAGGACTTTTTTTGGAAATCCTTTTGACAAAAGTTTGGACTATTTCAAACAAAGTGTAATGAAATATGGATTAAAATTCGAAAATAACGAAATGAGTTCTCCTCCTACTGATAGCAACGGAGAAGAAAAATATGACAATGTAGATGCCATATATACCACGCCAGCGCATTATCTAACAGAAGCAAAATCTGTTGTAAAATATAATTTAGAAAATTTGATAATCCAGACTGTACCGTTTGTAAGTTTAGCCGGGTCTTTCAACGACACTGATTATACAATTACTTTAAATGGAAACAGTAGTATGACTTTTTATAAAAACAGGGTATATACTTTTGATCCGACTAGTCTAAGAAATTTTCAATACGTTATGAAAGACGAAAATGACAATACTTTAAAGACATTTATAGGAGGCTCAGATGATGAGAATTCGCAAACGGGTCAGTTTACTTATACATTTACAACTGAAACGAGTGTCCATTTCGAACTTATTTTAACTGGTTACAATAATATGATAACAACTTCAAATGTAATAGACTATACAATAACATTAGCGGGGTCTTTCGGTGGCACAGGCGGCACTGATTATACAATTACTTTAGATGGAAACAGTAGTATGATTTTTTACAAAAACAGAGCTTATAAATTTGATGTAGCTGGTTTAGATCAACTTCAATTCGTTATGAAAGATGAAAATGGTGATACATTACATACTTTTACGGGGGGTAATGCAAATAACAGTTTTGATTATATATTTACAACTGAAAATCAGGTATATTTTGATTTTGAGACTAATTTACCGAATATAACTAACGTAATAACAAAATCAGATGTAATAGACTATCCTAAACTAGAGAAAGGTAGAACATACCGTTTTGAAACCGTGTCTCAAGATGTCTTCTCATCATTTGAATTTGATTTATACCCAGGAATAGACTACAGAGAAATAAGATTTCAAAATCCAAATCCTGGTGAAAATCACTTTGTTCAGATTACCGTTCCGGAGAGTAGCGGTCCGATTTTAAAAGTCAAAGAAGGAGAAACAATAAGTTTTATAAGAGAAAACCCAGTTGCGGAATTTTCAAAAGCTTTTAGATACACATTTAATTCTGATAATACAATGGATATATTCACTTCAGATTCTGTTAACGGAGTTGTAAATGGAGTCGCAGATTCTGTTAATGTATATCCAGTATTATCCGGGATTCCCTGGGTAAGTTCTCCGGGTAAAATTTCTTTCCCAGATGTTTTTAATTTTGACCCTGATATTTTTGCATTAAACTATAATCAGGGAGTGTTAGATCCAAGCTTAGTATATTATATAACAGGGGCTAAATATCATCCTTTTACTTATAGCGGAGATAAAATAACTTTTACTCGACCACCAACATTTACTTTTACACCCAATACAAATCACCCAGATTACAATGATTCCGTTGTAATACAATATTCAGATGATACATATGTAATGCAACAGGCTGGAAATGTTTATGATATAGTAATAGACACTGGAAGTTCTTTATCTTTAGATTTGGTAAAATACAATTACATAATAAACGGCGACGTTACAGTTAAAAGTTTTGAAACAACTGAATTAACACCTGACGATGTTAACGCAGAGCTTTTATACTTGACAAACTTTTTAAATTTAGGACTAAACTATGAACAATTTGAAGAATTTGCTCATTCTCAAACTGGTAAAATATTAATAAATAGTGCTTTCGGACAACAATTTTCTGATTTATTACCTTTTTCGGAATCACTTTCAAATGAGAATAAAATTTATCATCCAATTTTAATAGGAGAAACTGGTCAGCAAAATAATATTTATACAAATTTTGAGTTTAGCTCTATGTCAGATATAATAGGAAAAAAAGTTTACACACTAGGAACTGAACACTTTAAAAATTTTCTTATTTCATACGGCGCAATAGAAGAATTAGATCCTAATAAAGCAGATCTCATAGAATATATAAGTCCAGGAATAGACTCTAAGCAAGAATGGCATTACAGAAGCGACATCACTTTTAGATACATCATGGACATTGAAACTCATAGTCCTATTTTCTTACTCATTAAGCAAACATTATGGGACTCGCTATTACTAAGTGATTTAGACGGAACAGATAGAAAGATAAGACAAACTGCAATTGAAAAAGCTGCTAAAGATTCTATAAGTAAAACTAGAACACATTTAAGAATATTAGATGCTAATTATGAAACAAATGATTTAAAGCTTATAGTTGGAAATGATATATCTCCTGATATTCAGGTGGCCTGGAAAGAGTGGTCTGCCCAGAGATATAGAAATTTAAATATTAAAACAGCGCATCAAGATCTCCCACATAAAACTTATTCGCAGCTAAAAACTCATAAAAAAATTACCTTTATATGGGAATACAATATTAAAAATGGGCAGCATGGCAATGTCTCAGATTGGATTACAAGATTTAATACAGCTATAAGTAATAAAACAATAGAGGGTCTAATTGCTATACAATATCAAATAGTCGGAGATAAAGTGTATGGATACGAATTATTTGATTCTGTTTTAAATTTTAACTCTTATTTAAACAGAACTCTTACTAGAACTGATTTAGCAAGACCAGATGGTACTCCAATTGACGAAGAATTAGTTAGACTAAGATGTGAACTAGACGGCCAGAGAAGAAGTTCGGGAAGTTTAGACATAGATAAACCCGGTTATGCGTTTGTATATAAAGCTTTTAGATATAACACTGGAGATGAATATAAAATTTCCAGTATTGCACAAAGACTTACTAAAGAAGAATTAGATAATCTTTAAAATAATTCCATTAGTACATTTAATTCCATTAGTACATTTAATAATCAATAATTTAAATGGTATATGTAAATTATTGATTATTTAAAGACAAAAAAAATATATATACAAATAATTAAATAATGAACAATATCCCAAAATTACCTTCGGGACTAAAAAATTTGTTATTTAACGACGGCACCGAGGATGATGCTTCGAGACTTAGATCGGAAACTATGGGTATTAACCCAGCCCTTGATAAACAATATATTTATGAAGCAAGCCCCGCGCATTCTTCAACTCTTATTTCAAAAATAAAGTCTGAAATTCAGAATCAAAATCTTGTATTTACAACAGAATTTACTCTCACTGAGCAAGAAATTGAAAATTATGCAAATGATATAGATGATCACCGCCGGTATTATCAGGGTATAGACGGCTTTAAAGAATATGCTACATATGTTAAAACACAAGATACACGAGGGAATGGAATAGATAAAGAAGTAATATACACACTTAAAATTATTCAGATATACGATAAAAATGTAGTATACGACCCAGAGTCAGGGTTACTTACAGATGACACTCGACCTGATATGATAGACGATATAAAAAGTTCTAAAGGAGAAGATTATTTATTACAAAATTATTATACAGATCAACACGGTAAGGATAAAAGAATTTATGAATTGTATCATGACAATTATATTAATGAGTTTATAGCTAGAGAAGCAGCAGACGAGATTGACCTGTTGATAAGCCCGCGTATCGTCGATAACATACTAGTCACTTTTAATCATGTCTTAGATGAAACTAGAGCCAAAGACAATGCCATTTTTTCCGCATTTGTAAACACGGCCGAAGAAGAAATGAATAAATATATTATAAGCGAGAATAGAATTAGTTCCGTTAGTAGTACTGATATGTATGAAGCGGTTAGAGGAGAATTTATTATATATCCACAAATAAATAAAGTTGTTATATTAGAAGATATAAAAGGTTTTTCGCGCCATAATACTATAGGTAGAGAAACTGTCTATCCAGACGATCAAACTAGTCCGCTTATAGACTATTTATCTTTATTTAGATCTGGGTTACAAATTGATGCCTCTAAAAGAGTAAGATTGGATACTTCATTTATGACACAAACAGGTAATACTTCGGTTAGTAATATAATTAAAAATAAAATTCAAAATTGGAATAATTCCAATAATCCAGTAGGATCCGCGCGCGCAGACACGGATGTAAAGGTGATAAATTTTAAAACAGATATACTTTTAAAAAATTCTACGTTTGGAGTAAATAAAGGAAATTTAAAACATATGATTCAAGTTTTTGAAAGCGCTACACAAGATTCAATACAAGGATATAATAGATATTTGATATTTTATGTAGTACCAGTTGATAGCTCCTCTGGTTCCTGGCAGCTTTCTTTTGGATTGGGGACCATGAATGCCGTTCCATCTGCAAATCTTTTAAACAATTTTGGATATGTAGACCAAGATACAGTAGGTGACTCAATGACTGATTATATTAAATCTTTGAAAGAACCAGATAAAACAAAAAGCGCGTTTCTTAAAAAGGCGCTCAATTAAAATTGATAATTTTTTTGAAAAATAAAATATTAACACTAAATTAAAAACAATGACGACTCCCCCGCTTAAAACGCTTACTGGACAAATAAAAGATTTTACCGACGCAACAAACAGAAAAGCAACAGACTTTGAACACGGGCCTCCGGGTAGTGCACCAAGCCTCTTGGCGCTTAAAAATCACGAAACTGATCAAATGAACGATTTCGAGAGGTTTAAGAATGATACGCAACCAAGAGTAACTTTAATGAATTGGGGAGCGTTCTTCCCAGCTGGTATTAATCATATAAAACAAGAATTTTTAACTACACCTGCACTGAATTTTCAACTAGTTGAAGATCAGTTAAAATACAAGGACACTGCCAGCAGGGAAGAGAGACAAAACCCTCTTAGTCTTGAAAAGACTTTTAAGCCGGCTAGTGTACCCGTCGTCAAGGAAGAGACTGCCGAGGAGAATCCCGCAAACAGGGTTCCTGTACCAGTCGTGTACAGCCTTGATGCACAAGGTGATGCAGAACAAGCAGATATGGTTTACGCTCCTGCGTTTTATTTTGATTTTTACGCAGACCATTATCATCAGTTGCAAATGTTGACCTCGCATCCAGCGATAGGGTTAACAAAAGAAGAATTTGAAGAGTGGTATTACTCTGCAGGTTCTTCGGCTGAAGACACTCTTATGCCAAACGGAGAACAATTTATGAGCGAAATATTCAATAGATATGATTATCACGCGATATGGGCAGGCGACACTGGAACACAAGATTCGTTTTATACAGACACGCCACTTGAGGGTGTTTATCCTCAAAAAACCATAACTATGGCCGACGGAACTCAAGAGCTTGTAGACGATACCGATAAACCAAGACTATCGGCTACAACTTGGTTCCAAGGAAAAAAAGGTCGTGTTGTAGGATTACTTAGAGAATTCCTTGCCCAATATGGCATGAGTAGACAGCAACGAGACGAAGTAGACAGTGATGGAAACATTCGTCCACTTGCGCAGATAAACGCCGGAGAATATGTAAGTCCTGTTATAGACGAAGAATTTCAAACTTGGTTTAATGTAATGGCAAACAAGGCCAGAAATTTTAAATACTCTCAGGATTCCAACCCACTCTTTGACCCCACCGCAGAAAGTAGCGACGCCAGAAGATATAATTGGGTAACTGAAAACAGGGGTTCTTATCTATTATTGATACATAACAAAATATGGAAAAATAGTCTATCCAAAGACCAAAAAGCTGCAATTAGAGCAATCTGCAAAGATGCCGTAGATGTCCTTTATAATGACATCGATACTAGAAATAAAAAATGGTTAGATGATAATAAAGGCGACGCTACAACTGATCCTCATCCCTTCTACAAACATCATGATCTTCCGGGAGAAATTGAACCATTGTACGCGGATTGGGCAAAGGAAAAACTTCTTGCCCAACTTGACCAACAAGATGCAGCACATCAAGCAGCCGAAGAAACAGGAAAAAGTCTATCAAGAAGATTATATGACAGTTTGGTGAGCTACAAGAAAGGAGAAAGTAGAGCAACGAGACTTAAAACATTTCTAAATAAATTAACAGAAAAACCTGTTATATATTCTCACCCAGATGTTAACGCACCGCCAGCTACAAAATCTTTTGTAACAGATAACTTTAATACTAATACATATATCCAGGATTTTGTACGTGATTTAACTGCTTGGAATATGGGATATGAAGTTTTTAGGGGAGAGTTTATTGTAGACGAGGTAGCAAATACAGTAACAACTCGTTCTGCCCTAAGAGGAATGAAAAATTCTTTAGAAATCGATAGTGAGTTAGACGATGATATGAAACTTTTCAAAGACGGATTAAATTTGGGACCCGAAGAAGATTTAGTAATCACTACAACATTCATGTCGCCGGTGGGTGATACATCTGTAAGTTCACAGATAGAAACTAAAATTGCCACATGGAATTCTAGCGGTAGTCCGCTAACACAAGCTCAAAATGATTCGGACGTTCATGTAACTACCTTTTTGAGACCTATCACTGCATTGGGAACCGTCTGTAATAATGTAATCGAAGTTTATGAACGCGTAGACGCGACGACATTGCAAAGATATGTAATATTTTTCCTTGAAGGAAATTCGCCATTTACATCCGCTGATACAACTAATACATGGAGAATTGCCCCAGGTTCAAGTTCAATGACAGTTCCAATTCCCATTCCTTTAACTCTTAGTACAACATCTAAACCAGTACCAAAGTTATTAGATTATGTCGCGAATATAACAGAATTTGAATCTACGGATTCTTACGGTTACGATGGAAAAATAGATTTTCTAAGACAGACTGTTAGAGACGCCAATGGCGCAGTTACAGATTTAACTAATTTTACAACTTCTCTAAACTATGTAGTAAAAACCGCTACAGACTTAGGATACTCATCTCATAGCCAACATTTAACTTCTATGCTTGCAGATTGGAACTCTGAGACCCCCACTGGAACTCCTCCTTCGACTGACAGCATGTATGCATGTGTACTTTTTAGTGAAGACAAATCAATAGTTGAATTAGGAGTTTTAAAGTTTGACTCTACCGCCACGCCCCCTGCGTGGTCTTCAGTTTCTTTTTCATCTAATTCATTATCATCATCTGTTGAAATGTTGCGATTAAAATATGCAAAGACTAACCCAAGAACTGATACAACTAATATAACTCTCACGGCCACAACACTTGAATATTATGATGGAATGGGAAATCCAGGAAAGTACGATAAATTTCTTGGAGCTAATTCCGAAGGATTGTGGTTTACAGAAACAGAAGATTCTGTTGCTAAGTGGGCATTCGATATGGTGGCCATAAACTACGCACCGGTCGGTACAGTTACTCATATGGCAGTTTTAGACCCAATTAAAAGAACAAAAAGAACTATGTGGGTCCCAGTTGAACTCGATCGTTTAGACGTTACCCTAGGAGACGAGTTTGATAGTCTAAAATGGAATGATACAGATTTAGGACCGGATTTTTGGACAGCAAGAGGAGCGACGACGACCAAGGTGCAAAACCCAGATGGCTCTGATGATATGTTGCCTTGGGCTCCATCTACGCCTTGGAACTCAATGGGATGGACAATTGGTTGGGGACCTGATGTCTTAACTCCAGTGAACTTGGTTTATCCTCATCACGAACTATTTGTAGGTCATCTCCCAGTTGAATTCAAGTCTGTTGATGTCGACGATGACGGCAAGCCGACACGATTGTATGATTTTGAATTAGATCTAGTAGAATCTAAGTTACTAGTTCATAGCTTAAAAGAAGAAGGTCTGGGCGACGAGTTTGTCAACATGTCTTCAAGCGTCAACTGGCGTCCAAATGCATCAGTAACCCTAGATGAAGAGGCGGCTAGATTAAAGGAAGCATGGAAAGATATTAGCCCAACTGCAACAGATAAGCCTTGGGAAGATTATTATAATTTAACTACATCAGATGGTCTTAAAGTTGTAGTTCCTATCTTTCAATATTCTACAGCCAGCTCCGGTGAGTCTCTAACATTTTCGGCAGAGGTAAGTTGCGTTGTACTAAAGGGAATTGCTCCCGACTCAACTTCAGACTTTGTTTGGACTTATGAGGCCCCGGTCCTTTTATCAACAAGCTCTGAGAAATTAAGTGTACACATGCCGAGACCAGAATTAAAGCAGCATGATACATCTTTTGAACTAACAGTTGACGCCAAAATGCCAGTGTATTTACCTTTTAGAGGTAATGTAGATTCCGTAGTTAAGGTAGAAAAATTTGATGGCACTGATTTTGTAGAAATGGTTTCTCATTCAACAGCTTCTCCGTTTGGTTATAAATTGACAGAAAAGCACTTTAAACCTTCTAGTTACATGGTCAGATATAAGAAATTAGAGTTTCACGGAAGCACAGATAATCACACTTTCAATGTTAAACGAGCCAATGTCGGCGGAGTCAATGTTGTAGATATAGATACTTTGATTGATCCAGTATTAGATGTTATAAAGGGCGCAACATATAAGTTTGTTTTTACGCAGCCAGTCGACTCGAATGGCAATCCACTCCCACCATATCAATTTGACTTACTCCAGCCAGTGTCAGGGGGGAATGACGAAGTATTAGCATCTCTAGATAGCAATAATGTTTTGACATTCAAAGTTCCAGAAACTCAGGAAGGACATCTATTATACAAGATGCATAAAGAAGGAGTAAAGGTAAAGAAAACTATCAGGGTTCATGATCCTAAATTCCGCTTAACAGTAACTTATGACAAAAAGCCTAAGAGTTTCCCAATATTAGCCGGGTTTACCCAGGGGTCATATCCTTTATCTGGAGAAATTGGAGAAAAAGCTCGCGAATTAACTCTTGATTATTTAATTGAAAGATCAGAAGCAACTCGCGACGCTGCCGCCGACGGATCCGCAGACAAGGACGCAGCCGAGGCCAGGATTGCAGACTTAAAAAATATTAGAAACTTTTGTTATGATTATAACAGTAATAAATTTGGTCAGCAGGTATCTCAGTATTTGAAAGATTCTTTAGTAACAGTTCCTTCTTCAACGGGCGCCCTTGGATATCTTCAAAAGAATCATGTTGCCGGCGCAACAATTCCTTATCCCTTTTATTTAGACGGAAACAAATTAGTCGACGACAACGAAACTGACGTTGGTTATTCTGTAAGAATGCGCCATTTCAGAGAAAAATCTTTTGTAGGACCTAGATATGAAAATATGTATGACAAACTTTTCGAATCCTTAACCTTGGCCGGTGGCGATGAGCTTTTTGTATTACACTTTAATTACAGCGAGGATTATATAGTAGCCTTTGAACAAGAAGCGTTGGATATTATTAAAAGAAAATGTTCATTCTTATATAAACGAAAGGATAATAGTTTACCACTCTCGGCGGGGATGACTAACGACGAACTTGCGGAGGCCTTTGAATTAGTAACCGGTGACACTCCAACTGGACCGATTGTTTGGTTCCTACCTGTTAGTACGCTTGGTTCTACGGATGCAACAAGGGCTGACGATGAAGCTCAATTCATAAATTCGAAGTTAGTTCTAACCCGAAATGATCGTATATTTGTAGGATCTTGGGGAATTGCAAGTTATGAAGAAATGACCGGCAGTCTAAAAGAGGTATTTGACGCCGACGTTGCTAATGGCGCCGATAAAAAGAGCCGTGTACACATTCAGCATTATCTCCCAACGTTGGACGGTTTAGATGGTATGAAAGTAATATCTCCAGCAAGAACCAACGATTCGTCTGCATTTGGAACATGGCTACAAGATAAGACAGATGGTCTTCCAGTTCACTCCCCTTTATTTGCAAGCAATGTAATACAAGTTTTGATATTAGATCACTTATTAAGAAAAGTACACGAAGACACGTCCGAAGACTCTGAACTTGTAAAAATGGAAAAGGCGGTTAGAGAATCTCTTGATTTTGATACTGAGTATGGAGATTTTGTAGGTTTTGTACCCGCGGGAACCGATGTTAAGCACCAAACGGATGTATTTGTTTCTACTATATCTAACGGAAAGCTAGTTTAAATTAAACAATTAAACATTACGTGCGTAAATTATAATAAATTAGTTAATTTAAAATTAATTAATTTAAAATAAAAAAATCAGTTGTTAAATATAAAGACTATGCCTGCAAATGATTTCACAGGTTCAATACGCAATTTTGTTATAAGTTCCTTACCAGTTATAAGAAACAGTGTATCGGGATCTTATGATGCAGTCTCCGGCGGTGCGGTAATAGATTATGTAGATCCAATTAAAAAAGACATTCAAGATGGAATATCTTCAGTTAGAAAAATGATGTTACAAAGTGCATTAAAATTGAGACATTTCTGGGCCTTCAATGTTGAAAACGACATTGATACTTTCGCGACGGTTATATTTGTAGAAGATAATCAAATTAAAATCAGGGAATACGTTCCACTAAATGACAACACCGTTATACCAGGAACAACCCATGACAAAATTAACTGGTATTTAAACGAAGATAATGCTTTTATAACAGAGTTTGACACTTATGGACAAATTATAAGTGCAACAAATAATAATAAATTAATAGAATTAAGTTTTGCAGAAGGAGTAAGGTATAAAAAAAATGGAACAATTAATAATTATTTACGACGCAACAAAGTTGTATTAGATTTTAGTGGCGAAAATTTCAAGCAATTAAATTATGAAAAACAGTGGATAACCCGGTGGCCAAAAACAATATGGATAAATGAAATGAGAAGCGAATACTTAAATACATTTGGACCCGCGAGTGTTATAAATATGGAAAAAGAAATTAATATTGGTTCAGGGGAGACAAAACCTAAATATTTATTGACCGGCGTACCAACTATTAGAAGCAAAAATTTATGGCTCGTCGAAGATAATTATATTCTAGAAGTATCCAAAAGTACAAATAGAAATCCTTACTTACCAAAACTTTATAACTCCGAGTATTACATAGAATATCCTGATAATTTACCTGATTTTAGATACGAAATTTTTCACGCTAAATATATCATTAATGAACAAACGAACAAAATATCACATGTATTAAACAGGAGAGGATTTGTATCCGATGATAAATTAAGTAATTATGACGTTGAACTATTAGACGACGATTCTACTTTATTATCGGGAGCTCTTAACAGAACTTACCCTTCTGTTGATATGAATTTAGTAGAAGAAGATGACTTCATAGAATTTATATCAGGAATAATAGATAATCTCAATTTATTTATAGACCCAGCCGATAAAATAAGTAAAGCACAAGAATTGTTTAATGTTATACAATTTACTTCAGATCCTTTGCCAACAATATTGGGAACAACTGCTTCTCATTGGATAGAAATAGTAAATAAAAAACATAATAATTACGAAAAAGTGTCTTTATTTTTTCTAACAGGGAATTCAAATTTTATATCTTTTGATTCTACAGATATGTGGACAGTAGCTCCAGGTAAAAATGATTTTTTAACTCCTCTTCCAGTTCCATTGATAAAAGATTATAATGATAATATTGTTTCGTATAATAAAGAAGATACATTAAATTCTATATTGTATTTACAAAATTTAATAAAAATATTTAATAATATAGAAAATTTTAATAAAATTAGTTACACAGACGATACTTACCCCTTTTCAATGACCACAACAAACGATCACACACACTTATTAATTTTTATTTCAAGTGGTGAAACATTTGGTCATCCAATAGGAGGAGGTGCAGACCTTACTGATGGGCCAGATTTTGCGTTATTAAAAAATAACGGACCTTTAAAGGCATTTTTAAATAATAATACTATTGACAAATTAAAAATTGCCACTGTACAACCAAATATAATAGATGGATCTAATTTTGTATCCCGAATGTCAAATACTATTAAAAAAATATTAAATTTTGCAAAACCCGATACAAAAATTATTTTTGGAGGATATAGTCTAGGGTCAATATTTGCAGTTCAATACTTAAATGAAGCATTTAATAACACAGCCTTGTATTCTACATTCGATTCTGTTTGGTTACAGTCTCCATCTTTAATTCCGTCAAGTATTGTAGGAATGTTTGGAATGGGAGCATCTTTTACAACGGGCGACATATCAGACGGAGGAGATTATAAAACTGTTTTTGAAAATTATACAGACATTATATTTAGTATTTATACGCACTCAGATGATTCTTTTTTGGGAAATGTTAATTTTGGATGGGCCGAAGGTTCAATGGTCTCAAATTTAAATACATTAGAAAGCTTAGCGACTACAAATTCAAATGTAACTCTTTATACAATAACAGAAACGTCTACTGATCCTCATTCAACTGGAATGCGTCATTTTGAAAATAATACATTGCCATTAAATTACTTAATAAACGGAACGAGTCCAACTGAAGATCAAAATTATGTTATTCCTCTTTCAGACTTATAAGATATTTATTTGATTAAAAAAAATATATACAACTAATTAAATAATGGTAGACACTTTACAAAATTTGCTTCCAGAAATGTTAGAACATATTCAAAATAATACAGAAGAACATGTACTAGATAATGACAATCCAGTTTCTGGATCAGCTGTCATAGAGTTTGTTAATCAGGAAATTTCTAAAATTAATGCATCTGGCGGAACTGACATAACAGGCCTACAGACAGATATTGATAGTAATACTACGGCTATAACAACTTTACAGTCAAGTGTTGGTAATAATACTACGGCAATATCCGGTCTACAGACCGATATTGGTAATAATACTACGGCAATATCCGGTCTACAGACCG
>MDSZ01121002.1_pt1 | contig 16195 bp, 10 predicted proteins | sample 811201 | NCBI WGS metagenome assembly MDSZ01 (sample SAMN05326647, study PRJNA326480) | marine metagenome | isolation source: seawater | place: Indian Ocean: North | collected 2010
ATTTTATTTTTGATCAAGGAGAAATAGTATGTCAGTCAGAAGATTCAAGTTTGTCTCGCCAGGTGTATTCATCAACGAGATTGATAACTCCCAAATACCAAGAGATAGAGCGTTGGTCGGTCCCTGTGTTATTGGTAGATTACCAAAAGGACCAAGCAACAGGCCTGTTACGGTTTCATCATTCAGCGAATTTGTAGAAATTTTTGGAAACCCAGTCGCTGGTGGAAGCGGAGGTGACATTTGGAGAGATGGAAACACTCTTGCTCCTACTTACGCATCATATGCGGCACAAGCATTTTTAAGAAATTCAGCCCCAGTCACGGTCGTTCGTGTACTTGGTGAAGCAGACCCTTCCGCGATATCGGGCGGTGAAGCTGGCTGGAAGGTTTCTAAAAATCACGCTGGCTCTCACAAAAACCCCAACAATATTGGCGGTGCTTATGGTCTAGTACTTTTCTCATCAGGTAGCACACAAATTGCAAGAAATGGGCACTTTTTAGGTGGCGCTGGTAACGGTAACGATGGTGCCGCTGCTCGCGGAGCATCTAGTGTTACTGGCTCGCTTGCTGCTGTTTGGTACTTTGATCAAGGAGCTATTGAGCTTTCAGGTGCCCTTGCACCAAATAATAAAATACAGATTATGGGGCTTGACACAGGATCTGCAGAGCGCACTGCCCACGCAGGTAATGGTATTGCCTTCAAGCCATCCACAGCAGGCAAGTTTGAATTTACCGCAGTTCTGTTTGACAAGAGCAAAAAGGGTAAAAAAGTTACATTTAACTTTGATAGAGATTCTGATAAATACATCAGAAAAGTGTTTAACACAAACCCAACCTTACTTGGTTCGGCAGTGGCTGTTAGGAATCAGAAGGGCTACTTCCTTGGTGAAACTTTTGACAGGCATGCCAAAGACTTGCATGCTACCACACTTGATCAAGGTAGTGCAACCGCTGATGGCACTTTGTTAGGTGCCATAGTAGCCCTAAACCAAGGCACAACAGTTGACTTTGGTCTAAACCAAAAATCAACACAACCATCTTATAGTCCTCACTTCATAGGTCAGGACTTAACTGACAATGCTGCTGGTTTTGATGCCAATAAGATGCAAAAACTTTTTAGATTCGTCGCTCTTGACGATGGTGAGTGGTCATCTAAGAATGTAAAGGTTACGATTGAAAATCTAAAAGCACCCGTTCTTGACGGTCAGTATGGATCTTTTGATGTTGTACTTAGATACGCAAGGGACAACGATGCTTCAAGAGTGGTTTTGGAAACTTTTGGAAATGTAAATTTGAATCCAAACTCGCCAAATTATATCGCTAGAAGAATTGGTGACGAACATCAGATTTGGGATGTAACCGATAATAGATATAGAGTATATGGAACTTTTGAAAATCAATCACGATTTATAAGAGTTTTGATGAATGAGGATGTTGACCAGGGTCTTACAGACACTAACTTATTACCATTTGGTTTTATTGGTCCTCCTCGTTATAAAGCAGTAAACTTTGATGCTTATCACACTGCAGACAAGGGAGACACTAGACTAAGCGGTTCAACGTTACATACTTCTGGTGGCTTGAGCTTGGCCCTTGGTCATGCTGTCAGTGAGGTGCACCTTGAAGGTACAGTCATGCGAGCTAGCGCTGACACTACAAGCCCTATCAAGACAAACATTGTATTTAATGGTTTCCCATCTGGCTCACTAGCAGCTAGACCTGAAATTGCAGGTATGGGAAATAAGGCAAAAGCTAAGTTACTTTTCCCAACTTTTGCACTAAGATCAGGATCTGCTGATGACGGACTTTCAGATCAAAGAAGAGCTTGTTTTGGCATTTCAACAAATAGAACGCCAAGTAGTACAAGATTTGATGAGTCTTATTTAGATCTTGTAGCAGGGCCGCAAGGTTTGCCTGCAGACACGTATGATGCGTCCTCAACTACAGAAGTGCCCTTCATTTTCACACTAGATGATCTTGTTGCAGGGAATGTCGCACCTGATGCAGTTACAACAATGACTTATGTGTCTGGTTCTAGACAGAAAGGCTCTGCATACGGCGCGAAAAGAGGAAGCTACTCCGACATTGTTGACTCTGGCTTTACTTCTTTTACTGCTCCAATGTATGGTGGCTATGATGGTTTGGATATTAAGGAAAGAGAGCCATTCGGTAATCATATCCTTACTGTAAATAATTCATTTAAAGCAAACGCTGCAAATGCATCTCTAAAGAGAGCACTTGACTCTGTTGCAGATCCAGAGGTTGTAGAAATTAACATGCTTTCAGTTCCTGGTGTTAGAAACACACTCATTACTGATAGGGTAATTGAGATCTGTGAAGACAGGGCAGACGCCTTAGCAATAGTTGATGTTGAAAAGAATGGCTATCAGCCTTCAACAGAAACAACTTCTAATTTCCAGGCTAGAATAGCAGCAAATGGTGTACAAGACGCAATCACTTCTCTTAAGTCAAGAGGAATTAACTCAAGTTACGCTTGTGCTTTCTTTCCTTGGGTTAAGATCTTTGACGAAACTAATGCTAAGCAGGTTTGGGTTCCACCATCAGTTGTTGCAATGGGTACTTTTGCTAGCTCTGAGAGAAACTCCGAACTTTGGTTTGCACCTGCTGGCTTTACCAGAGGTGGTCTATCTGAAGGCGCTGCGGGCCTTCCAGTCCTTGGTGTTTCGCAAAGGCTTACCAGTAAAGATAGAGATAGGTTGTATGATGCTAACATTAACCCAATCGCACAGTTCCCAGCAGAGGGTATTGTGATCTTTGGTCAGAAGACATTGCAGGTTACACCATCTGCATTAGATAGAATTAACGTCAGAAGACTTATGATTTTTATTAAAAAGCAGGTGTCTGTAATTGCAGCAAGACTTCTTTTTGACCAGAATGTACAGGCCACTTGGAATAGATTCAGAGGTCAAGTAGAGCCATTCTTGGATGGTGTTAAATCTAGATTAGGTTTGACTGACTACAGAGTGATTCTGGACGAAACAACTACAACTACAGATCTTATTGATAGAAATATCATGTATGCAAAGATTTTCTTGAAGCCCGCTAGAGCCATTGAGTTCATCGCTATTGACTTCTCAATTACTAACTCTGGTGCTTCATTTGATGATTAAAAAAACGTTTTATAACACTAATTAAGAGTGTATAATACTTATTAGGAGGGCTATATTAATGGCTATTGATAGATTTTGGTCAGATCACACGATAGAACCAAAGAGAAAGTTTAGATGGGTGATGAGTTTTAGAGGTGTGCCTCAATGGATAGTCAAAAAGGTTAGCAAACCTAATTTTACTCTTGGTGAAGCCGAGCATAATTTCTTAAATTATAAATTTTATTACCCTGGAAGAGTTGAGTGGGCAGAGATAAACCTTACTTTGGTAGATCCAATTCAGCCTGACGCATCAAAGACGATGATGCAGCTTCTCTATCAGCATGGCTATGTATCGCCAGAGGATTACTTAAATGCTTCTGGCCCTGGCCAGGAGGCTGGAAGAGCCTACACCATCAACAAAAAAGATGCTGTCAACTCTTTGGGTGGAAGACTCTACATAACTCAATTAGACTCTGAAGGAACCGCAATTGAAGAGTGGCAACTTTACAATCCTTTTATCAAGGGTGTCAGCTTTGATGAACTAGATTACGAAGGCGACGATTTGCTGAACCTTGAACTTACTGTAAGGTATGATTGGGCGAGGCTAAATCCAAACATCGGTGAAGTTTCTGATGTCTTAAAGAGAGAGGTTACCGCTAGTCCAACTAGGACTAATTCCAGGATTCAAACTCCTAGAGGAACATGATCTATAATTATTTGTTTTGTTTAAGAAAGTGAGGTTACATGGAAAACAGAAATGCTAAGAGGAGGGCTGCTGCTGCAGCTCATCCCCCACAACAGGAGGTGATGCCTCCTGTTCCAAATGATATACAACAACAACATCAAAGCTCCCTTAGTTATGCAGTGCCAACAGAGATCGTTGACTTGCCATCTAGGGGTCGCTTTTATCCTACAAATAGTCCTTTATATGGCAAGCAGTCTATTGAGATAAGATTCATGACTGCCAGAGATGAAGACATACTTACATCTCCCGCCCTCTTAAAAAAGGGTGTAGCGCTTGATAGGCTACTAGATAATGTGTTGATGGATAATTCTTTCAAATCAAAGGATTTGCTTTCAGGCGATAGAAACGCATTGATGTACGCTGTTAGAATTACTGGGTACGGTCCAGACTACCCTGCTGCGCTTACCTGCAAGGAGTGCGGAAGCGAATACACTCACACATTTGACCTTTCTAATTTTGATGAGATGTATAAAGATATATCTGATGAAGACATAGAGTCAGTTCAATTAACTGAACATGGCACATTTACCTATACGCTGCCTAAGACAAGAGTGGTTGTAGAAGGTAAGTTTATTACAGGTCACGACGAAGATCGCCTTATAAATTCTGCACAGATGAAAAAGAAAAATAAACTAATTGAAACTCAAACCACAGATTTGTTAAGAGCTATAATCATAAGTGCAAATGGAGTTTCAGATCCTAGCGATTTATCTGAATTCATCAACAATATGCCAGCTTCTGACTCAAGAGCACTTAGAGAGGCATATTCTAAAATAGTCCCAGATGTCAAGTTCCGAGAAGAGACTGTCTGTGATCATTGTGGTACGGAACAGGAGGTGGACGTGCCAATTACCACAGGGTTTTTTTGGCCTCAATCGTGAATACATAAAGTCGGTGTATGAAGAGTTATTCATACTCAAACATCACGGCGGCTGGAGCTTTTTTGAGGCTTATAACTTGCCCATACAAATAAGAAGATGGTTTATAACCAGACTCAACAAGCAGTTTGAAGATGAAGCTGCCGAGATGGAAAAAGCTAGAAAGAAATCTGGTAGATAGATATTTTTATCAGTGTTTCATTTTATGTTTTGCTTACTAATTATAGTGTAGAAACTTCTCATGTGGGGTATGTAAATTGTCTGATCAAAAAGAATTCTTTTTAGATTTCACCAGGATTGATGAAGGTGGAGTTGCTCCATTTTTAGCCCATCAAGGTGAGATTATTAAAACTGTTTTAGGTGTTATGTTTACTGGTAGCCCTTTTTCTCTATCTGTTCGCGGAACAAAGAAGCAGCTTGATAGATTTGCAAGGGCAATCGCTGCCGAAAAAAGATACGCAACAGCGTATAACAGACATGGACTTAATAATCCTGCCACATACCGAAGTAAGTACAAGCTAGACTCCGCTATCAAAAAATTTGAAAGAGACACAGGCATAGTCTGGCCTATAAAGTGAGGTAACTTTTAGTGGCTTTTTCAAGAGAACTCAAAACTAGATTAACAGACGCTGGCTTTTCTGAAAATCAAATCCGTGCTTTGGAAATTGTTTTTGACCGCACTGGTGTTTCGGAAAACGTTGGCACCACTACAGGTGAAATGGTAACTGGTAATGTTGAGCTTGCCGAAGAAAATTTAAAACTTGAAAAAGAAAAGTTTGAAGTCTTAAAACAACAGCACACAATTCAGCGCGAAATGGGTACGCACATTCAAGATCAGTCCATGATGATTGATCGTATGAATGATATGCGTGAGGAACGCATTGAGTATGCCGCTAAAGAAGCCGAGTTCGCCCAGACCGAACTAGAAATAGCCCTCAATAGATCCAAGCTTGATATGGATGAGATTGATGCGGCAAAGAAAAAAGTAATAGAAACGCAGAAACAAATTAAAGCAATACAGCAAGCTGCCAAGATGCAAGAAAGCATGATTGAAGGTGCTGAAAAATTTGCAAATTTGATGGGCGTCACTGGCGGCGGAGGCGCTGCTGGTGCTTTAGGCAAAATGGTTGAAGGTTTTGATGTTAATGCTGTAAACATCAAAGAGATGGGTAGGTCAATGGGTGCTTTTGGTGCTAAGGTTCTTAGCACTATTTCACCAATGAGGGTAATGACTACTCTTACAGACCAGGCCATAGAAACCTTTATGAGGTTTGATAAAGCTCAGTTTGAGATCTTTGAACAAACTGGAATCATGACAGCAGCTGACGACATGGCAATGATGGCAGCAGAAACTGACTCATTTACAAATGGTGGCGAAGAGATGAAAAACACCATTGTTGGCCTACAGCAATCTTTTTCGGAACTAAGCTCTGTCACAGGAGTAGCGAGAAAAGAGTTGATGACAACAGCCCTGGTTTTTGAAGGCATTGGTGTATCAGCACATGCCAGCGGTGAGGCCATGGCAACAATGATTCAGACCTTGGGGCAAACTCCAGAGATTGCAGCAGAAAATGCTTTGAAATTTTCAGCTCTTGCTGATGAGTTAGGCAGACCTCCATCAGAAATTGTTGATGGCTTTAATCAAATGGCAGGTGAGTTGGCAAAGCACGGACCAGCTATGCAGCAACAATTCATGAAGCTTCAAGCAGTTGCTTCTAGAACAGGTTTGTCTGTACAGAGTTTAGTAGAAACAACGACCAAGTTTGATACTTTTGAAGAAGGTGCAGGTCAGGTTGGTATGTTAAATGCCGTTCTTGGTGGTCCCTACCTAGACACCTTAACGATGATGAGTGGTACGACAACTGAGAGACTTCTAGAATTGAAGGGAGCATTTGATGCTGCGGGAGAGGACTTTGCCTCAATGAGTCAATTCCGTCGTCAAGCTCTTGCTGAGCAAATGGGTATGGGCGTAGACGAACTTGGTAAGTTCATGAAGCTAAGTGAATCTGAGATGAAAGCAGAAATGGCTCGGACCGAGGCATTAGCAGCCTCCAAAGAAGAGATAGATAATCGTCGCATGAAACTTATGGACTTAATGAGTAGAATAGCTGCAGAACTTCAAAAGGCAATGGAAGAAGTTTTCGGAACTGATATGTTTGATCAGGGCTCGCTTGATACAGTAAAGGGTGTGTTCGTCTCAATACTAAAAGTTGTTAAAGCAATCGCTAGCGCCATTGGTATGGTTAATGATGTTTTTGCTAAGTTCACAGGTGGTAAGGGCGCAATGTCGGGTATATTGACATTGGGTGCTATAGCAGGTGTAACAATAGGTGGTAAGATGGGTTTTAACTTTTTGAAAAAGAAGGGCCTTGACGCGCTTCTGAAAAGAAACCCCAAAGCATCTGGGTTCTTAAAAGCAACAGGTATTGATAAAATGTTGGGTATGGAGCCAGGAGCAGGAGATTTTCTCAATGGTATTCAAAAAGTCCACATCGTAGGTTCTGATATAAGCCTGGGTGGAGGTGGAGGTCTCGGCACTGGCGGCGGCGGCGCAGGTGACAACATGCTAGATCAATTGGATAGGCAGAGTAGAGGCAAACGAGGCACTGGTAGAGGTGCTGGTAGAGGTGCTGGTAGAGGCGCTGGTCGTGTTAGTCGTGGCTTTCGGGTTCCTACAGGACAAGCAGGAAAGTACGGTATGCAAGTTGACCGTGCAACAAGAATGCGAGCTGGCGTAGGTAAGTTTCAAGGACCAGGAAGAATGGCAGCTGCTGCCCGAGGTCTCACTGGTCGTGGCTTAGGCGGCGCAAGAAGCGCCATGTCAGTCATTGGAAGTGGTACAGGCGCAGGGCTTGGTGCAAAAATTTTAGCTGGTTTAGGCATGATTGCTGGTCCACTAATGTCCATAATATCTGGGTATAGAGAGGTTACTGCTGCAGCTGATGTGGAAAGAGAAAGAGCTATGATGGGCGGTCAGCCAAACGCTTTGAAACTAGGTAGGATGACCGCTACCGCTGTTGCGCATCCTCTTGCAAATATAGCATTACAGTTCATTCCAGGCTTTGGTACTGCTTTGTCTTTAATAGACGGTGTGCTATCATTGTTTGGCATGTCTCCAGTTAAGTGGCTTATTAAAAATTTAATGGACATTTTGCCAGATGCGTTCTTTCCTGCATTAGGTAAAATGGTTATTGGTCAAGAACATTTCTCTCCAAAATCACCAGCTTTTGCAAATGATGCTATAATAAGAACACCAACAAGATTTAACGCTAGCGACTCAGCAGAAGTAGTTGCAGCAAAAGAGGGTGGCGTCTTAGCTAAAAAGTTAGACAAACTAATTAGCTTAATAAGTGAAGGCGGCATGGAGAATAGAGAAATAGTAATTAAGGTTGATAGAAAAGAAATCGCTCGCGCAGCGATAAACGGTATAAACAAAGATTTTTATGGCCAAGATGTGGCTAGTATAGGAGCAGGTTAATGTCAAAAGAAGAAGCTGATTTTCAAGTTGCCGAACACCACAATAAAGGTTTTTGGAAAATTTCTTGGCGTCCAATGCAAGCTGCCGCACCTGCTGTGCACTTTGATGCGTTCATTGAAGACTTTCAAGATAGTTGGTCAACTAATTTTAGTCCAGAATCTGTTTATGGTAGAATGGACCCTATATATACATTTCAAAATACACAAAGGCGTATGAGATTAAGTTTTGCAGTGCCCGCCGTGAGCGTGCAGCATGGAATTGACAACTTGGAGAAGTTTGAAAAACTAGTATCTTTTTTATATCCCGCATATGAAAAGAGGGCTGGACAAAGAGTGATGTCTGCACCTCCAATATTGCAATTACGATTCGGAAATTTAATACAGAGTTCTGATGTTGGTGGTAATCTCTTTGGTGTTGATGATGATAACGATGATGATCCAAAAAATGGCTTGCTTGTGGCTGTCAATGGTTTTTCTATGAATCCAAATTTAGAATTGGGATTTTTTCACCCGTACCGAGGACAGTTTGTACCAAAAGCATTTATTATTGACTGTGATATGGGTGTTATTCACAGGCATATGCTGGGTTGGGATGGTAATAAATTTACAGGGGGTTCTTATCCTTATAATACCACTGGTGAGGAAGCCTCTGAGTTTAAGCCACCGAAAGCGCCACCACTGCCAAAACCAAATGACTACAAGCAGAACAAACAACATCAAGATAAGCAAGGTAGAGATAGCACTGCAGAGATTGAGGCTAATCTTGGAAAGGATCAGAACGAGTCTATCTCTCAAGCAGAAGTTGAACTGCAATCAAAGACTGCTAGAGACCACGAGATAGAGGCTGAAAAGCAGAAACAGATATTTAGTGATCCAGATGATTTATCAAACTATGCATCACTACCACAAGACGGTGAATAATTATGACAAGTAGATATAGCAGAAGAAAAATCGTTCTAAACAATCTTGAAAGATATGAGCCCTTTTTAGAAAGAAGGCATAGAGTTTCAATAAGACACTATGGGACATACTTTAGAACAAAAATGGACATGGATGTTTTAAGAAGCTTGGATAAGAAAACTCACCGCTGGCAAGCAAGTGATAAGTTTTTCAAACTCGCATCTGTCTATTATGACAATCCAGAACTTTGGTGGGTTATCGCTGAGTTCAATCAGAAGCCAACAGAAAATCATTGTTTACCAGGAGATTTGATTTATATCCCGATGCCAGTTGACAAGGTTATAAGCGCGATGGAGATCTACTGATGGGTGAAAAAAAAGCTGTTCAGCCAGCAGAAGATAACAGCGAGGTTGTAAACAATCCCCCTAAACAACCCAAAGGAAAAATTTTAGACACTTCTGGTGTTGTTGGCGATCTTCAAAAAGCGTCTGATGAGAAAGATGCTGCGTTAAACCTTGCAACTCTTGAAGGTGCAGAGAATTTCACAGATAACTATTATCTAATTCAGATCTTAGACAGTATTAAAGGTTTAGCTTCTTCTACTGTTTACAAAGGTTGGACCTCTTTGTCGCAAACGGAAAGTGGTAGAAACCCTTCATTCTTGAAAGCGTATTTTCAAGGTTGGGACAAATTTACTTCAATGACCACAACTCAGGCTAGTTTGTTAGTCCCATATTTTAGATTATCTGTGGTGCAAAGAGATAAAAAAAATGCAAGATGGTCAGAAATATCTGCAGAATATGACGTTTTACTACAGGGCACATATGCTGGTTCACAAAATCCTAACTCTGCACTTTCAGAACAATACAATGAGCCAACTTTAGGATTAAAAGACTTCAGCTTTAAAAAAGAAGCCCATATGGATAAGGGCAAAAGAGCATCAACTACTGCAACAATTAAGTTTTTTGGAAACAACCTTTCAATTTTTCAGAGATCGCCATACAAAGAAATGCTCGCCAGAGTTAATACAAATTTTGGTATGAAAATAGTTGTTGGATGGTCTGTATCTGACAGAGCAGCACAAGAGCATTTCCCTCCAGGCTTTAAGCAAACCATTAGGGCTGCTAGAACAGTTCTTTACATGCAGACTACGAGAAATGAATTTGATTTCAATCAAGACGGTACGTTTACTGTCACATTAACTTGCGCAGGTTCAACTGATGATTTTATCAGAGAGTTTGATTTGCTTGGCCCAATGGAGGGCCTTAGAGCATTGACAGCTGCCGCCAGACAAGCTGAAGCAAATATAACAAACCCTGGAAACAAAAAAACTGATGGTGAAGATGAAAAATTAAACAGTGTTGATGAAAGCAAACTTAATGACCCAGAAAAAAGAATTTCTACTGATGAAAACTTAAGCATTGACAAGATTGAGGAGGTCTTGACGGATTCCACCAAAGCCGCAGTTGCTAACAATGATGATTTGACTCAGGAACAAAAGGATAAGTTTGTCAGAGAAAGTGTAGAGGCAGGTTTGGCCGAGGCTAAAAGAAGTTATAACGGCGATTCGCCTGAATATTTTACAAAGTCTGATCTTGCAGATCGTTTTAATAAGCTTGTTACCCAAGAGGCAATCGCTGTACAAAAGCAAAGAAGTCAAGAGAGGATGTCAAGAATACAGTTTCTTCTTTATAAGAATAAATATATAAGGTATGTAAAAGTTGGTAAAGAAGAGTTCCAAAAAAATGCTGGAGCTACTCTTGCTGCTATTCCAGGCAGACAAAAGCTTCTAAAGGCTCAGCTTAAAGCTATAGAGGCAGAGATGGATTTTTACAAAAAGCTATATGGTGAGTTTGATGATGATGGAAATAGAGTTTCAGATGGTTTGCTTCTTGCAGGCGAAGACGGACTTGCTGATAATGTAACTTTAGGAAATATGCTTGCATCAGGCGCAACCCTGGGTATGTATAACGTAAAAATCGGATCGGAAACTATGGACTCAATGGAGGCTGAAAACAACAGAGAACAAATCAAGTTTACCAACAGGCAAGGGAAGTCTGTTAACTTAGATGAAGCCCTAGAAGAAAGAGGCATGCTACTTGGGAGTGCTGGTTTTACGGGTATTTTCAACCTGAATTATGGTTCTCGGCAGGAAGAAGCACTTGAAAACATAAATAAGGCAAAGGCAGAATTAAAAGAACTAGAAGCTTCTGACCCCACCAGCGCTGAAGCGACACAGTTAAGAATACTTACAAATATTGCAATGCAAAAATATACTAGCGAAGTTGCCGAGCACTATTCAGCTATCCCTGATATGCTTGGTGCTGATAAATTGGTTGAGGCAGCCGAGTTTGAGCAGCGCCAAACCTCAATTGAGATGGATTTCTGGTTGTCGTTGCGAAGAGAGCAAGCATTAGAGCAACTCGCAGCCCTGGAGAAAAGTATAGCTGATGGAACACCACCGCCTGAACCTACAGTCCTGGGAGTTGTTGAGGGAACTAACTCTGAAAAGGCAGAAGTTTCCGAAACCAGCACTGGTGAAATAGATCCATTATCAGAAGAGAATACCAGAACTCATTATATAAGTTATTTTTTCCTCGGAGATCTTATAAATGTTCTTTACGAAATGGCGGCACTTGATGGAAGATCAGCTGCTATGCCATACATGCTTATAGGTAGCATGGTCTATAATCAAGATTTAGTTGCTGCGTCAAAAACATATAGAAATGTAAAGCAACAACAAAATGGCAGCTTTCAAAGAAAAATGATTGAGATGGCTCAGATACCTATAAGTGTAAAAAGGTTTAATGCGTTCTTCCACAGGCATTATGTACAAAAACTATACAACAGAGTAAACTTGTCAGTTTTTTTAAAAGATGTCTTTTCAATATTAGTAAGACCAATATTTTCAGGTGAGGCTTTTGGGTTAAAGTTGAGAAAGCCGACTTTTAATCATATAAATTTTACATCTGGTGAGATGACTATGCCAGCTTATCAAAAAATGTCTGGTATTCCACGAGCTAACATGTCATCTATATCACCTAGCACGTTTTACAAGCCTGAAAACACTACTCAAGCAAAAGGATATATTATGGTTACTTCAAATCTTGTTCATCAGGCAAATGGTAATGGTAATTTTGCGAGAGATTTTCAACTTAATATACCACATTATTATCTAGGGGCTGATAGGGGTGTAATCAAAAATGTTAACTTTACAGCTGTCAGAAATAAGAAGGATGAAGCAGACAGAGTTGTTAAAGCTAGTACTCCCCAGTCTGATGGAACAGATCCACAAGGTCCTGGCGGTATAGGTTTAAAAGTTTTGAAAACTCCATATGATGTTTTTGTTACGACAATTGGAAATCCAATGATGAGCCCAGGTGGTACATTTTATTTGCTTCCAACAGTCCCTGGTAAAAATAACGCGGTGGCCGCAAGGGAATTAGGGCTTGGAGGATATTACACCACCATACACATAGAAGGACACCTTTCAGAGGGCGGCACTTATGAAACAATGGCAAATGCTAGAAACACTTTAAATCAATTCCCACAGGGTAAAGCAAGTAATGAAAAAGATAACAAAACTAACGAGTCAAAAGAAATTGACCCTAAATCTAAAGTAGGAGAGAATGATTAATGATACCATTTCCATATGTAAAAGGAAAATCTAAACCATTAATGTCTTATTACGGGTCTAGACAACAAAACAAAATAGTTTATAACTTACTGAAGAACGCAGGCGGCGGTCAGGGCCCTCTAAGCAAATTTTTTATTGACACTTCTTCTGGAACGCCTTTAAACCATCCGTTTTATGGTAAAATTAATCACCTTGGCCAACCAGTTGTAACGCTTACGGAGGGTATATTTGGTAATTTGCCATCACCAGATAGGCCAGTAGTTTGTTTGGATTTTGTTGCCAATTCTTTTGGCACATCTAAATCACTTTTTGATAACTTAATGTCTTTAGATCCAAGAGTTATTGGAGATTGCTCAACTAGAAATTTTAATAGCGCTGCTGGATTTATAAAAGGAATTTCAGAAAATAAGATGAGGGTTTATCGCGGTTGGCAAAGCTCTGGAAAATTACACAATGATCACCTTATTGATGAAATACTTCCTGTTTTTCTATCAAAATATGTGTACCCTGCTCAATCTGAAATAAATTCAATAAATGATTTTATGAATTTGTTTATAAATTTTACAAGAGATGTCGGCAAAGATTGCTTAATAACCTTTACGTCTTTTGTTTTGTCACCTAAAAATCCTATTCATAGCACTGGCTTAGCATTTGATATTATGCAAGCAGATGCAAATGATCAGCAAGCCAGGATTGAAATGATGAGATCGGATGGTTATCAAAATTTAGTGACAACAATGAATAGAGGTGGTTTTAGGTGTAGTGTTAGATCTCCGTGGACAATGGTTGCAGACCTATCTTCTAAAGAGATGCAAAAGAAAATGGCAGAAGTCGGCATTGAAACACCAGAGCAGATGTTTGAAGAATACTATATTCAAACCTATATTCTTGACCAAAAAAGATTAACTGATTTTATCTTACAAGCATATTATAGTTTCATAAGTAAGATTAAGAATGTTTCAAAAAACAAATATTGTCCGAACGGCTCCCTAGATTATGTTTCAAACAAAGTTCGCGATGATTTTGGTAAGTCTGGAAAAGAACTTAAACAAGATATGGATGATAGATTGTTGTTACAAGTGTACTTGGAGGCACGCATAAAAGAAGCTCCGATAGAAATTAATTCTATTTTTATGAACAGGATTTTAAATATGGCGCATGCGTCATCCAAGAAGAAAAATCTAACTGAAGGTTTTAAAGTGGCTAACAGGGAGATGTTAAATCTTGATATTAGATTTTTAAAATTAAAAGGTGCTATCGTCCCTTCATACTTGACATCACCTGATTCTTTTGATAGTATGGAAGAAGAAAAAACAATTGAGCAAATCGCTACGTCCAAAAGTTTTCAAACAGGCGTCGGCGGTAGTGGTATTGCTCCAGGTCAAAGCACTTCTGGTGGTTCATCTGGTGGTTCATCTGGTGGTTCATCTGGTGGTTCTTCGGGCGGCTATTGAAATGAGGTTTAATGTACTTTCAGGTTATTGATAATAAGATTGAATGTATTGGGCACTACCACGAAAATAAATTAAAATTTGAAGACATTGATCAGGATTGTAAACGAACATGGAAGTACTCTCCATCTCTTATAAATAAAGAAGTTGAGTTCGCTGAAGTGTTCGTTAACGGTAGTTCATACAGAGACACCTGCCCAGCTTTGTTAAGAGACAGATTAGGCAGGGCTGAGCAGAAAATGTCTGCATTTGCAAAATCAATTCGCACATCTGATATTGATACAAGGGATCATTGTATATTTGATTTAGTTCCTAGCAAAGCCATATGTGAGTTGCTTGAGTGCAAAAATCAAATAACAAAGCATGTATTTGAAAATTACAAGAAGCCACAAAATTATGACTTTATTGTTGACATTGTAAAATTTGTTGGTAGTGTGGGTTGCAGTGAGGTAAATATTGACTTCGCAGAATTAAAGAAAGATTATCACATTGAGAAAGCCAGAAGGTTTTTGAAAAAAGTAAAGGACAAGCAGCAGTGTGTTGAGTATAATGCATTTGGTGCTAAGACAGGTCGGTTAACAACCAAGCGAAATTCTTTTCCGATACTGAATCTGGATAAGGAAATGAGGAAATACATTAAACCCAACAACGACTTGTTTGTTGAGTTTGACTTCAACGCTGCAGAGTTGAGGACTCTACTAGCTTTGTCGGGAAGAACACAGCCTCGTGGGGATATACACGAGTGGAATACAAACAATCTGCTGGAGCACGGAGGCTCTAGAGATGAAGTTAAGAAGAGAACTTTCGCTTGGTTGTATAACCCTAGAGCCCGAGATTCGGCGCTGGAGAGCCTTTACAATAGAGAGTGGGTCAAGAACAACTATTGGAATGGAACGACCGTTAGAACGCCGTTCTTGCGCTATATTGAAGCTGACGACCATCATGCACTTAACTATATTGTGCAAAGCACAAGCAGCGATGTTTGTCTGGAGCAAGCAATAAAAATAAATAAAATGCTTGACAACTATAAAAGTAATATTGTATTCTTGATGCACGATTCAATTGTTATGGACTTTTGTTCCGAAGAAAGAGGTATCGTGACTGAACTTTTACAAGAGTTTGGAAAAACTAGATTCGGTGACTATGTAGTTAACCTTAGTATTGGAACTGACTTTGGAAACATGAGGAAGATAAATGGATAGCATCATTGGAATTGGCGGCGTCGGCTGTAGGATCGCAAAAAAGTTTGAAGAATATTCACAGTACAGCGTCTACCTTGTTGATGATGATGAGTGGGAAGGTAAAAATACTTTAGTCCTGCCAAAGCAAAGTAGTGTTGAGGACTATGAAAGGAAGTGTCCAAGTGTAAAAAAATTCTTTACCAAGTTGACTGATCAGTCACTGGTTGTTGTTTCTGGGGCAAGTTTAGTGTCAGCCTCTACGTTGGCAATACTAGAACAAATTGCACCAAAGACAAATTTAAGTGTGCTATACGTCCAACCTGAAGTGGACTTGCTTAGTGAAACAAAACAGCTTTGCGAAAGAACAGTAAGAGGCGTTTTGCAACACTATGCAAGGTCGGGTATGTTAGAAAGGATATTCATGGTGTCAAATGAACAACTAGAAAGCGTAGTGGATGATGTGTCCATTGCTAATTTTTACGACAGTTTGAACAACTTTCTTGTATACACATTCCATATGGTTAACGTGTTTAATCACATTGACTCTGTAACAGATACATTCTCTGAGCCTTCGCAGCTTAGCAGAATTTGTACTCTTGGAGTTTTGGATTTTGAGTCAGGGGAAGAAAGATTGTTTTTTCCTCTTGACTTTCAAAATGAAGTAAGGTATTATTACAATGTTACTGAGCAAAGATTAAACAAAGATAAAGGGCTAAGAAAAAAGATTGTGAACCAGGTCAAGTCAAAAAAGACCGACAACAAACAAGTAAGCTTCGGTATCTACGAATCAGAAATGGGATATGACGCTGGGTACTTA
>MDSZ01187293.1_pt1 | contig 16194 bp, 14 predicted proteins | sample 811201 | NCBI WGS metagenome assembly MDSZ01 (sample SAMN05326647, study PRJNA326480) | marine metagenome | isolation source: seawater | place: Indian Ocean: North | collected 2010
CTTTCAACCGAAATTCGCAGGTCGGACCTAACCTCGGGAGGTGCAAGGAAGCATGGACTCTCGGGGAAGGCCCTTAGAGACTGGAGAAGAAGACAAAGGATAGACCAACGAAGCAAGACAAGAGACAGTAGGAGTAGGAATCTTTCTGTCGCAATGCAATTCATCAGAGATCGTGGAGACTTACCCCCTCAGATCGAACAGGAAGCGGCCTCCCTTTACAGGCATTCTGTGGAAAGGGGTTTGGTTACTGGAAGAAGCATCAGAGGCGTGACTGCCGCCTGCGTCTACATAGCTGCTCGAGAGGCCAAGATTCCGAGGAAGATCGAGGAAATAGGAGATTCTTTCGACATGGTTTCGGATGTGGAAGTGAAGGAGCTTAAGAGGACCATTAGGCTAGTTGCTAGGAACCTTGGGACCCATCACATCACTGGACCGGAGGAGTACTTCGAGAAGTTTCACTCTGATCTGGGGCTGCCCCCAATGGTTCTTGGAGGGGCACGAGAGGTCTGGGATCAAGTGAAAGGAGACCTATCTTGGCAAGGAAAGAAGCCGTCGGGAATTGCAGGGGTAATTCTCTACTACGCCTCCCAGAACAGTACTTCTCCGAGAACGCAGAGCGAGGTGTGTGCAGTATCCGGAATCAGCGAAGTAACACTAAGGGGGCTTTTGAAGATACTCAATCAGATGGTGGATAGTTAGTATCTGTATTCTTCTTTCTTGAATGGGCCCTCGATTGGAACGTTAATGTAATCAGCCTGATCTTTACTCAGGATAGTCAACTTGGCACCAATTTTCGATAGATGTAGACGTGCTACCTCCTCATCTAGGTGCTTTGGCAATGTGTAAACCTTGTTCTCGTACACATCCCTGTTTTCCCACAGATCAATCTGAGCAAGTGTCTGGTTGGCGAAACTGTTTGACATCACGAAACTGGGGTGACCGGTTGCACAACCAAGATTAACGAGCCTGCCAGAAGCGAGTAAGAATATGCTGTTCCCGGAAGGAAACGTGTATTTGTCCACCTGGGGCTTAATGTTTAATCGGGATGCTGGGCTAGAATCTAATCTATCGACCTGAATTTCATTATCAAAGTGCCCGATATTACATACTATTGCTTGATCTTTCATCGATTCCATGTGCTCCAGGGTGATGATGTCTTTGTTCCCGGTTGCTGTAACATAAATATCAGCGATTCCAAGCGTATCCTCCAAAATCTGAACATTGAATCCTTCCATCGAAGCTTGTAGTGCGCAAATTGGATCTATCTCTGTTACAATGACTTTGGCACCATGTGCCTTCAATGCCTGTGCTGACCCCTTGCCAACGTCACCATATCCACAAACTACGGCCGTCTTCCCCGAGATCATCACATCTGTTGCTCTCTTGATCCCATCAATTAATGACTCACGGCAACCGTAAAGATTGTCGAACTTTGATTTTGTTACGGAGTCGTTAACGTTAATTGCTGGGAAAAGTAATTTTCCACTGTCAACCATTTCGTACAAGCGATGCACCCCCGTCGTGGTCTCCTCAGAAACCCCTCTGCACTCATTTACGATATTCGACCAAAAATCCTCACTATTCCCATGTACTCTTTTCAGAAGATCCTTGATGCATTGTTCTTCATGGGATTCGGAAGGAGTATTGACCCAGTTGGATCCTTTCTCCATCTCAAATCCCTTGTGAATCAACAGAGTAGCGTCGCCACCATCGTCCACTATTAATTCGGGTCCCTTACCGCTAGGATGGGTTAGAGCATGGAGGGTGCACTCCCAGTATTCTTCCAAGGTCATCCCCTTCCAGGCAAAAACTGGGATTCCGGATTGAGCAATGGCAGCAGCGGCATGATCTTGGGTTGAGAAGATGTTGCAACTGGCCCAACGAACAGAAGCCCCGAGTTCGGCCAATGTTTCAATGAGGACTGCAGTCTGAATTGTCATGTGCAGTGAACCCGTAATTCGGACACCTTCCAGTGGCCTCTCAGAGGAGTACTTGTCCCGGATTGCCATCAGGCCCGGCATTTCATGTTGGGCTATCTCAATCTCTTTCCTCCCGAAATCAGAGAGTTCGATGTCGGAAACAAGATAACTCGGGGGTTCCAAATTATTTACAGATTGCATATCCCTAGGGGGGCGAAAATTCGGTTTCAACGTTTGCATGCTGATTCTTCTTTGCCCAAATAATGGATTCGAAGCCAAAGAACTCCCAGGTAAAAATCCCAACACGATTGAAATATCTGTGGAATCTATCAGCAATCAATCCGATTGCCCACGGGATTGCAGGACGATATTGTCGGCATGAAAAGGTAATTTCGAAATCGTTTTCCTTGAGGAAATCAATTATTCTGGAGAAATCGGGTGGAGAATCGATGTGCTCCTCATTATCATAATAGTTTAGGCAGCCTGATTCCCTAGAGGGAAAGTTAACTGAAATCTCTGTAGGGAAGGCGAGGTAGATTGATCCTCCGGATTTTACTCTGCCTACCATGCTTGCCAATGTAGACCATCTATCATCACAATGTTCCAAGTTATGAGAAGAGATAACTACATCAAAATCTTCACCTAGAGATGCAATGCACTTGTCGAATGATTCGGATTCGCATCGAACATATCTGTCTGCAAAATTAGTGGTTTCGGAGTCGGCTTCAGAAATATCTACTCCACAGTAATACGAATTAGGGAGTTGAATCTTAGTTTTCTCTGGGGACTTATTCCCACAGCCAACATCCAGTATCGAGGGGTTTTTGCCAAATCTCCTAAGAAACGCCCACTTGCCTTTTCTTCGAAGAAAAAATGACACTAAGCGAATGACAGGAATCACGTGTGTTCGGAATAGGAATGGTATTTCTTCTTTGGGTTTGTCCTAATATTTTCTTAGGGGAATGGAATAACCTGCAGTAAAATAAGACTAAATGATGGGTTATTTCCGATAAGTTATGGCGAGGGCAATAGTATTGCTCCCTGCTAAAGATGAAGAAGAGGGGCTCGGGGAAGTCATTGACAGGATTCCCTCCGAGGCCATCGAATCACACGGTTTCAAACCAGAGATTATTGTGGTCGATGGAAATAGCGAAGACTCGACTAGGGACATAGCTAGGAGAATGGGGGCGCGGATAATTGTGCAGAACAGTGGTCCCGGGAAGGGGAACGGGATAAGGGACGCACTAAGGGAAATCTACAATGATGAAGAAAAATCAGAAGAGGACGTCATAATAATGTTAGATTCAGATGCAACATATAGCCCCGAAGACATTCCCCGATTCATTGATGGATTGAAAAACAATGAAGTTGTATGGGGGAGTCGCCTTCGTGGGAAAATAGAGAAGGGTGCAATGAGCGCTACGAATAAAATTGGAAACAGAATTTTGAGCCTCTCTGCGTCGATTCTCTTTTTCAAGAGGACTACTGATCTTTGCACTGGTTTCTGGGGGTTCAGGTCGAGAACGCTTGAGGGTTTACATCTAACAGCAGAGGGTTTTTCTCTCGAAGCAGACTTATTTTGCAGTGTCGCCAAAACAGGCGTGAAAACATTAGAGATCCCAATAGACTACGCGAACAGGGAAGGTGAGTCTAATCTAAAGTGGTACATAGATGGACCCAACATTTTCCTTAAGACATTACAAAAGAGAATTAGAAGGGGTTGAAATCAAGAGACTTCAATCCACAGAAAGATTCTCCTATGGGGGGAATCGTCCATTAGTGGTTCAACTGTATAAAGTTCGACTTCCAAACCCCATAGCCCTTCTTCATCCAGTGCAAATTCGTAATCGAAATTTCTACTTGAGCCATGGTCTATAGAGAAATTTCCCTGTAAAACTGATGTTTCGATATTTTCTTCAAATATTGGAGCCCCAATAGATGATCGATTAGAAGATTCATCCAAGCCGAAGAACGAATGAGTAATTTCGATATCATAAGTACGAGATGATCCTTCCTGATTTGAGACCCCGATGGAAATTTGATTTTGCTGACCAGAAAGGACTGAATGCGGATATGTTTTGAAAGAGTCCGATTCATCTAGAAAAAATAATTCAGTAAATGATTCGTTAACCATAGGAGTTCTTTGCACTTCAAGTACAAGTGAAGCGGCTAAAGATGAGGCCAGTAGCAAACAAACTGCAATAATTTGACTAGGTTGGCTAAGCTCTCTTGGAGAAGGGGTTTGAAAATCGATCTCGAGGTTGAAACGGTCCTGAATATCTAAATTGGCCCTCCTGATTAGTGCAATCGAGGTGAAAAATGTAGAAATAACTGAGATCTGCAACTCGAAGGATATCCCGGGACTAAAACCAGAGATCTCGAAAAATAAGATTACGAAGGATGAAGCAGCAATACTGATGAAGAAGGAAGGAATTAGCCTATCGAAGATAGGCAATTTTGATTTGTCGAAATCCCTGAAGGTGGTAGAGAATTGGGACTCTGCTCCAATTTTATTTCCTGGAAAGAAGGAAGACAGAATAGCATATCCTGGGACTATTGAGAAAATAAAGAACCCGAAGAAGAGTGTGAAAGATGACTCGGGCTGGGAAAGAAAAAGGAGTGTGGATAAGAGGCAGAATACCATCAATGCTTGCAAATCAGAAATCCCATTTGTCCTAACTTTGATCCTCATTGTCACCACTCCAAAGAAAGAAAACTCTCGTCAATAGCGCAGTTCTCCCTAGATAGCCAGACGGAACCTCCGGAATCATAAACAACTGAAGTTGTTCGGAAGTTGGGATTAGGGTCAATGTCGTCAAGATTTTTCGGAACAACGGACCATTTCTCAGAACCGGAACGACTGAAGATCCATACCTCCTCGTCTTGCAAATTCTTTCGGTCCAGGAAAATCATTTCAGCAAAACTTGCCGACGGTTCAGAATCGAATGTTTTCTGACCTTGATGCCTTATGAACAGCCTGGAACTATGGTAATCTGCCCAGATACATTGTCTGGTTTCCAAATCTATTGGGGCCGAGTTATACCAAATTGCTGCTGCCTCTTCGGAGTCTGAGAATCGAGCCCATTCAACTTCAGAATCCAGAGCCATTCTATGGTCTTCTTCTGTAAATTGGTATACGAATCCCGAACTGAGTAACAAATAACTACACATGATTGCGGGCAGAATAGTTCCTTCTAGATTTGATAAAGATACTGCTTTCTCAGAAGCCAGTGCATAGGATTGTTTCACCCCTTGGATAGTGAATGGGGCAAGGAACATCAGAATCCAATGATAAACTCGATCAAATTCTATGCTTAGTGCGATAAAGGGGACAGTGAAGACTAGTGCGGCTAGAATCCAGCTGCCAATTGCCAGAGAAAGTGCATTTCTCTCCGGGCGACTAATATTTTCTTTGGAAAATAATCTGATGATTGCGGGTACGGAAAGAGCAGTGAGAATCAAGTATAGAATTTTGGTAATTTGATGAAAGGGTTGAAGCCTGGACGTAACTGTCTCCGAGGGTTGAGTTGAGAAAATTGCCCCCCAGATACCTCTCTCATTAATTGCAGAAGTAACTCTATCCACGATAAACTGGAGGACATCTATGATAACTCCGCCGCCAGCCAAATTATGCCAAAAAACGACGAAAAGAGAACCAAAGAATAAGTGTCTGAAATTTAGAAGGGGGTTTGTGGCGATAACTCTAGACTGTAGTTCCTCCATAGTAGCTATTCCCTCTTCATCGAGTAAAATGCTATTGTCAATCTGAAAACTCAATATCTCTTCTTCATCAGACAGGTCGCCAACCTCTGTCTTCTCCACCTTTTCGGTGAATAGAAGTTCTTCAATTTCCTGTCCGGATGGCTTTAGAAAATCGATCGTGATGAAGGCCGCATACGAAGTCCATAACAACGGATAAAGGAGAATCGGGGTCCCATAATGAGCCAGCGTCATCATAAATAACATTGGCACGACGTAAATCCTGAGTCTGTACATTCTTATGGAATCGGAGGAAAATAATAGTGCCAACGCTGTGAGAAGGAAAACTTCAGCGAAGCCTTGCCTAGGCATGTTTGTCATACTCACGTAGAATTGGAAACAGAACGGAGTAAGAAGAGCGGCGAAGAACGAAGTGTGCCTGGAGAAAACCTGAGAATATGAGAAGTATAGCAGAAGAGGGACAAAAGAATAGATGACTGGGTAGACAATTTTCAATGTACTGGTTAGTGAAATATCTGCCCACATTGCTAGTAGTGGAAGTATTATCTGAGTACTAAGTATTGTAGAGTAACGATGGTTTGAGAGAATATCTATCGAGCCCTCTTCTATAACCCGGTTTGCCCAGAAGAATTCCAGCTGGATATCTCCTCCAGTAATTCCTGAAGAGACAAGAGAATGAGTTAGGATCATCGATAGTGAACAGAAATATATCACAAGATAATCCCCCAAAATTCCCCCTCTATCAACGATAGTTGGGAAAAGAGAAATTGTAAAAATTGCCAACATTGTTCCAAAATTGCTTCCTGTTCGATTAAGAAGCAGGGGCCCACAAAAACTCATCAGAATGATAATGCAACATGTGACAATAATAGCTCTCGATGGGGGCTCGAAAGTCAATGTGATGCTGTCTTCTCTTTGTATTCTTGAATCATAGTTACTTTGTAGGAGAAATGTTAGAAATAGGCTGATGTAACCGGTTGTCCACCACTGCAGTGGATTTGATATTTCTAATATCCAACCCAGTGTCTGGACTAGTAATCCAACGAAAATTATCCAAGAAAGTGAAAGTGCGGGAATCAAGATGAGGTCCGAGTTCAACAAGGCACCTCGCCGCCTGGTAAATAAGATGACCAAGCCAGGTACAAAGAAAGCGTATATCAACCAACAAATCATGGAGAAATAACCTAGGATATCAATATCGGATACTTCCCAAGCAGGTCTGCTCAGAGCACATGCCAAATGGAGGCTCAATATGATCCAGTTTACGGTGGATTTAGTTAAGGAAAATTCAGGACCTGATGCTAGACTAACTTCAGGCAAGTAGTCAGATGTTATTGAGTCAACGTCTTCCCAATCATTTGACAGAGTATTGTCTCCCTCTGATTCTGTGTAAGAGTTATCCGACTTCTTTGTGGCCGAATCATCCTCCGATGAACCGTCCATGTTTCATATTCCGCCGACGGGCCCGTTTAATACCATCCGACTTTACGGTGGGATGTGTCAGGTTTTGCTGGGTGGGGGAAACAAGTGTACGGATTTAGGGGTGCTACTTAGGGGGCTAAACTGAAAATTCATAAATATGAATTTCTCAAAAAATGGTGGTTATCGATGGAAATAGAAAGAACTGGGGTCGAAGGAGTGAATATTCTTCAGCCCGAGGTTTTCGAAGATGAGCGGGGTTTCTTCTTTGAAAGCTACAATAAAGAAAAGTTAGAAGGAATGGGGATTATTCTAGATCTCTGCCAAGATAACCATTCGATGTCAAAGGAAATAGGAACAATTAGAGGTCTGCATTACCAAATCGAGCCCATGGAGATGACGAAAATAGTCAGAGTGGTTAGAGGCGAAATTCTTGATGTGATTGTGGACATAAGGAAGGGGTCGCCAACATTTGGAGAGTGGTCTTCATTTCATCTTACATCGGAGAATAAGAAGCAGGTTATTGTGCCACCTGGGTTTGCACATGGATTCTGCACATTGGTTAGAAATACTGAGGTATTATACAAGGTGGACAAGCATTACTCCAGAGAGCATGATAGAGGGATAAAATGGAATGACCCAGAGATTGGTATTGATTGGCCCACCAGCAACCCCATTCTATCGGAAAAGGATATGAAAAACCCCCCATTATCTTCAGCAGAGATAAATTTCACCTATGAGGGATGAAATATGCGTGTTCTAGTTCTAGGTGCAAATGGCCAACTTGGAAGTGATCTAATGAGAACTAGTGTTAGCAAATTCGAGGTGATTCCCCATAGGAGGGTAGACTGGGACATTACGAACAATAACATGAGTTATGTGGAATCGATTAGCCCCGACATTATCATCAATACAACCGCTTTTCACAACACCGAGGAATGCGAAGAAAGGCCTAATGATGCTTTCGAGGTAAACTCGGATTCTGTGAAGAATTTGGCCCAATATTGCAAGAACAAAAAGATTGTTCTGATGCACGTCAGTACTGATTGGGTATTCGACGGAAAGGCAAACTCACCTTATATGGAGAGTTCAATAGTGGGTGCGATCAACACATATGGGGAATCGAAGCTTTGCGGCGAGGAGGCAATTAGAGCATGTCATGATTCACACTACATTGTCAGAATTTCAAGTGTTTTTGGAAAATCCGGCGTGGGTGGGAAAGGGAGTAATTTTGTCTACACAATGATGAAAAAGGGGGTGGCTGGGGACGAGATCAGAGTGGTAGATGACATTGTGATGTCGCCAACTTACACACTAGATGCGGCAAAAACGATGTGGTCAATTCTTTCTGATAAACGGGACTTTGGCGTTTACCATGCAAATAATAGTGGGGAGTGTTCATGGTTCGAATTCGCGAGTTCAATAATAAAAAAAATTCGTGCGGATACTAGTATTGTTCCAGTTAACCATATGTCATTTCCCACTGTCGCAGAAAGGCCCATGTTTTCGGCTATGGCAAGTGAAAAAAACACTTGCGGGAGACCTTGGGAAGAGGCATTATCTGATTTCTTGGAATCTTTGGACTAAATGATGGAGGGGGGAAATGTCTTCATCAAATAATCTTGATTCAAAGCCTTGCATTGTGGTTGGAGCGGGAAAAATGGGTTTGCTTCATGGGGCACTCGCCCAACGAACTGAAGGTCTTGATGTGATGGGGATTGTTGATTCTTCGTTTCAAAGTAGGATGATAGCTAAGGGGATCGGGTTGAGAACTCCTATTTTTTCTGATATAAATAGGGCTCAGAAGGGAATTGAAAATGGTGTGGCCATAATTTGCACACCACCCAGTTCACACTACTCAATTTCCAAGAGTTTCCTAGAAAATGATTGGTCGGTTTTTGTAGAAAAACCATTAACTATGGATCCAAAAAAATCATTGGAACTACACGACATTGCTGAATCGAGATCACTATTCACTCAGATTGGTTTCCAGCAAAGATTTAGTCCAGTTATTGGATTTTTAAAGGAAATGATTGCTGAGGAATCGGAAAAATATGGAGACAAATTGGTCTCGATCGAAGCGTCAATTCTCTCCCCACAATTCTCGCAAATAGAAGACAGCGGTCTGGGACTCATCAGAGGCGGGGTGGAATGGGACCTATTTCCTCATGTAATTGATTTGTGCTTATTTCTTACTGATACAAGAAAATTGGAAGAAACATCAATCCTTGATTCGGTAGTAAATGGTTGGAAGTCAATAGAAGCAGAAATTTCCATTGGTGGGACAATTAATTGTTCATTGAGGGCAGATTGGGGCACAGACGAGGTAAGAAAAGTTGAGTGCTCGGGTAAAATTGAATTTGGAAGTGGAAAGAAGGTGCGTTTCGATCCCGATAGTGTAACCATGGTCGAAAGTGGACGAGTGGTTTTCCACAGGAGAAAGGGGGCCAATCCTAGTTTTGAGATCGCAGATCAGGAATACTCATTCCAAATGCAGCATTTGTCATCAATTCTGAATTCTGGCAATTCCTTTCCTAGTGCCGATTTTCTAACGGGATGGATAGTTGACTCAATTATCTCAGAGATCTCGGAGGTGGGCAATGTCGATTCCTAGATTCGTATTAGGCCACAATGCACTGATCGGGGTCCATCATGTGGATCGTGAGAAAGATCGTTTGAAGCCTGGCCTTTCCCAGGAAGATCTAGAATTCCTGACCTTTGTTGCTGGTTCTGGAGTAGAGGGCGTGGTTCTAGACAACCATCCAGTTGCAATAGAGGCGGCGAAATTCCTCAGTAATGAGTCAGATATCTCTGTAATTCCAATGATTCCTTATGCCCAATCTGTTGTCGATAAGGCTTCTAGTTCAGGACTATATGGTGTCGTGAAGGAAATGGCATCTTCATTGGGTCCTCTATTTTCTACTGGCCACAAGTCATTGAGAAGCTTGCGTCATTTGAGCTTGACGCAAATAGGCGCCCACCTTGCTACGGGAAAATATCTTTCTGATTACCCTAGGAAAACGCTTGGCAATGTTTGCTTCCTCCATAATGTGGTTACTGACCTAATGCTGGGATGGGAAAGTGGCAAGGGGATTTCTTCTTTCGCTAGAGCAATTAGGATGAGTGGCCTAATTCCTGGTTTTGTCACATTAAATCCTCAGTTTATCGATGAAATAATTCAACATGTGGATGGGGAGGTTTGGTTCATGACCTCGGTAAATTCTGCTGGTATACAGATGGGGCCGGACAAGGAGTTCGTAGAAAGGAAAATATTAGCTAATCCAGAAATAAATATTCTCGGAATGTCACTACTTGGAGGGGGGGTGCTTGAACCAAGAGAAGAGATACCCCGGGCATTTGGTTTTCCAGCAGTAAAATCTATTGTGATTGGGACAAGTTCGATTAGAAATCTATCTCAACTTCTAGAGATTGTAAATGATTCCTAGCCGCCAATAATATTGGAGAACTCCGCATCATGCTTATCGAAGCATTTCTTCCAAAGGTAATGTTCTCTTATCCTTCTGAGGTTTTCTTGCCCGATTTTCTTCCTCAATTCCACTTCAGATTCTGACCTATCAATTATCTTGGAGAGTTCCTTGGAGTTTGAAAAGAAATCAGAATCATTGTTTAGAACGTGCCGATTGAAAATATTGTCATGGGCAATTATGAATCTACCCAAAGCCATTGCTTCGAGTAAAGATGGATTTGTCCCCCCTGCAGAGTGTCCGTGTATTATCCCAGTACAGTGAGCCCTTAGCATATCTAGAGTCGTCAGATCATAAATGCCCCCAGTCATGAAAATTCTACCTCGAGAATCAAGTTTGCAAATTGATTCGAGTTTTTTCGAGTATCCGGTGTCCCAAACATCCCCAACCACAATCAGGGGGAGTTCAGAGTTTGAATCTACGAAACCACGGATGATGTGGTGCGTATTGTTGTCTTTCTGCAGTCTGGCAACTACCATCCAATATTTCCCGGGAGAAATGTCGGGAATATTTCCCCGAATTTTTTCAAGTGTTGAGTTTTTCCAGGGAATATCCCCGGGAATTGAAACCCCATTATCGATAACTACTGCTTTTCCTAAATCATGTTCTGGAAAAACTTCGATTAGCTTGGGATGATCGTGAATTATTAGATCTGAATTTCTAAGGGAGGCCTTGGTAAATGACTTGATTAGAATCCTTTCCAATTTGGAATGCTTGCTTCTTTGCCATTCCAATCCATCACTACTAGTTACAATCTTGATCTTTGGATTCAGAAGACGGATTGCCAGAATTGCTTGTGTCCCCATTCCTGATAGAATATACATAATATCACACTTTCTTGCGAGTTTTAGATAGAAGTATAAATCGTTGATTCCTTCGTAAATCTTCCTTAGAGAGTAAATCCGAGGCGGTTTTGTTGGAAAGTATACCAACTTTGCACCATTGTAATATTCTAGCCTTTCCTTTCTCGGACGGCCTTCACAGGCTACGATTACATCGTGCCCCTTTTCCACCATGTGCTTCACAAAATAGTGAGCGAATGTCTCGTAACCGCCATAATTTGGAGGTAGTCCCCTAGTACCAACAATAGCAATTCGCATTATTCTTGAGGGATGGTCATTGGTATTTAGTTGACTGGCTAAACTGATTAAAGCGGATTACTGATTTCTTGAGAGACCCAATAATCCCCTAAAACCGCCTCTGATCAGGCTAATCGATGAACGACCATGGGCCCTGTTAAGTATAAACAATGGAGTGGAACATATCCCCCAGACTATTGATGCCAGGGAGGATAGGGTGCGAACCGTGATTCCTACGAAAAAACCGTGTCTCTTTGTGGTAAATATTCCGTGACCCAATAGAGAATGGTGGACTGCCAGCTCAGATAGGCCACCTAGGCCGTTCCGAGATGGATTATAATCAATAGAAGAAACATCGCTAGAAAAGACTACTTTGTAGCCTGCATCTCGCATCCTATAGCACAAATCAACTTCCTCCACATACATGAAGAAACTCTCATCGAACCCCCCGACCTCATTAAATGAAGATTTGTCCACAATCATCACATGCCCGTTGACCCATTGAACATCGGAGAGCGGGGGCTTCCCTGCCTCGACCATTTGAAAATATGTAATGCCGAGGAAACTTAGTGGAAGGAAGAGCCAATGTGCAAAAATTGTTGAGGGGGATAATCCTCTCCCGACAGAGTCAATATCGCTGCCTGAAATGCCCAACACTCTACCCCCCATTAATCCAATTCCCCCATTATCGAATAATGAGTAAATAGACGTCTTGTCGATTGAAACAAATTTCGAGTCCTGATTTACGAACATCACAAGATTGGAGTCGACTGAATGGCAGCCTATATTGCATGCCGAACCAAATCCCAGATTCTCCTGATTAATTATTATCTTTACATTTGGGAACAACGTTTCTACCAACTCAATGGTGTTATCGGAGGAGTTGTTATCGACAATGGTGATTTCCTCTTCAAGGAAATATTTGAGCAACGATTCAACACATCTTTCTATGAATTGGGACCCATTGTAGGTAATTACAACAACATTAATTCTCATGCCCAATCACCTTGAAATGAAGATATCAGAGTAGTCAAGTCTATTCTGCTAGGCACAAGTCATTCCTATTACCCTTTATCCTAATCGATTGAAGGGTGAAATGTTGTTGATGCATGTTTGACCGTAAAGTCCATGCCTATATTGAAAGGAATGAGTGGTTTCCAGTTTAGTCCCCTCAGTTTTTCGTCATCCACGCTGTACCTAAAATCGTGCCCGAGTCTGTCTGAAGTATGGCGAATTAGATCGGAGTTTTTCCCCAATCTCTCCAATATTGAGTCTATGATCTCCAAGTTTGTAATCTCATTTCTTCCTGCAATATTGTAAATCTGCCCGACCTCCCCCTTCAAGATCAGATCCGTCAGTGCTTGGCAGTGGTCTTTCACATAAAGCCAGTCCCTCACTTGCAACCCGCTGCCATAAACGGGAATTTCGCCATCTTCTGATGCAACTTCTATGACCTTTGGGACCAATTTCTCCGAATGTTGGCGGGGGCCGAAATTATTTGTACAACGAGTAATAATGACAGGGGTCCCATAAGTCCTGAAATGTGAGAGAGCAACAAGATCGGAGCTAGCCTTGCTTGAACTGTATGGAGAAGAAGGATTGAGGATGGATGTCTCGGAAAAAGAGCCGTGTTCAATTGAGCCATATACTTCATCCGTACTAACATGAATGAACAAATCTGAACCCACCATTCTAGCTGCATCTAGAAGAACATGAGTCCCCAGAACATTGCTGAGAATAAATTCCTGTCCTGAATCTATCGAACGATCAACATGCGACTCAGCGGCGAAGTGAACCACACATTGAGGGCGAAATTCCTCGAACACTTCGAAAATACCTTCACGGTCAGCAACATCACAATTCACAAATCTATATCCGTGATATTTATTGACGATTTCCAAATTCTCGGGATTTGAAGCATACGTCAATTTATCCACATTTAGAATGGAAATTTCTCTCTTCTTGGGGCTAACGGAATAATATCCATGGTCGGGGCAGCATGTTTCTGAGTCTAGAGAGCAGAAACTGTGGAGTATGTGGTGGATGAAATTGCTGCCAATAAAACCGCAACCACCAGTTACGAGAATTCTTCCTGGAAGTTCCCTGCTCAAGTGCATCCCCGACCGATGCTGGATGAATATAGCATGTAATTCCTTCTAGCCGTAACGGTCGGAAAAAATTCTCACGGACCAAAGAAGTATTACCACGTAATTGTTGCGACAGGCATGAAGGGGATAGTCTTAGCAGGGGGTTCTGGCTCCAGATTGAGCCCCCTAACTGACATCATCAGCAAGCATCTTTTACCAGTCTACAATAAGCCAATGATTTTCTATCCAATATCCATATTGATAGATTCTGGAATAAAGGAGATACTTATCATATCTACAGAAGAGCATATTGAGTTGTACAAGGGCCTCCTAAATAGGCAGGATTTTGGAGATGTGGAGTTGAGTTATTGCATCCAAAAAAACCCCAATGGGCTACCCGAGGCATTCATACTTGGAGAGGAATTTATTGGAGATGATGATGTAACATTGATACTGGGTGACAACTTGTTTATTGGTAATGGGGTAGCAGAAAAGATATCAGAAATTGATGAGTTAGATGGAGGGGTAATCTTTGGGAAGAGAGTACCTGATCCAGAGAGATTCGGAGTCGCTGTGACTGACGAGTCTGGGAGTGTTATGACCCTGGAGGAGAAGCCGGAAAATCCTCAAAGTGATTTAGCGGTGGTGGGACTATATGTTTACGACTCCAGTGTGGTTGAGAGGTCGAAGAATTTGTCGCCATCGAAAAGAGGTGAGCTCGAGATAACTGACTTAAATCTCAGCTTCCTAAATGATCAGAAACTGAAACTAGTACAACTGGACAATTCGGTGACATGGTTGGATACCGGCACTTTCGACAGTCTTCTTGAAGCAGGACAAATTGTGAAAAATCATTGTGAAAGAAATGAGTTTCAGAACTAGATTCACTATTGATAATCGGCAGGTGATTCTGGCCGTTTAAATTGGATTTGGAGAACTTCGTCGACTTCATTCCTACGACTCAAGAAAATAAGGGTGGCAATTAATAACCCCATAACTAATCCAATAAATTCATTTTTTTGTGCTAGGAGAGAAATTGTAGAAATGGAAATGAAGAAAATACAGACATGCTTTGATAATGAAAAATAATTGAGTTCCATTCTTTCATTTTTCTGAGAAAAGTGAAGTGCGAGAATCATTAGGAGCATGTATGAAAATAATGTTGCATATGCGGCCCCATCAATACCCATAATTGGGACCAATATCGCGGTCGAAAACAGGTTAAACAATGCTGTAAAGAGAGTTATGGAAGCCAACAGTGTAGTTTTCTTCTTCATATGAAGGGTTCGGGAATAGGCTAGGTAGAGTCCTTGGAAGAACATACCGCCGATCAATAATGGAATAAAATCGTTAGATGATTCATACTCAGAACTGCCCAGAATCTCAATGAAGAACGGTGAGAAAGACATGAATATGATGCAGATAATTGAAAGAACCGCCGGATATGATGACCAATAGCCCCCAACAATCTTGGCAAAGTGTGGCCTTTTCTCACAAATCTCCAGGAAGATTGGGGACCAGGTGTTATCTATGCTAACTGTGAACAAAGCTAGAAACGAAGCGATTGCGTATCCGAATGAGTATATGCCCACCATCTCATAGTCTAGAAAATGCTCAATTACGAATCTATCTGCTGAGACCAATGACCATAGCCCAAGTGCGTGAATGATTAGTGGGAGGCTGAACACCAGGGAAGGTTTGATGTGTTTGAAGTTGAGTTTAATGCCAAATTTACTAATCAGGCCAACCAGCAGAATGGATGAAACAAGAAAGGTGGACAAAGCCTCTGAAAGGATAGCTCCCCTGACGCCGTTGTCAATAATTGATAGAGTGACAATTAGTAATCCAAGAAATAGTGAGGCCCTCAGAGTCATAAAAGAGGAGACTAAGAGGGGCCTTTCAGAGATCATTAAGTATGCGTTGACGAAAGTAATCATTGCTATAAAGAGGCCAGAAAATAGAGCGATGGCTTGTTCCTCAACCCCTATTCCTTCAACCAATGAATAGTCGAAAACAAGTAAAGCGGTGGAGAGGATAGCCAATGTAAGGGTTGAGATTGCTGAGATTAGCAATAGCATAGTCCCTATCAGGGTTGCATAGTCCTCAGATTCCTCGCCCATGATATTGTATTCGATGACAATGAATCTGTTGAGTTGCATTCCAAAAAAATATGAGGTCAGGAGTGCCATTTGCATAAGGATGCTTAATTGACCAAATTCTGATACGGATAAGCGATCGACAATTACTGAAAAAGAAAATACTGATAGCAGCGAGACTGAAACTGATCCCAAAAGATAAGTCAACGAGTTTGAGAGGAACGAATTTCTACGGAACATCTACCTTCCTCATAGAATCGGCAAAAATTGTTCGCATTATTGCTGATGTAGCGCCCAATCAACTTCAAGATATATATTAAGGGGGGATTTCCATAACTCATTCCATATTTCATATGGATGATGGTGTGATTCTAAGAAAAACTTGGCAA
>MDSZ01095993.1_pt1 | contig 16191 bp, 6 predicted proteins | sample 811201 | NCBI WGS metagenome assembly MDSZ01 (sample SAMN05326647, study PRJNA326480) | marine metagenome | isolation source: seawater | place: Indian Ocean: North | collected 2010
GCATGGGACGGGATTGCCGGAAGCGGTAGCCCCGGTGAATACGCACTGGATCAAATCGCATACGAGAAGCAATTCGGCATCGTGAAGCGCGTCGAGGTTCAACCGCCCGGCAGCCAATCGTGGTATTCCGCAACGGATACCTCAGGTGCGAACGGCGAAATCACCCGCGACAACCATCCGTTCAAGACGTGGTCTTTCGAATGGGACCTCTCCGGTCACCCCGAAGGTGAGAGCGACGTGACCTTCCGCGTTCGCGCCTTCGACGGATTGGACACTTCCCCGCAAGAGACCCGGAAGTACAAGCTCAACCTCGTGCCTCCGACCCTCATCCTCAACGAACCGCTTGACGGTTCGACGCACAGGAACGGAAAGGTGCTCTTCACGGGAACCGCATCCGACCCCTATGTCGGCGTTCAAGGTTCAGACATCCAGCAGATTTGGTTCAACATCACGGGGCCCAACGATTACTTCTCCCACCTGTACACCCAGGGCCAGACCGCTTGGGAATACCAGTGGAACTTCGAGGACCTGCCCAGCGGCGAATACACCTTCGAAGTCTGGGCCGCTGACTCTGATTTCTGTATCGATTGGCCGGACGGTTGCAACGTTGAACGTCGAACCCTCACCATCGAGAACGACAACACGCCCCCCTTCGTGACCGTTGACGCGTACACGGACGAAGGTGATCTGGTCATCGACGGAGGCATCCTCCGGGCCAGCGAGACGTCCTACCTCCAAGGCGGTGCCTTGGACAACGACGGTCAAGTGACCCGTGTTGAAGTCCAGATCCTCGACTTGGCGTCAGGTATCCTGATGTCGGACGAGGAACTCATCGTCACCCAATTCCTCTCCAACGGTGCGTGGCAGGTCACGTGGGACACCTCGGACTACATTCACGACCAGCAGTACGAGATCATCGTGGTCGCCTACGACGGTGAGGACTATTCCGACGAAGTGCGTCGACGCATCCGCATCGACAACCCCATCGACCGAGAGAACAACGCACCGGTGTTCAACGGTTTGGACTGGCCTCAGACCTTGACGATCTTCTGCGACAAGAACTCGAACAGCATCGACCGTTGCGGTGCGGGTGAGAGCATCGACCTCGCCGCCTTCTTCAGCGACGAGGACGTCGACTCCACCTTCCTCATCTACGACGTGTTCGACGATCCTGCGACCTTTGAGGACGACGACTATCCCGCCTACATCACCATCAACTCGCGTGGTGTTGCGACCTACAACCCGATGGACGGCATGGCACAAACCACGACCGAAATCAGCGAGTGGTCGCTTGAGCAGGTCATGTTCGAAGCCCAAGACGAATACGGGTCCGTGGCCTACTCGTTCCGCGTGAACTTCCTCGTTCGCGCCGTCGAATTCGACGTCCAAAAGATGAGCAACGAAGCGTACCTCGACACGGATGTTCCGGCGTCCTTCTCCGGGACCGGTCTTCCAGGATCCACGGTGTCGGTGCGGACCGAATCCGGTGGAATCCGATTGAACTCCACGCGCGTGCTCTCCGACGGTACGTGGAGCATGGACGTCACGTTGACCCAACTCAACAGCGACAAGGCGACGAAGATTTACTTCGAAATGGACGGACAAGACAGCACCGCGGAATACACGCTCACGCCAGCCTCGGCGGCTGGAGGCGGTCTCTCGATGATTTGGATCATCGTCGGTGCGTTGCTTGCCGTGGTGGTGCTCGCTGGTGTCGTGCTGACCTTCTTCGTGGAATACGAGGAATTCGAGGACGAAGCCGAAGCCGCAACGGCCCAAGTGGAGGAAGACCCCTACGCATGGGCCAAGAAGGCGGCTCCAGAGATTCCTGCGGCGCAAAGCACCCAGGCGGCGACGCCAGCCGCAAGTGCTCAGCATCCGGGTTGGCTCTGGGATGCGGCGACGAATCAGTGGGTCCCTGATCCCGATTACGTGCCGTCCACCGAGTGAGGGCGAACCTTGAGCGGCAATCCAAAGCCAGGGGTGCAGGAGCGGATCCTGCTCCACTTGAGGGACTACGTGGACTACAAGTCCAGCGTCGAGGTGCCCTTTGCGCTCTCGCAAATGGGCATTGCCAACGCGGTGGCCATCGCTCGTTCCAACGTCCCGCGGGCCATCGCTTCGCTCAAAGATTCAGGTCTCTTGGTGGAGCGTCAGGCGCACGTCTCGGGTGTGGCTCGAAAGCGCAAGGCGTATTTCCTGACCGACAGCGGCATCACCACCGCCGAGGAAACGTGGCAGCGTCTGCGTGAACATCCAGTGCATTGCCTGCTGGAAGACGGTTCGTCCAAACGCAGCGAACTTGGTTCGGTCCACGAGATCCTGCCCTTCCCCATGCGGCCTGTCGACGTCATCCGCTACATGGACGACAACGGCGTGTTGGACGTGCGCGGCCTTTCGCCGGACTTGGTGGATCGCGACCTCTCAAAGCACGTGGAAAAGCAGCTGGTCACCTCGCTGGCCGACCTTCCTCGCGTCAGGAAATTCTACGGTCGTGAGCGCGAGTTGGACCACATCGTCAGTCTGCTTGATGCCAGGGCCACCACCCTGCTCGTGCCCGGCATTGCAGGGATTGGAAAGACGACGGTGGCCGGGAAATTGGTCGAGCGGTTCACGCACCGCCGAAACATCCTGTACCACCGCTGTCAGGATTGGGAAAGTGCTCGGGCCTGTTTGGAGTCCATCGCCGAGTGGTTGGCCAACATGGGGGATGCTTCCTTCTCGGATTACCTTGCGGCGACACCCGTTCCACAGCCCTCCGATGCAGCGCGCTTGATTGCGGATGCCCTCTCTGGCACACCCTCCTTGCTCATCCTGGACGATTACCACAAGGTCTCCGATGCCGTGCTTCACCAAACCGTACAGGCCGTGGCGCTGAACTTGATCGAGGCAGAGGATTTGGTCGGACTGGTCCTCTTCTCCCGCTCGTTCAAGCCCGTGGTGGCCGCGAAGGACGCCGAGGGAAGGATTTCCAGTTTCGTGCTCCCGTTGGATGGACTTGATCCAGAGGCCACCAAACAACTCCTCAGCAGTTTTGAGGACCTGTCCGACGAACAATGGCTTCACATCCACGGGCTGTCGCGTGGTCACCCCCTGGTGTTGGAATTGATCAACCGTGGTGCTTCAGCTGGGGCCTACCACGAATCGTTGGAAGCCTACGTGTCGGTGGAGATCTTTTCCAAGTTGACCGCCGAGGAAAAGCGCGTGCTCTCGGCCTTGTCCGTCTTCCGAGAATCGGTGTCCCTCGATGCGCTTGGGCAGCAAGACCTCGACCTCGATGTCTTGGATTCGCTGGTGGACCAAGGCTTGGCCCGCCAAGCCGACAGCAGCACGTTCGACGTTCACGATTTGATCCGTGAATTCTTGCTGCGAAGCCTTGACGAGCAACAACGTCAGGACCTTCATCGCCGCTGCATTGCCTGGTATGCTGAGCATCACGCCACGGCCGAGCAACTCGTTGAGTACATTCACCACCTCCTCGCTTGCGATGAAATCGAGGAGGCGGTTCATCTGTTGACCAACGAAGGTCGAGGCTTGGTGAGCAAAGGTCACATGGAGGTCTTGACCCTGCTTGAGCGGGTTCCCTTCGAAAACCTCGGTGCCTCGGACGGGGCGAGGTTGCACCAACTCTCCGGTGAAGTCTTGGCCTTGCAAGGTCGGCTGGACGATGCTCATGAGGCCCTGACCGCCGCACTGGACGGTGCGGTGGGTGCGAAAGATCGCCGTACAGCGTCCGAGGTGCGATCCACGTTGGCGGACGTGGCCCTCAAGCAAGGACACCCCGATGAAGCGCTGGATCTGCACCGCGAGGCGCTTGAGGGATTCATCGCACTTGAGGACGAGCAAGGTGCCACGCGGACCTACAACAACATGGGGTACTTGTTGCGCAGAAAGAACGATCAGAAAGCCGCCTTGGAAGCCTATGCGCAGGTGGAGACCATCCTTTCCACGTCATCCTCACCCGATGATTTGCTTGGCTCCCGCATCAGTTTGGCCCGGGCCTTCCTCGACCTCGGCGAGGTCGATCGAGCGCGCGATCACGCCATCACGGCCTTTGAGCGCACGGACGGCGGTGATGAGAGCATGCTCCATGCTCGGGCACAGGCGGTGCTCGGGCGCTATTACGCCAAGGTGAAAGACACCGAATTGGCCCTGCACCATTACTCGAGTGCTGTCGAAGCCCTCGCACAGGGCGGTGACGTGCTCGCGACCGTGGAAATCAGCATGTTGCTTGGTGAGGTGCATGAGGACGGAGGTCGGGTTGAGGAAGCCACGGAACAGTACCGGCAGGCTCTGGTCATTGCAGAGGCCAATGACCTCCGCATGCAAATCGGTGAGTTGTTGTCCAAACTTGGTGGCGTGACGCCGGACAAACAGCGCCGAATGGAATACCTCCAACGTGCCTTGACCGTCTTCCGTGAATTGGGTGCGAAGTCAAGGATGCGGGACGTCCAAGCCCAAGTTCACGCCGCGGTCATGAACCGCTGAGCGTGTCCAACGGTGGAATGAGCGCGATTCGCGTGACCCCATCCTCATAGATGACCCAGACCGCCTCAACGCCAGCCAGGACCACTTCGCCTTCGTGCGTGGCAGGTCCAAGTCCTGAAAGCAAGACTTCGGCATCAAGATCACCGCTGCTGTGATCCAAGCGCAGTTGGTCTTGTGTGAGGATCAAGGTCATCGTGGTCTCGTCCGCTTCGCTCGGTCGCCAATCCACCCTCTCGACGTAGCGCAACGCCTCATCCAAACGAGCCGCGTCGTCGGCGCGTTCCACGGCTTCGGCCACATCGTCGAGGTTGGCCTGAATGGCGGCCGTGTTCCAGCGCTCACGCGTGGCGGTTTCGATGCTGTAGGCCCAGACGCCAAAGACGGACAACAGCACCACGCCGAGCAGGAAGGTGAAGACGTAGCCCAACTCGGTGGCCGCAGCAGCCTCGTCCCGTGTGGCCCGCTTCATACGTTCACCTCACGCATGCTGACGTCCAGAAGTGCGATTTGCAACGAGAATTGGATGGCCTCTCCGCCTGTATGCCAGACCGATTCTGAGGTTCCGAGGGCGGGGTCAGGCACCCATCCGACATAATCGTCAAGCAGATCCAATCGACCAGGATAGACGGTCCAATCCGCACTCCCCTCGAGGGCATAGGATCCAACTTCCGCAACGGCGCCTCCGTACGGGCCTGTCCATCCACGACGGACTTCAAACGCCGGAGCGGAGGCCATCACATCACGTGATTGGAGGGTCAACGTCAGGTCCACCGCACCGGATCCTTCGGGGCTGTTGACGCTTGGATGCATTGCAGGGATGGTGGCTGCAAACCTTGGACCTGGACCGCCTCGGTCCGTTGGCGCTCGGAGCACGAGGGGCTCAAACTCAGGGTGGTTGGTCATCACAGCGCCACCGGCATAGGCCACCTCCATGCCGATGATGGACGATTGGAACGCGTATTGCAAGCGCGAGAGATGGACGGCGTAGACGCTGCCGATCGGGTGAAGGTCGTCGCCGTCCACCACGCCATACACCCGCATCTCCAGACCTGAGGGGTGCATGCCAAGGCGCCACGCATTGGCTTGATCTTGCGGTTCAAAGCCCACGGTCGGACTCCACGGCAGGTCAAGTCGCACCCATCCGCTGGCTTCAACGCCCACGGTCTGACAGCGGGCCTCGCCGTCGTGCAACCCCACCGTTGCTCCATGGTTGCCCACCACCTCGGTGACCCGCATACCGTCGCCGGTCGCGTTGATTCGCGACTCGTTCACAGACGGCAGTTCGAGCGTGGTGTTCGCTTCGACGTCGAGGACGGTGCTGCTGTTGTCGAGCAGGACGGTGCTTTGTGCGCCAGAGAGCATGATTTCGTGCTGTGTGAAGGCGTCGTCACGGACATCAAAGGCAAGCCCAGATGGGCCACCCGTGTCGCTGGCAGCAAGCAAGCGAACGCCATCTGCGGTGCCGTTGCCTGCCACCCACGTGGCGCCGATGCGCGCGTTGGCGCTCAACCATGCTGGCCCCTGTGCTCCCGCAGGGGGCCAATCCACCTCGACATGGCCTCCAGGGGCGATGGTCCGACCGTCGCCTCGCCATGTCACGGTGACCGAGCCCTGTCCTGGATTGGTCAAGAGGAGATTTCCTTGTGCGTCAGGTGGAAGGAAACTCGCTCCCATCATTGGCCCTCGGTGAGCGTTCAGCACCGCACGTCCATGCCCCGCATCGTGGCTCAGGTGAACCACCACGTCCGCAGGTGCGCTGCTGGTGACGTGCAGGAGCGAGGCTGAACTGAGGTTGACCTCAAAGGCCAACCCGTGTGCAACCTGTGCCTGTGAGGTGTCGTTCATGATCGCGCGGTGCTGCTGGTCGGCCACGTTCCAATCGATCATCGCGCGCTCTGCGGAGGTCACGTGGACGCGATGAATCCCGCTGGGCAGCGGGATCGTCCATGCTCGGCCGGTCCCGTCCACGGGATCCTCATCGCTGGCTGGGGCGAGCCATGCACCGCCATCACCACGAAGGTACACCACCGTGAGGGCGGCGTCTGAAGTCAGGCCACTTGGGGCAGGGTCAAGGGTGGTCACGTCACCGGCACGCAAGTCCAAATCAGCACCGCCGTCGGCAGATTTCACCTTCACTGGTCCTAAGGTTTCAGCCACGCCTGGAGTCACGCTGAGCACCATGGCTTCCGCCCATGCAGGAGTGGTGTAGTGGAATGGACGATCTGCACCAAGCCGCAGGTCATCCAAGCACACCGCTGTGGTTTCCGACTCTTGGTGCCTGACGTCGAACTCGGCATCAAAATCAAGCAAACCCCGAGAGCGAAGGGTGTGGGATTCGGCCCACGTCGCAGCGTACCACATGCCGCTTGCGGTCTCGTCCCAGCGGAGTTCACCGTCGATCGGGCGAATCTCGACCTGTGCAGCATCGCCCGGCATGCCGGTTTCAGCCAATGCATCCGCACGCTGGGCGAGGAGGCCCATCTGGGCGGCCATGTCGTTGCGCTCAATCGAGCCCTGCATTTCCATGATGACCGGCATCATGGAGGCCATCATCATGCCAATGATGCTGACCACGCCACCGAAGAGGAGCACGGTGGCGACCGTGGAGGACACCGCCTCGTCTTCGCGTTGAAGGTTCATCGCCTCACCTCGATTCGGGACACGTCAAGCTCAAACTGCAGGGGCGCTCCAGCGGTGTCGACCGTGAAACCGTCCATGCCAGAAGCGCGTTGCCATGGGCTGATGCCCACGTGTTGGTCAAGGGTGCCTGCGGCGCGATTCAGGGTGTAATCGGTCAACCATGCATCGTGGATTTGTGGGGTCACAATTTGATCCACCACGTTGCGCATGGTAAAGCGCAGGTTCCACACTTCGCCTGAGAAGACCGTCAGGCCTCCGAGCGAGACGAAATCCAGCGGGACCCGCCCGCTTCCAATGCTGCCGGTTGTGGTGACGTCGCGCAAGGCCATGGTCAAGCGTACTTCGCCGTCCACCAAGGTGTCGAGGTGTACCAAGGGCGTTTGTTGCAGGTCCCATGTGTCGTCACCAAAGCGTTCCGCCCGTCCATGGTTGACCATCGCGATGCGATGGTCACCCTGGCCAAGTTCGGTGCTGACCTCAAGCCCGGAAAGCACCCAGGTCACGGACCGGTGGATGGGCTGTTGGTCTGCGTCATAGACGGTGATGATCGACCAATGTTCAGACCCCACGCCATGCTCGATGGGTTCGGTGGCGTTGGCCAACCCCACCACATGGGTCTCCGTTCCCAACGGGGTGGTGATCGAGGCTGAACGGGCGGTGCCGTTCTGCATCGTGACGGTGAAGGAGGACTCGTCCACACGGTCGATGACGATGGCATCGTTCGGTGTCAGATCCGCTTCAATCTTCCAGGTCTCAATGAAATCGAGCGGTTGGATTTCGGTCGATTGCATGGCAAAGGTGGTGCGTACACCCACGTCTTCAGGCGAGGCGCCAGCCACCGCCAATCGGTCGTCCAAACGGTCTGCGATTCCGTTTGCGCTCTTCCAGTTCACGTTGTCCTCAAAGTCCGTGAGGTAGGGCTGCAGGAAGGCGATGACGCCCGCCATGATGGTCATCACCATCGCCAAGAGCATGATGACCCCGAGCACCTCGCTCACGGCTTTTTCGTCCCGGAAGGGACGGTCCGCGCGTTGCCTGCGGCCGTCCATGGGAGGAGGACCGCTGCATCCGTCTATGAGCCTTCACGTTGTGAGCGGGCCGCCACAAGCCCTTCTTCAGCCGTTTCCGCCACCGCCACGTCCCCAAGGAAGACGCTGAATTCAGGCCCATCTTGCATCGAGAGGCGAATGTCACCTTGGAACCGGCCGTCGAGGTGGTACAACACCGTGGATTCGGCCAAGTGCGGTCGGTTGTTCATGTCCGACAGGTGCGTGAGGGTGATGGAGGACGTGGCTTCGGTCACCACTTCTGCGAGGAAACTGCCGGTCTGATCGTTTGACAGGTGACCGCCCCGTCCACTGATGCGCTCTTTGAGCGAACGCGGATACGGACCTTGTTTGAGCAAGCGTTCGTCGTAGTTTGCCTCCACCGAGATGTGTTCACAACCACGGACGTGCCGCACCAATTCGTCGGTCCATGACCCGAGGTCGGTGATGAAGGCGGCACGCTTTCCCTGATGGCTGGCGATGAACGCGACGTTGTCTGCACCGCTGTGTGGGACCGAAACCGGCAACATCGCCAAGTCTGGACCAAGCTGGATGGCTTCGAGGGCGTCGAAGGGCTGCCAAAGGTCTTCGATCAGGCTCAGTTCTTCTGCCGTCCGAGCGTTGGCATGGACGCGAAGCCCCCAACGCCGTTGGGCGATGAGCGCACCACCTCCGTGGTCGCCGTGGTGATGCGTCACAAGGATAGCGTCGAGATCTTCCGGATGCAGGTCAAGCAGCTTGAGTCGCCGCTCAAGGGAAGCGCCGCTGAATCCCTGATCCACCAACACCCGCACGTGTTCGGTCTCGAGCAAGGTGGCGTTGCCCTTGCTTCCCGAACCCAAATGCGTGATGCGCAGGCTCATGCCTTGATTGCGCCGTTGGCGAGCGTCAATGAACCTCGCGGTCGAAGCATCGTCGGAACACCGCTCCACCACCCTCTTAAGCGTCGCAGAGGGCAAACCAAACGTCGAGGGTGCTCGACGGAGGGTGTTTCATGCGTCGAAGTCAGAGCACCCTGCTCATCACCTTGGCCGTGGTGGCTGGTCTGCTCTTCATGTCGCAGTTTCCTGCCCTGTCGCCGGTGGCGTCCAACAACCCCAACGAAGCGACCGGTGAGGCTCCTCCGGTGACCGACAGCGACGGTGACCTGATCCCGGACGTTCACGAGAACCTCTTCGAGGATTGGGTGAACCGGAGCACGGCCGATGGTCGCATGATCGTCATCCCCGGGCTCGACCGTGATGACGCTCGGGACGCCAAGTACGACCTCGACCGCGACGGGCTCAACGCCACCGAGGAATACTGCTGGCCGTACCCCGCCAACTGCACGCAACCCGGATTCCCCCGTGGCTTGACGGGTCTGCTCGACGAGAACGGGGAGCGAAGTTACCTCGATCCCCGCGTGTCCGACACCGACGGGGACGGACTTCCCGACGGTTTCGAAGCCTGGATGTGCTTGCAAACGGGCGGCTACAACGCGGTTGACATGGTCTTCCGTTGCCCGCGTTTCGATCCTCTGAACGCCAGCGAAGGGGCCGAAGATCCTGACGAAGACGGCTTCGACGTGGACCGCAACGGCATCATTGATGCCAACGAGATGTACACGTCAGCAGAAGAATACCGGCACGGCATGCCGCCCTTCCACGTTGACGAACTCGACGGTTTGTGGTGTGCGGCCAGCCTGCCGGAAGGCGGCCCCTTCGACGATTGGCCGTACATTTCCACGTCGGCCAACATGACCTTCGCCAACTTGCTCGCCGCATGCACGACCAACAGCACGTCGGTCTTCGATGAAGACCTGTGGTTGGGCACCAATCCTCTGAACGCGGACAGCGATCACCGGTCGTGGAACGGCGTCAGCCTTGGTCGTACCTTCCCGTCCTTTGGCGACGGTCTTCCCGACGGCTGGGAGGTCCATTTCGGCCTTGATCCCCTCAACCGCTCCAATGCGCTCCTTGACGTGGATCAAGACGGCTGGGACGAAGACCGGGATGGGTTCGTGACCGGGGATCCCGTGACCACAGAAACCGGTGTTTCCCTCGGGGAGGCCCTCTCATCGTACGAGGAGTACCTCGTGCACGATGACATGGGCAACGTCGTGCGCTCTGGGCTGAAGCACGTGGCGTTCGGCGCCGATGACACCTGGGTCGAAGTGCCCGTCCGGCTCGCCTCGCCCTCCGCCAACGTTGCCATCTTGCATCACGATGTGCGCGACCTTCACGTCAACGATCAGGACGTCTACATCTTGACGCGCCACGGCATCACCCATTGGGCGGTGGACGAGGACACCAGCAGCGACATGTGGTGGCCGCACGCCATCCGCCTTACGGACATGGTCCCGCTGAACGTTGACGGGGCATTGGCCGGCTTTGCCGTCACGTCCACCGGTGGACTGCAGATTATCCCTCTCTTGGAAGACGGAGCTTTGGCGCCGATGGAAACATGGAGCCACATGGATGCACCGGCCCTTGAACAGGCCGTGGTGCTCGATTTGGACGGCGCCAGCATCCACATCTTGGCGCTTGGAGCCAACGGGGATGGGGGCGTGTGGACGCTTGGCAGCGATCTCCAACCAAACGGCGACGTCATGGGGGCGCTCAGCCCAGGCCTCCGTGCTGAACTCGCCACCACCAACGCCACGGTGACCTCGCTTGCGCATGCCCCTGGCGTTGATGGGGTGCCCACCCTCTTTGTGGGCACCGACCGCGGCCTGGTGGTGTTCGAAACCGCTTCCGCCCGGGACGCGACCCTCAACGGGACCTGGTTGTTCCACTTCGCGTTTGAGACCACGGTGGTGGAACGGAACCTCGACCCACTACGCCCCATTGGCGCCAACGTGGGCGATGCACCTGCCGAAGTTCGTGACCTTGTCGTGGACGGCGCAGGTCCGGACCAACTCGACACCGTCTGGATGGCGATGCCCTCTGGCCTGCACCGCCTTGACCTGCGGACGCTGACCATTTCCCACGGGGGCGACCTCGTGCATCCTGGAGAAGACGGTCGTTCCATCGTCGGTGCGGATGACGTGCACAGCGTCCTCGTTCTCGACGATGCGCTGCTCGTGGGAAGCGCGTGGGGCCTGTGGGTCGTCGACGGTGGCCGCGAAGCCACCTACGGCGCGCGCGAACAAGCAATCCTGCCCGGTGAGTTGGCGACCCTTGCCACCGTCGAGGTGGACGGCGTGTTGCGTGTCCTTGCCGGTGCTGCACCGGGGCGGTTCGCCAACCAAGCGCTGATGTCTCCGGTCAGCAACGATTCTGATTTCGACGGGATGACCGACGGTTGGGAACTCATTCACGGCCTCGACCCCACCGATCCTTGGGATGCGGTGTTGGATCCTGACGGCGACGGTTTGGACAAGGACCTCGACGGCTTTGCCGACGACCGGTTGTGGAGCAACCTCGACGAATACCGGTACATCGCCATCACCACCGACGGCTACGACAGCACCGATCCTTCCAACCCAGACACCGACATGGACGGGGCCACGGACGGTGCAGAAGTCCATGCCTTCCATCTGTCGTCCACGACGTTGTGGTGTTACTACGACTTCCAGATGACCTACCGCTGCGACAGCGCGGTTGGAGCCGCTGCGAACCAGACCTACATGGACAACGCCCCAACAGACACGGCCACGGACCCCACCAACCCTGATTCGGACGGCGACGGTATGCCTGACGGGTGGGAGATTGAACACCGACGTTGGGTGGGGACCACCTTTGACGGCGGTAACAACTGGACGCTTGATCCCATGCGTGCAGACGATGCCCTGTGGGACGCCGATCGCGACGGGTTGGCCAACATTTGCGAATACCAATGGAGCGTCATGCGCGACTTGGCCCTGAATGGGGATTTTGTGGAGACTCACGGTGAATCACCCAGTGCGGCGGAAACATGGGCCGAAACCGACCCGAACAACCCCGACTCCGACGGCGACACCATGACCGACGGGTGGGAAGCCGGCGGCCTGTGTTCGTACGACCCGACGCGCGTTGGTGTGAACCCACTCAACGGCAGCGATGGCCTCGAGAATCCCGACGGTGACGGGTTCGACGTCAACCTCGACGGCGTGCTTGAGCCGGGCGAGGCCTTCGTGAACTGGCTTGAATTCCACATCAAGGACCTCGACGTCGTTGAGGGGGCCATCACCTTCGGCGTTTACACCGCTCCAGAAGGGCTCGAGTTGTCCCTCTTCGAAGGGATGTTGCTCGGTGATGAACCCGGTCACGGCTTCATCGACGACGCCGATTTGGCCACCCTGTCCACCGCCGTGCCCACCGCCGTCGGCTCCACGGATCCATTGGACACCGACAGCGACGGCGACGGGATGCCCGACGGGTGGGAAATCCACTTTGCGCGATGGGCGGTGCTCGACGACCGTTGGACCCTGAACCCCATCGACCGGACCGATCGTTTCCTGGACGCCGATGATGACGGCATGACCAATTGGGAAGAGTACAACGCCATTGACCCGGCCTTGAACCAGATTGAATCCATTCAATCGAGCCCACAATTCTTCGTCACGACCGTTGGAACGGCACCGACCCTCCAGCAGTGGGCCACCGTCTTGGTGAGCGAGTCCTTCGGATCCTTTGCCTCCGAAGCGGTGTTGAACGCCAGCGGACCGACGGCGGACCCCAACAATCCCGATACCGACGGCGACGGCATCATCGACGGCATGGAGGTCCTTTTCACCGCCTGGAACGATTCTGCGCAGACGTGGACCCTGAATCCGCTGGTGCCCGGTGACGGGGACTTTGATGCCGACGGCGATGGCTTGCTGGATCGACAAGAGTTGGCCTTGGCCTTTGAGCAACCCGACAACGGGGAGGTCCACCCTGCTGACGCTCCCTTGTTCCACATTGACGGGGACAACCAGCAACCGACCGAGAAATCCCAACGGATTTTCCGCATCCTCATCGACAAGGACACCCGTGGGAAGCGCTACTTGGGCGATTTCAACAGCTGGCAACAAGGCGAAGTCCCCTCCGAATTCATCTCATTCTTGATGGGGCTGAGTGACCCAACCAACAGCGATACCGATGATGACGGTATGCACGACGGATTCGAGTATTGGTTCACGTCGTGGAACCTTGAGGAAAACCGATGGGGCATGAACCCGCTCATCGACTCTGACGTCAACCTCGATTCGGATGGCGACAGTTGGGACTGCAACGGAGACGGCATCATCGATCTCAACGAAACCTTCAGCAATTTGCGTGAATGGGAATCCAGCACGTGGGGCAAATACCTCGCCAGGTTCACGGTGCCCGTCGAGGTCGGCGTGGTGACCTTCGGTGAAGACGCGATGAGCGCCTACATGAGCGAGGCAGGGTTGTCCGCGTTCTTTGCCCGGGCGGCGTTGTACGATGATTTCATCGCCAAAGGCCCCGATAGCGCCAACCGGATGCTGGCCATCAACGGGCTGGATCCGAACAACTTCAACCGAACCCTGCTCGGCGTCGCGGACCCAACGCACCCCGATTCGGACAGCGACGGTTTGCCGGACGGCTGGGAGTATTGTTACGCACGGTACGACATGCCTGACCCATCGACTGCGCTCCGTTGGGCGGCCAACCCGCTCAATCCATTCGACGTCGATCACGACGGTGACAGCGACGGATGGTACGATCGCACATCGTTCGACACACCAGCGCCCCTCGGGTCATGGAACGACCGCAGTTTCACCGCCTCAGGAGGCCTGATTCAGCAAGGCGTCGGTGACCTCCCGTTCACCAACTGGATGGAATACGAGAACGGAACACGGCCCGATCTGAACGACAGCGACGGCGACAGTGTGGCGTACCTCACCACCGTCGAAAACGGTGCCGTGGTGGCGCATGAGCGCGATTACAACCTCTCCGATGGCCGTGAGGTGTTCAAGTACGGCACCAACCCCATGGACAACGACACCGACGGAGACATGATTCCCGATTGGTATGAGCACGCCAAGGGGTGGAACGAGACCAACGACAACTACTCATCGTGGCTCCAAATTCGCGTGCAATGGATCGACACGACCACCGGTGGTGGCTGCACCACCGACACCAACTCATGCCGGCCGTTGTCCATCGACAGCGGCTCTCTGTCTCGACCAAATTTGGCCTTCACATGGTTCACCATGGACCCACGCGATGCAACCGACGCCAACGAGGATCACGATCAAGACGGGAACTGGGATTGTTCTGGTGCCGGTTGCGTGTACACGCCATACACGGCGTTCCAGGAGTTCTATGCCATCACAGACCCACTCTTGTCGTCACCAAACGCCGTGCGTCTGGCGGGCTTGGTCCACGAGGGTGAAGGCATCAGCGAAGGCTGGCAGTTGCGTGCGCATTTGTTGGGCCTCGGTGCCTGGGATGAGAACGTCCGCAATTACCTGAAGATGGACCAACTTGGGTCCTCTGATCAGCGCTTTGTGTGGATTTTGAACGACAAAGATCAGGACTTCCTCATCATCGATGAAACGGACGACGAGGTCTTGGCAGCCGGCAACCGCACCGATCCCTGGGAGATCTTCTACACCGGATCGCCACAAACCAGCCCCGTCAGGAGCGTTGGTGAGCACGAGTTGGGCTGGTACATGGTCGACCTCGATGACGATCACGTGGCAGAAGGGACAGACCCCATGAATTGGGACACGGACGGTGATTGGGTGGTCGATTGGTTCGAAGTCAACGACGACGAGCGTGACGGCGTGAGGGGCGATTCATCCCCCTTGCGCTACGATTCTCGTTTGACCTCCTGAAGTCCATGACGGGGCATCATTCAAATGCTCAGCCAAAGGTCTTGCAAGCATGGTGGACGTCCGCTCGCCGTCACGCAAATCCATCACGCCTGCCGTGATGCTGACGTTGCTCATGATGCTGATGTCCGCTTCGCCGCTGTTGACGTCCTTGGCTCCACACGCAGAAGCCACGGGTGTCGCACGCCATGCCTACGGATTCAGCGACGGTTCAACCGAGTACGTCGCGCTGTACCAAGGGGCAAGTCCGGACACCGGAGCCTCCGTCCGCCTTCCCGTTGGAGCGGAAGTGGTCGACGTCAGCATGACCCTGTCTGGTGCCAGTTCGACCGGTTGGTCCTCGACCACCAGCACCACGACCGAGGATTGGATGGCCGGTGAGGGCGCGGGCGTCGACGCCCGTTCTCCGGTCTTGACGCTCCAACAGGCCACGCCCACCACCGAATTTTTCCCGCACGGCATGGACGCGGTGATCGACCCGTCCTCCACCGCGTGGCACGACAACGGTTCCTACGCGGTGCGGCAACCGCACACGTCCAACTCCACGGAGACGCGGTTCTCTCAACAGCTCCAACGCACGAGCAGCAGCCTCACGCCGCAGGGTCAAGGGGCCGTCCTGAAACACCACGACTGGATCTTCGTGTCCACGTGGAACTCAAACAACCTCAACAACGTCGTGAAGGCGCATTACCCCAACAACCTCTCGCGCGCCTGGGGCGTGTCCATCGATACGACCGCCTCGGCATGTGTGCTTCCTCAATCGCACAGTTCCACCTACTACGGGCAATATGGATTCCGAGATTGGGCGTTGACCGATGATGAACGCCTTTTGGCCATCCTTTCGGGCTACAAGTACTTCTACGGTTCCTCGGCGCCAACCCAATACCATCGTGTGCTGGAACTGGACGTGTCGCGTGATGATGCGTGGGTCTGCACCGCGTCGTACGACATTTCGCCACAGTTTGGTGATTACACAGGCATCGCCTACGATCGTGAAGACGGGACCTTCTGGGTCGTGCACAACAGCCAACGTCGTCTGGTCGAGTACAACATGGCGGACGGCACATGGAGCAGGAACAGCGACATGTACACCGTCTCTTCCACGGCCTCGACCGCCTCTGAATGTGGCATGACGAGTCAGATGATTCGCGGACTTGAAGTGAATGGGAACACCTTCTACATGCGCTGTCAGAAGGACTCGTACTACAACGACCGAGACACCCTTGAAGCGTGGTCCATCAGCGGTACCTCGACGTCGTTGGTGGCTCAAGC
>MDSZ01215365.1_pt1 | contig 16191 bp, 16 predicted proteins | sample 811201 | NCBI WGS metagenome assembly MDSZ01 (sample SAMN05326647, study PRJNA326480) | marine metagenome | isolation source: seawater | place: Indian Ocean: North | collected 2010
CATCATCTTCATATTCCTCATCATCTTCATATTCCTCATCATCTTCATATTCCTCATCATCTAAATATTCTTCTTCATCATCATATTCTTCATATTCTTCATCATCACCCCAGTATTCTTCTACATCATCATCTGAGTCTTGGGCATGGACGAGCGACGTTGGTAGCATAATTGCCATTGAAAGGCATACCCAGAGTAATATCTGGGGAATGCGAACAAAGATGGAAATAATTTGGTTTTCCCTCATGTTGAACTCCGCAATATGATACACCGCACCTACGGCATATCAGCATTTAATTAATTTATCTTACCTCGCGAGTACAAAGACTCTGCGAAATATAAGTATAGGCATATGTCCTAAGCAAATTTAAAATAACAGCTTAATTTGAACAAAAAAAGAACTTTTTTTGTACAAGCATCTTATAAAGGTTCATTTTCTCCAATTAAAATTTAAAAAACCTTTAAAAAAAGAGTTTATTATTATAAGTACGCCCGGGAGGATTCGAACCCCCAACCTTCTGGTCCGTAGCCAGACACTCTATCCAGTTGAGCTACGGGCGCATTATATTGAATCCATACTTTGATTGTAGAACTTGAAATGGATTTAAACTAAACTAAAACAATAGAAAAATAAATTAAAACAGTAAAGTAACTTACAGTACTAAATAAATATTTATTTTAATAAAAGTGCTTTCTTTGTGTTTACACTTGAACCAGATTTAATCTTCACTATGTACATTCCAGATGGATTATTTCTAGCATCCCAATAGAAAGTATGGTAACCAGCACTTAAAATTTTACTATCGCTTATGACATCTACCTCCTCCCCATTAGTATTGAAAATAGTAATACTTGTGGCATCATCTTTGGGTATTGATATCGATATTGATAACATTGGATTGAAGGGGTTAGGATATAATTTGTGAATTTTTGGATTTTCTGGAATTAGAATATCATTATTTTGACCACTTTTTTCAGAAAATGTCATATGTATTTGGTTTGCATCTGGGCCTGAAACAATTACATTTTGTAATGATGATACTGAAATTTCTGAAAATTCAAGGGCTAAAAAATCTTTAGAATTTTGACCGGAACCATCAAAGAGCAGTACTTTAATCACATTATCATTTATTTGATAATCCTTTAACCATGAATCTGGTAATATGATATTTTCAATATCATTAATATGATTATCTGAAACATTTAGCTCAAATTGTAAACCGCTTATTCTACCTTCACTTGAAATCATTACTTTATCACCATCTATGAATTTCTCTATCTCTAAATGGCCATCACCACTAAAAGAGGCTAACGAGTTGTCAAATGTTCCACTTAATACTAATTGCACTAACGCTATTACATCAATAACATTAACACTGCCATCCAATGTGTAGTCAGAAATCTGATATCCACAACTTTCTGTATCACCTGATAAAACAATCTCAACTAAGCTTAATATATCAAATACGTCTACCGTAACATCTCCACCAGTATCGACAGTTCCATTAGTGTTTCCATAAGTGAAAATATTAGCATTGTCACAAGGATCGCACGCATCGCCTAAACCATCCAAGTCAATATCTAATTGATCTGGATTTGGGGTATCAAAACAATTATCTAAACTATCTAAAACACCATCATCATCCTCATCTCTAGGAACGTAGGATAGTCCTAGCGCAATTGCCTCCATTATATCATCCTCATAGAAACCAGAGCTAGTGTATAAAACCTCAAAATTATGGTCCAAGACAACATTATGAGGAATATATCCATCACCAAATAAAGACCAGGCTTCGCCACCGTTTGAACCACCATCTAACATAGGATAGGTAATGCCAAATTCTTCTGCCCACCCTTCACAGCTGTAGGATGACCAATCAAAACCATTTGCAATTATGTTTATATAGTTTTCATTTTCTGCAAGAAATTCTTGCCATATGTCTTCTGTTTGCGGAGCCTCCGTCTGACAGGATGGTCACCAAGATGTGAACAGGTTTATCCAAGTAACTTTTCCGGCTCCTTCCTCAAATAAGCTCCAATCATCACCTAAAACTATGTCAGGATTAACATCTTCACCATTCATACATATTGGTGCAGAGAAATCTGGGGATGTATCTCCTACCTCTAATTGAGCAAGGGATATATTTAAAGAAAATATGAATAAAACAAATTGTTTCAATTTTATCAAACGAAAATCATTCATAATTGTATTCCTTTACCAATTTAAAAAAGTTAAAAAATTTTGTAATTAATCTCCAGCCATTACCATATCTACAAGGACAATAAGATCCCAATCGTTTATAATCCCATCCTCAAGAAGATCGACTGATTGGCAATCATTTGGTGGGAGCCCCTCATTCTGCAGCAAATCAGCGAAAGCTAAAATATCAGATACATTAATGATTGGCTGATAGCCATCTCCCATTGAATTCAGGTCTACGTTACCTGGTACATTGACAAGATTATTGCAAGGGTCACAAACATCGCCAGTTCCATCTTCATCCACATCAGATTGATCTGGATTATAAACAAGATGGCAATTATCATATAAAATAGTCAATCCATCACCATCAGGATCGGGTGCAAGGTCATTGACATTTGATGTTTCAACCTGCAATACAGGGTGGACAGTTCCATCATTTAATTGTTGTACAGCAGCAACAAGCTTTACATTTGAATGTACCCAATCTTCGGACAACTCAAAAGAACCAGTAAATGTTTCTGATTGTCCTGATTCTGAAACTGATATGGGTAATTTTTGCGCATCACTTTTTGTTATGTATTTTCTTCCAACATTTCTTGCATTATGCCACTGGTCTACAGTGCTCCAGTAAGAATAGATATTATCTTCTACAACAAAAAGCTCTAAATATGTGTTTGTGTTATCTAATGTACTATCGATTTCATCAACCAATACCTCAACAAAGAAATTGACTGTTGTTTCACCTGGAACGTATTCCCCAGAAATTCCTAAACGGTAGGGAGTTTGTTCTGTTATGTAATCATTATACAAAACCAAGTATCCTGGATATAGTGATTCCCAATTCCCACCACTCGCTCCTCCAACCTGAGAATCATGGCCATTCCATTCTACGTGAGGAATGCCACTCACGCCATACATCGAAGACCTAATGTTATAAGTAGCAGGGATGCAAAAGTCTGAGGAATCTGGTGTATAATTTGGACTATGCCACTCCACGGAGTGCAAAGTATTTGGAAATTCTTTAAGTAATGTATCTATCGCGAAACTCGCAGATGGACAGTATGGTCATTCTAGACCTGTAAAATCCTCAACAAAGACATCCTTACCTGCGCGAGATGCAGCCTCCACCACATCACGTAGGTCATTAAACATCTGGCCCTCGATGTCTATATTTTGGCTGAATAAAAGTGAAAAGAAAAAAGTACCTGCTATTAGAGATTTAAATAAGTGTTTAATTGTAGACTTCATGATTATGCTCCTTATCTCTGTTGATAGCATTGAAATGCCGTATAAGATAATAGCAACAAAGTATTATTAAACTCAATAAAAAGTTGATTTGATAGTGGACTATTCTCCGCCTGACATGACCTCATCGACAAGAACAAGTAAATCCCACTGGTTTATCAATCCATCTTCAAGTATGTCAAGCACCTGACATTGATTTCCAACCGGTTCTTCTAAGTAATCAGAGAAAGCTAAGATATCAATTACATCAAGGATGGGTTCATATCCCTCAGTTGCATCACCATTAACATTACCAGCTACATAAACTAAACCATTACACGGGTCACAAACATCACCAATTTGATCGCCATCTATGTCACCTTGGTTTTCATTCGCATGGTCAGGACAATTGTCCTCAAGATTAGTGATTCCATCACCATCTCGATCTGTAGGGATTTCAGTTATAAGTCCTGAGTTAGCTTGAAATACAGGACTATCACAGCAATCATTAATTTGTTGCACAAGTGCTATCAATTTGACTTGATCAATATTCCATCCTTCAGAAATTGAAAAAGATCCGCTATGAACCTGAATCTCACCAGCATTTTGAATAGCGATAGGGATCTGATTATCTTCACCCATAGTAAGATATGCTCTACCAACATTTCTGGCCATATGATAATCATTGCACGCTGACCAATACGAGTATATGCTATCCTCAGCAACAAAAAGTTCTAACATTGTTCCACTTTGAAGCTCTTGGTCTTCTTGAAGAGAAACGACTACATCATAATCAAACGTAGAAGAATCATCTGAAAAATCACCTTGCATTACAATTTCATAGGAAGTTTCTGAAGATACAAGCTCCTCGTATGTATCCCTGCGATCGTAGTACATATATTCCCAAACACAGTTTGATGCACCTCCTACGTATGAATCAAAACCATTCCATTGTGTATGAGGAATACCACCAACATCATAAAGGTCCCCCCGGAACGAATACGCATCAGGCAAATCAAAATCTGAGTTCCCTGGCGTAAAACCAGGAGAATGCCATTCAATGGTCATCAAGGTATTTGGAAATTCTCTTAAAAGTGTATCTAGCGCGAAACTCACAGCCGGACAATATGGTCAGTTGAGTCCAGTAAAATCCTCAACCCAAACTACTTGCTGTGAACGTGAAGCGGTCTCTACAATTGAACGAAAGTTCTCATGGTTTAATGTATTGTTATCAATCAATTGACCATAACCAAAACTACATATGAATATGGAAAACAATAGAATTTTGTTATTAATTAATGGAATGCTCATAGACTAACCCCAAATCTTTATTTTGCCTTGGTACTAAATCACCCTATTATAAACCTAGAACTACTGGTTTTTCAAGTAATATTTATAAATGATATAAGTAAAAATAATTGAGTTTTAAATGGTACCTTCCATAATAAAGGTTGCAAGAGCATATATGTCGATTATGTTAACATCTCCCTCACCTGTCATGTCGCCGGCTTCATATCCACAACTTTCCTGATCGCCTGAGTTTACAATCTCAGATAGTAATAATAAATCAAATACGTCAACATTTACAGTAGCCTCAATACTAGAAGTATCATAATACCAATAATCTCCACTGATGTTTCCCTGAACGTAAATATTTGCATTATCACACGGATCGCAGATATCTCCCATCCCATCGTTATCTATATCAGCTTGATCAGGATTAAAATCATTCAAGCAGTTATCTATGTTATTAACTATTCCATCCTGATCAGTATCAAATTCATTTATATTCAATTCTTGAACTTGAAAAACCTCATATGTATCGTAATTTTGAACCATGGATATAATTTTCAAACTATCAGGATTCCATGCTTGTTCGTCAATTTCAAATGAACCTGAAAAGGTTTGGGATTCACCAGCTGAATTAATTTCAAGATCTTCAGTAGAAATCCAATATCTTGCAACATTTCTTGCATTATGGTACTCGCTTGCGCCTGTCCAATATGACATGATTTTATCTTCAACTACAATTATTTGTACTTTCTGGTTATCATTACCCATATCAGCATCCATGGATATGGTTATTTCGTAATTTACATTAGAGCTATCTTTAAATCCATTAATCAAGACTTCATAGGGTGTTTCAGAATCAATAAGTTCATTGTAAAACCCAATGAAATAATCATATGCCGGTTCCCAGTTACCATTTGCCCAACCGCCAACCATATCAACCACACCATTCCATTCTGTATGTGGAATACCACCGACCGAATACAAGCTAGCTCTTGCTCCATAGCATCCACCAAAATTGTCATAGTAATAGCACTCTTCAAAATCAGAATCACCAGGGGTATATCCTGGAGAGTGCCATTCTGTACTTATGAGTGTCCCGGGATATTCATCAAGCAACTCTGAAATAGCGAAACTCGCTGAAGGGCAGTATGGTCACAAAAGGCCAGTAAAATCATCAACAAAAACACGTTGATTGGATCTAGAAGCCGCCTCAACTAATATCCTAAGTTCATCTATGGCAGCGTCAGTTGGATTGAGGCCTTGTGAAAATGAAAATGATAAGATTGAAACTAGTAATATTTTCTTCATAACTAATTATATTTTGGTGAAAGAGTAAAGTTTTACATAAGAATTTAACAAATCAAAAATTGACCTACAATATCAGAAAGTTGCACTATATGATATTTTTAAGCCATCATTAAATGGAGGAATTACCCTGCATATTCCATTGCTACAAAATAACCCGCCCTGGATGGAACCATACATTAAAGATAGTCTCTGACTTGATGTTATGTTATATGAAAATTCTAATGAAACCCACCTATTTTGAGCCCATTTAGGAGGATTGATCTTATTTCTTTTTCCAGTAAAATATTTTAGGTCACCATAAATGATAGCCTCAAGTGGATTATAATAAGGATCTATTGGCGCACCAGTATCATAAGCATTAGTCCAGTCATGAGTAAGAGTAAAAGACCATTTTTGTGCTTTACTAATCGATAGATATAATAATCTATTAATTTGGGTATTAACTGGTCCATCTACGTTCGAAAGCTGAGGAGTAACATTCTCAAATGTTTCAGCATAATCATCAGGATTATACATTTCCCAAGATGAGTCCGCGGAATTAAACCCTGTTGAATTGCCTTTAGAGACATTATCCTTTTTACGCTCTTGATATTGAAAGCCTAAGCCAACGGAATAGCCATTTTTAAAAACATAATTAAATTCCATTGGAAATGATAATGATTGACTTTCCTGCCATAGCTTAGAAGAAACATTGTACGGATCTGATAGTGTCGTATCAAATACTTCCATAGAATCAATAATTTGAAAAGTTTCACCAAAGAGTACGGTGTCTGTCGTGTCATATGACCAGAAAGAGCTTATACCCATATCCATCTGAACACCCTCAAAGTATCTCATAGTCTTTAAAACTTCTTTGTTAGATCCACGACCTAATTTAAAGTATAGCCTGTCATTTAAAGCATATCCACTAATTTCTTGATAGTTTTCCCAATATGGAAGTGCAGATTCATTTGAGCTTGGCAGCATTCCCTCGAATTCTTTGTCAACCCAATCATTTAAGGAAACTGACTGCCATTCTTCATTCCTGCTGAGATGGGCATATTGCGCTAGAATTGAAAATCCACCTACTGATCCATTAATTTCAAACTGAACTCCTCTTTCATCATTAAAATTATAATTATGGGATAGTCTCCCCAGTAATGTAGAGTTGTGTTCTCTTCCAAGGGTAGGCATTTGTTGAAATTCAATCTGGTTACCATAATCATTAGCAGTTATGTCACCGTGTGCTTTATCAAATGAATATCGCTTATATTCTGTTGACAAACCCCAACTCCCTAAATAAAGATTGACATTCTGGTAATATCCATGACCTCTTTTCAATGTATCATTGGGTATAATCCCAAAAAGATCAACTTTTTCCATTGAAAATTTATCAACATACTCAACGAATATATCAGCATTAGCCCCTGCCCAAGACGCGTAAACGCCATCTAGGTCGTGACTTACCAAGACAGAAGGACCAGTCATCTTATCATGGTCTTCATTAGACCTTAAGTTTGTTAGGCCAAGAGACATACTACCAATATCATATTGCAAGCGATTAGCTGTAATGTTATGAATGTTATTAAATCCAGGGATTCTATTATCTAATGCCATCATCCATAAGTTAGAATTCCCATTCAAGTGGCTTACAGAAAGGGGACCTTTATTGTATTCAAGAAACAATCCTCTTGTGCCATTATCAAAATTAATCACCTGATCATCAAATTGATTTAGGACCAAACCCCTGCCCCAAAATTCATAAATATCTCCAAGCTTAATCAAGAATCTTTCAGTTGAATATTCTAATCTAAATTTTCTTATTTCATTATTAGTGAACCCAAATTCTGGGGGGTTGGAATACTCATATTGCATCCAACCATGTAAGTCACCATAGAAAAAGTTTATGTCTAAAAGATTATCTGAAAAATCATAAAAATCATAACTACTGCCATAATTAGCGCTTATCGCACCACTAATGTCAAAATCATCTCCAAAAGAGACTGATAGTATCAATAGAAGACTATATTTATGTAACGACATTGGCAATCCTAACTTTCTTTAATTAGAATCTGCTTTATTTGTTCATGAATCTCTTTTTCTTCACCAGGAACATAGCCCTGATGTCTCCATTTTATCTTTCCACCCTTATCAACCAGAATTAGAGTAGGCATTACCATACCATTCAACTTTTTTGAAATGACTTTATTGGGATCCATTCCAATATTGAATTCATATTTTTGTGACCTTATGTATGATTTAACTTTTCCAAGGGATCTTGGTGAATCTGTATTTATCATGAGCACCTTGAAATTATCATCAGAATAATCTAAATGATATTGGTTTAGGTATTTCATTAGTTTTTTACAGGGTACGCACCATGTTGCCCAAAAATCAATGAGGAGCGGTCCATCTTCTGCGAGCTTGTGTATTGTTGTCCTCGAGCCATCAAGCAACCTTATTTTAAGGTCTGGAATTGTACTACCAAGATCAGAATCAGAACCAATAATTGGATTTGTTAGAATAAACAAAGTAAATAAAATCTTAATTAATAATTTCATACTAGTTTTCCCCATTCATTATCATTTGCACCAAAGAAATCACATCGACTACATTAATGAAGCCATCTCCATTGATATTTAATATTGGGTCTTGGCATTCATTTGAAATACTACTTAGTAAATAATCAACAAGTGAAAGCACATCCATCACATCGATTATGGGATCTCCATTTTGATTTGTATCACCATTAAGATTTCCGAGAACATAAACCAAATTATCGCATGAATCACATTCATCACCAACGCCATCTAGATCAGTATCAATTTGTTCAGGATTGAAAGTATCTATACAGTTATCCTCAGCATTTAATATTCCGTCGTCATCAATGTCAGGATTCATTTCGTTTATATTGACTTGCGTAACTTGATATATTTGTTTGGTTGAATAATTTTGTACAATCGCAATAATGAATATACTGTCTGCGTTCCAGTCTTCATCTAATTCGAATTCACCGCTAAAGGTCTCAGCCTCTCCTGATGTACTTATGGTCAATTCCTCTGATGCTAACCAATCTCTAGCAACATTCCTTGCATTATGGTACTGACTTGCCCCTGTCCAATAGGACCAAATATTATCCTCAACAACAAAAATATCAACTTTTTGATTGGAATTACTCATATCATCGTCCATCGTTACTGTAACATCATATGAGACCTCTGAACCAGCATATCCATTAATTGATATCTCATACGGTGTATCCTCATCAACCATAGAATTATATAACGCAGTGAAGGTACTTATGAAAGGTTCCCAATTCCCATTTGCATAGCCGCCAACAGTTTCTTCAACACCATTCCACTGGGTATGTGGAATTCCGCTTACACCATACATCCCTGCTCTTGTGCTGTATTCTGAGATGTCAAAATCAGAATTCCCAGGAGTAAAGCTTGGGTTATGCCATTCGATGTTAATCAATGTTCCTGAATATTCATCCACTAAATAAGATATTGCGAAACTCGCTGAAGGACAATAAGGTCACTGCAAACCTGTAAAATCTTCAACTAAGACGCGCTGTGATGCCCTCGAGGCATCGATAAGAATCTTCTCAAACTTTTGAATTGCAATGTCCATTTCATCAAGCTGTTGTGTAAAACCAATTGTGCTTAACATTATTATTAGTATAAATATTCTCATTTATTATCTCGATTAATTAAAGAATTGGATCAAGAAATGACCTTAGGTCATTTTCATTTATAAATTTTAGACTCACGTTGTCTAATGTCTCTACTTCACTAACGGGTAAGATAAACTCATATACTGCTTGAATGTCAACAGTTTCCATAGCCACCTGAATCGACCAACCTCCAACTGAAAAATCAATGAGAGGAGAAAATTGATGCTGTGGTACATATAAAACCTTGCTACTATTACGAGAATGCCAATATTCCTCTGGGGTGTCTGGAACAACAATTAGTGTATTCCTATTCTTATCAAAAATCCTTAGAACTGGCACATTGCGATAAGAGCCAGTTCTTATTGCTTCGACATGATCAGATGGAAAATTAAATTTTGTTCTATCAAAATAAAAGACAGTAAGTGTACCATCTTGCTCTAAACCAGTATATGGCAACCCGGTCAACATATCTTTTAAAATCTTATCTTTCAACCGGTATGTCACAGGAAAACGAACAGTCATGTATAACTCATCATCTTCATAATATTCAAACTCTGGACGCTGCAATTCAACATCATATGGATTTGATAGTAATTGATCTAATACTGATGATAACAGCTGACTGTTTTCAGCATTCTCCGGATTTTCCCTCATTCTACGATCAACATCAAAATCCATTGCCCATTCTCCAGATTCAAATCTAGATACATCTTTTTTCTTTCTTTCTTTTTTCCGTGCGTTCGCACTTAGTAAAAACTCCATTGATGCTTCGAGCTCAGCAATTTGTTTGTCAAGATCAGAAGCTACTTTACCAGACTGAATAGATACTGGATGACGTTCTTTTAGTTTTGGTTGCTGTACATACTTAGGGTAAGGAGATATCTTTGATTTTGGCATCTCAGGCAGGAATGGTCTTATCATTTGCAAAACTGATGAACCAACGGCTTTATTGAGGTCTGGAATTTGTGTATATACCTCTGTCATCTGCGACTTTGCAATTTCTTCCCAATTAGCAACATCAATTAATTGGATGGATACATTTACTTTATCTAACTGGCGATTATATTTTCCTAATACTAGAATATTTCTAGAACCCATTGGTTGTTTGAGCATCAAAGAACGATCATTCATTATGACCTTAAGGTCTTCTTTGTTTTTTATTCTCACACCGTATATATTCTTTATCTCTTCTCGTGCCATATCACTTAAACCAGCAGCAATCCATTCAACAGCAGGGTCATTTTGAATATTATCAAATGGTAAAAGATAAACATACGTATATGGTTCTTTTGAAAAAACCATAGATAATAACATCGAAAATAGTATGACTTTACGCATTCGCATTAACCGAATCTTTCATTCAAATTAGGAAAGATAAATGGTTTAATCCAACTCAATTTAAAAATCATAAGCATACACTTTTTTGTTTAATCAGCCTTGCCCAGGAATCTCTCAATGATACAACCCGAATGAAGACATTCCTATCCTTTGAATAGATTTTATCTCTTTTAAAATAGCCTAAACGTTCAAATTGATAAGTCCTATCCCCTGGGTCACTTAATGACGGTTCCAACTTTGCATTCTCTATAATGTTGCAGGAATCAGGATTCACAGCGTCCAAGTAATTCTCATTTTCATTTGGATCGATCTTACAAAACAACCTATCATATATACGTATCTCAGAGCTAACTGCATGGAATCTACTTACCCAATGAATGGTTGCTTTTACCTTTCTACCATCCGGAGGATCAATGCCACCTTTAGTATCAGAATCATATGTACAGTGTATCTCAACGATTTTTCCATCATCATCCTTGATCACATCAGTGCATTTGATAAAATAGGCATATCTAAGTCTCACCTCTTTGCCCGGAGAAAGTCGATAAAACTTTTTAGGAGCTTCTTCCATAAAGTCAGATGCTTCAATATATATTTCTCTGGAAAAAGGAATATCTCTTGATCCCTGGGTTGAATCTTCCGGATTGTTGATTGCCTCTAGATTTTCAGTCTTACCTTTAGGATAATTTTTAATTACTACCTTTAAAGGATCCAACACTCCTAGGACCCTTGGAGCGGATTTATTTAATTCTTCTCTAAGTGAATTTTCCAATCTTACAATATCAATAACAGAGTCTCTTTTAGTAACACCAACATTTTCTGCGAAATTTCGTATTGAATCTGGCGTATATCCCCTACGTCTGAGACCTGATATCGTAGGCATTCTTGGATCATCCCAACCATCGACATATTCCTCATCAACTAGCTTTTTCAATTTTCTTTTACTAAGTACAGTGAAATTTAAATTCAAACGAGAAAATTCAATCTGCTGAGGATGATATATATCCAACTTATCTAGATACCAATCATATAGCGGGCGATGGTCTTCAAATTCTAAAGTACAAATCGAATGGGTTATCATTTCTATAGAATCTTCCAGTCCATGCGCCCAATCATACATTGGGTATATGCACCATTTATCGCCAGTTCTGTGGTGGTTAGAATGTAAAATTCTATAAATGACAGGGTCACGCATATTTAGATTTGGATGAGACATATCAATCTTTGCCCTTAATGTTTTTGCCCCATCAATGAAATCTCCATCTCTCATACGTTGAAATAAATCCATATTTTCTTCAATACTTCTTTTTCTAAATGGACTCTCAATTCCAGGTTCTTTCAAAGTACCTCTACAATTTTTAATTTCTTCAATCGTCTGATCACAAACATAGGCATACCCATTTTTTATCAATATTTTAGCGTAATTGTACATTTGTTCAAAATAATCAGAAGCAAAATACATACGATCTTGCCATTCAAAGCCTAGCCACTTTACATCTTCAATTATAGACCTAACATACTCTTCATTTTCCTTCAATGGATTAGTATCATCAAATCTTAAATTACATTTACCATCATACTCTTCTGCGACACCAAAATTCAAACAAATAGATTTAGCATGCCCGATATGTAAATAGCCATTAGGCTCAGGTGGGAATCTAGTATGTACACGGTTGTTCCATTTACCTGAATCATTATCATCATCAATAATTTTTTGGATGAAATTTCTATTTTCAGTATTACTTTTGCTCATTATTTCTAAATTCATTTATTATATAATTTAATCTATATTTAAACTCTTTTTTTCCTAGCAATTCCATTATATCAAATAAAGAAGGTCCATTTAAATTTCCACAGAGAGCAAATCGCAATGGCCTCATTATCTTCCCGTATCCTAATTCCTTTTTATTAATGAATTCATTGAATTTTATCTCTAATTCACTTGATACCCAACTATCTATGAATTCAAGGTTTTTTTTCAAATCTTGCATTATGGAATTTGTACCTTCCACCCATACTTTTTTAAAATTTTTCTCATCAAAATTCATTGGACGATGGAAAAAAAATTGAGATCTTTCAATCAAATCTTTAAGAGAATGAGATCTATGCTTCATAATGTTAATTAATTTAAGATAATCTTTTTGTTTTTCATCGTCGCTCCATTGCTTATCTATGTCAATCAAGTCTGATAATACATCCTTATTATCTTGAAGAATTAGATGCTGCGAACTAACCCAATGAAATTTTTTATGATCGAAAATTGCAGATTTCTTTTGGACCTTAGAAAGGTCAAATTCTTCGATAAGTTTATCCAAATTAAATATTTCTTTTTCTGTACCAGGATTCCAGCCTAGTAGTGCCAGATAATTAATCAAGGCATTTGGTTGATATCCAGAGTCTCTATAATAGTGGACACCAGTCGCGCCGTGTCGTTTACTCAATCTTTTCTTATCATCACCTAGTATCATGGGAAGATGAGCAAAATTAGGTACATCATATCCTAACGCTTCGTAAATAAGTATCTGCTTAGGAGTATTTGAAATATGATCTTCACCACGAATCACATGAGATATATTCATATTTTTGTCATCTACTACATTAGTAAAATTATATACAGGACTTCCATCTGATCTTGCTATTATAAAGTCATCCAATTCAGTATTTGAAATGGAAATTTTCCCATAAACCATATCTTCAAATTCTGTAACTCCATCATCTGGAGTTGCAAGGCGAATAGTAAAAGGAGTTCCTTTCTTAATCTCATTATTAATCTCGCTTTGCTCTCTACCTCTCCAAATCCCATTATACAGAAAAGAACCAGTTTCTTTTCGAATTAATTCCAATTCTTCCTTTGAGCAAAAACAACGGTAAGCATGCCCGGTATTAATCAATTGGTCTATACAATATTCGTATGCTAAACCTCTATCAGATTGGAAGGAGATTTCCTCATCCCATTGTAGTCCTAGCCATTGCAGAGAATCACAGATCTGATCTATGTACTCTTTTCTTGAACGCTCATGATCGGTATCTTCAATTCGGATTAGAAACGTACCTTGATGTTTTTTTGTAAACAAAAAGTTAGTCAGTGCTGTTCTCACACCTCCCAAATGAAGTTCACCAGTAGGACTTGGAGCAAACCTTACTCTTGGCTTCATAATTATTTTTGAACTGAATTGCTAGTTGAAAGCATAAAATAAATTTAACATCAATAATTTAATCATAGGTTGCCACGATTTTATAGCGCGGAGGGGGAGGGATTCGAACCCCCGAAGGGCGTAAACCCTTGCTGGTTTTCAAGACCAGTGCATTCAGCCAGACTCTGCCACCCCTCCTAAAAGATAATCTAAGAATAGTAAAAGGATTTTTTTTAACTATTTCTTACTCCATAAATTAGTTTAATTAATAATTCTTCCAATTAAACTAATTGAAAATATTACAAACGATAAAGGAACGAAAAAACCTCGCAAATGCGAGGCTTTTTCAAATGGATTAAAATTTTCTTTTTTTGAAAATTTATACCTGTTTTATTTTTTATTTTTTTTACCGCCAAAGGTAAAAAATTTGTTATATCCAACATATGCACGTGGATACCAGTCTTCCTGAGGAGTTTTCTCATACATGGCCCCCACTTCTATCCTTCCATATTCTCCAGGCGTATCAACTCCAACATTTACTCCAAAGCTTGTTCTTACATCTAATTCCGGATTGAACTCCCCTTCCTCATAGTATACAAATTTCCCAGTCAGTTTATCTTGATAGATCTTGAATACAACGTAGCCCCAATCAGAAAAACCAACAGGAATGTCTAGACCCCAATAGGTTGTGTTATATGCAAAAGTATTTAGTTCCCATGGCCCACCAGTGGCTACAGTTGATGTATCTTCTGTAGTTCCTAATGTTCCAAAACCAAAATACGGAACAACAGCAGCATTGAGACCGCCTGGTTGATCCATTAAACCATATTTAAGTAATACTTTTCCACCATAATTCAAAAAGGTCGCGCCCATAAATGGCATTATTCCAAGGTCAATATTATCTGTAACACCGTATTGGACAAGTAAATTATAAACCCCCCAGTAGTATAGGGTAGAGTCTACATCAGTATCTGCTTCTTCAATGAAAACTTTAAATTTTGTAGGGTCAGCTGGATCAACATCAGGCGGGAAAAGACCATAATTCTTTAATGGTGACATTTCAGCACCAGCTCCAATCCTAACTCCACCCTTACCAAGTGACTTGCCATCCTGGTATGTATTTACTGACACGGTCGCGCAACCAGTAAATAACAGCGCAAAACCAATCAATATAATATTAATAATATTTAACTTTTTATTCATGATTCTCTCTTTTTATTAGTTATTAACAATACATCTAATATCTTATAATTTATATAAATAGTTCTAGATATAAAAGGTTACTGTAAGATTATTACATAAAACTGAATACATGGGATATCACCTATACTAATATGTTTTCTTACTTTGGTATTCCCCATTATCATACGTGACATCCTTCCATCGAGAACCATCTCTTTTCCAGAATGACCATGTTCCATCCCTCTCACCAACTAGATAGCTACCTTCCTTCCATTTTTTTCCAGTTTCATACCACCATGTCCACTGACCAATTCTGGCTTTATTTTTGTAAGGTCCTTCTTCTTTTTTTTGTCCATTATCATACCATAAAGAATAAATGCCATCTTCCTTGCCAGCAATATGTTCCGTCTCACGATTTTTAACTCCTTTTTCATCAAAAAATATCCAGGTTCCTTCTTCTTTACCATCTTTCATTTTTCCTTCTCTTTCCTTTACACCATTATCATTATAAAAGGTCCATAGAACATCAACACCATTAGCATATTTTACTTCTTTTTCTTTTTGACCTTCCTTGCCATAATAAGTCCATACACCTTCTTTTTTTCCATCATCATTATAAACACCTTCCTCTCTTGACTTATCCATTTCTGCTAACCTCTTTTCTTCAGCAGCTTTTTCTTCCGCTAGCCTCTTTTCTTCTGCAGCTTTTTCTTCCGCGAGCCTCTTTTCTTCTGCTAGCCTCTTTTCTTCCGCGAGCCTCTTTTCTTCTGCAGCTTTTTCTTCCGCTAGCCTCTTTTCTTCTGCAGCTTTTTCTTGGGCAATACGCTTCTCTTTTGCAGCTTTTTCTTGGGCAA
>MDSZ01256352.1_pt1 | contig 16191 bp, 14 predicted proteins | sample 811201 | NCBI WGS metagenome assembly MDSZ01 (sample SAMN05326647, study PRJNA326480) | marine metagenome | isolation source: seawater | place: Indian Ocean: North | collected 2010
ATTATTAAATTTAAAAAAAAAAAACTATAAAAGCTTATTCATTACCTGGGGTAAAAAATCTAATTTTCAAAAAAAAACTTTTACTGACAATCTCTTAAATGTAAATTCTAAATCTTTTAGAGACAGTCTATTTTTTGTTATCTATCTAGATAAAAAGAAGCCAAGTTATTTACCTAGTAATGTAGTATTGTTTCATAAAAAAAAACCAGGAAGAAGCTTAATTTTTTTTTTTAAAGAATTAATAAAATGTTTTATAAAAAATGGTATAAATTTAAAAAAATTTATTCACTATTTTTCTGCGCAAACAATTTTTGCTGAAAAGATTAATGATAATTTTAAAAATGTATTAAAAATAAATAAAATTAGCAAAGTTATCTTACCTTATGAAGGACAACCTTTTCAAAATTTTATTTTAAGCCAATTAGATAAATCTATCAAAAGTTATGGAATAGTTCATTCTATAATGCCAGCTCTTCCAACAAATTTAATTAAAAGAAAAGGTTCTCCACAGAAAATTTATGTTTCAGGCAAGGAACAAAAAAATATACTTACCAATTATCTAGGTTGGGATCGAAATGATATTAAGGTAATTAAATCTTTAAGGTTTAATAGCAGGGTAAAAGAAAATATATCTGGATCAATTTTTTTACCTATAAATTTGAGTAATATCAAAAAAATAATCTCTGATTTTGATGGTTTGTTAAATTTTTATGATAAACTTAATATTTCTAATCTTAAGGTAAGAAATCATCCTGCAATGTTAAAATCAATGTCACATAATTATTTAACTCAAAAATTAGAAAAATTAATAACAAAAAAAGACCAAAAAAATAAAAAAAAAAATAATAAACATTTATGCATTTTTATTGGACCTACATCCTCAGTAATTGAGTTTTTAATTAAAAAATTTAACATTATTCATATTCCTATAAATCCTATATTAGATATTTATAGTAGTAAATTATTTTCAAATATTGAAAGAAAAAAAATGAAAAATTTTTATGTTTATAAAAAATTGAAACAAAACAATATAATTAAGCTGGGAAAAGACTATTGTAAATTCCAAAGTCTTAAAATTATATGAAAATAAATTAAATTAATATAAATATATTTAAATTTTTTTTTTAAATAATAATGACCAAAAAAAATATAAAAGTGGTAATTTTATGTGGTGGCAAGGGATCAAGACTTGCAGAAGAGACAAGGGTCAAACCAAAGCCAATGGTAGAGATTGGAAAAATCCCAATATTAATTCATATTATGAAAAAATATTATAAACACGGTTTCAAAAATTTTGTTTTAGCACTTGGATATAAAAAGGAAATAATAACTGAGTATTTTAAAAAAAAGAAATTTAGAGAAAAGTGGAGTATTGAGCTTGTAGATACAGGTAAAGAAACTTTAACTGCTAAAAGATTATTAATTTTGAAAGAAAGATTAATTAAAAATCAATTTTTCTTGCTTACTTATGGTGATGGGTTATCAAATTTAAATATTAATAAACTCGTTGAATTTCATAAAAAACACAAAAAAGTTGCGACAGTTACTGCTGTCAGACCACCAGCTAGATTTGGAGAACTTACATTAATTAAAAATAAGGTTTTAAACTTCGATGAAAAAAACCAAATAAAAACAGGGTGGATTAATGGAGGTTTTTTTGTTTTTAATAGTTCAATATTTAATTTTATACCAAAAAAAAATACGATGCTTGAGAGAGACACAATGAGGAAGCTTACTTATAAAAAACAAATTTTAGCTTTTAAACATGAAGGATTTTGGCAATGTATGGACACATTAAGAGACAAGGAGCTTCTTGATGAACGTTGGAAGAATAAAAAAAATTTATGGTGAATTTAAAACTATTTCAAAATCTTTATAAAGGCAAAAAAGTTTTAATTACTGGTCACACAGGTTTTAAAGGTACATGGTTAAGCCTATGGTTATATTTATTAGGTGCAGAAGTTGCTGGATTTTCTGATAAAAAAAAAACCAAACCGTCTTTATTTAAAATTTTAAATTTAAAAAAAAAAATTAAATCTTATCAAGGTGATATATCTAATGTCTCACAAATTAAAAAAATAATTAATACTTTTCAACCTGAAATCATATTTCATCTTGCAGCTCAAGCATTAGTAAAAGAGTCCTATTTAAATCCAATCAATACATTTAGAACAAATAGTCTCGGAACTTTAAATCTATTAATTGCAAGTAGCAAAAGTAAAAAATTGAAAGCTATAGTTTTGATTACAAGTGATAAAGTTTATAAGAATTTAGAAATCAAAAGGGGTTACAGAGAAAATGATATTCTCATGGGTAACGATCCCTATAGTGCATCAAAAAGTTGTGCTGAAATTATAATTAACATGTACTTAAAATCATTTTTAAAACAAAAAAAAACTAAAGTTTGTGTTACAAGAGCAGGTAATGTTATTGGAGGAGGTGACTGGTCTAATGATAGAATTATTCCAGATTTGTTTAAGCGATGGTCAAAATCAAAGAAACTAAAAATAAGAAATCCAAATTCTACAAGACCATGGCAATTTGTTTTAGAGCCAATAGGTGCTTACCTATATCTTGGATCTTTATTGCTAAGAAATAAAAGTAAAGTAAATTTGCAGAGTTTTAATATTGGACCAAAAAAAAATATAGACAAAAAGGTTTTTGAACTTATTAAAATAGCGAAAAATAACTTAAATAATCTTAAATTTTCAATATCAAAAGACAAGTCAAAAAAAGAGGCAAAACTTCTAAAATTAAATTGCAAAAAAATTAATCAATTTACAGGCTGGAAACCTATTTATAATTTTGAAGAAACTGTTAATCATACAATTTCTTGGTATAAAAATTTTTATTTGAAAAAAGAAAATAATGAAGATTTTTCAGTAAATCAAATTAAGCAATATGTAAATCTCGCCAAAAAAAGAAAAGCAAGATGGATAAATTAAAGCTTTTTAAAAGTAATATTAAAATTAATAAAAAAGGAAATATATACAAATATATTGAAACTTCTAAATTTTTTAAAAAAATTTCAGAAGTATACTTTTCTAAAGTTAAAAAAAATAATATTAAGGCTTGGAAAAAAAATAAAACTTCAAATCAATATTTTTATATTTTTGTTGGAAAAATAAACCTAAAAATCTTTGATGATAGAAATAGAAAGAATAAAATGTATAATTTTATTTTAGGAAGCAAATCAAAGTATTCAAAAATTTTCATTCCTAAAAATGTTTGGTATGGTTTCAAAGGATTAGAAACGAATAATATCATTGTGAATTCACTTTCAACTCTGCATAAAAACTGCAAAATGGAGACTTTAGAAATTAAAAATAAATATATACCTATTATTTGGAAATAAAATTGAAAATATTTATTTACGGAGGATCAGGATATCTTGGTAGTTCACTTATTAGTGGCTTAGGTAAAAGACATGATTTCTATATTACTTCAAGAAAAAAAAAAAGAAACTTTATAAATAACGTAGAAATATTTGACGAAAAATTTGAAAAGAAACAAATTAGACAAAAGTTAAAAATCTCAGATTTAATAATAATAGCGAATGGTCCATCTTTTAAAGATAGTATCAAAAATTTATATTCTTATTTAAAATATTTAAATGATCAAATTGATTTAATTGTTAAACTGAAAAAAAAAAGAGCCAAAATAATTTATTTTTCAACTATTCATGTATACGAAAATTATAAATTACAAAGAGCTAAAACTTCTAATTTATTAAATTCTAAAAGTCACTATGCAATTAGAAATATTGTTTGTGAAAATTTATTTATAAATAGGTTTAAAAAACAGGAAATAAACATAATAAGGATATCGAATATATTCGGCATTGAAGAGAATATGTCAAAGCTTTATCCAAGTATGTTTAAGTTAGCAATTAATCAGTTTTGTCTAAGTGTAATAAAAAATAAAAAGATTATAATTGAGTCTAATTTTAATGAAAAAAGAAATTTTATTTCTATAAATGATTTTGTAAATTTTATTAAAAAAGGATTTATTTCAAAAAAAATTAAATTTAATAAAATTATAAATTATGCATCAAAAAATGATGTATCATTAAAATATCTGGTGAATATAATTAAATTACAATCTAAGAAGTTGAAAATTAAAATTCCAAAAATAGTTTTTTTGAACAAGATTAATAATTCAAAGATTAATTATAAATTTGATATAAGAGAAATTGAAAAAAATAAATTACAACCCAATATTTCTTTAAAACATGAAATTAAAAATACATTAAAAAAAATACAATTGTTAATATGAGAGTTATTAAAACATATAGGGAGTTACTTGAAATTGAAAATTTTAATTATAAGTTAAAAAATATCTTTAAACATCTCCTAATTAAAAATTTTTTACCTAAAAAATTTGATAATCAAAACAATTTTATAATTTATCCTTTTTGGCATCATGTATTTGATGATGAGATACACAATTTTAAACTACAGATTAAATTAATGAAAAATTATGGTGATTTTATTTCATATGATCAGTCTATTGCAATTCTCAAGGAAGGTTTAAAACCAAAAGAACGTTATTTTTGCTTATCTTTCGATGATGGCTTTAAAAATATTTTTAATAACGTAATAGATATTCTTTTAAAAGAAAAAATTCCTTGTATGTTTTTTATACCAACAAGCTTTATTGATAATTTAAGACAAGACTCTGGTCAGGTTTTTTTTAATAGAAAAAATATTAGTATTGATTTTTTAAGTTGGAAAGATTGTCAAAAAATCGCTTCAGAACAAATATTTAATATAGGTTCACACTCAATAAATCATAAATTGATTTCTGAATTATCTACAAATGAATGCATTTCTGAGGTAATGAATTCAAAAAAAATTATTGAAAATAAATTAAACGTTGAATGTAATCATTTTGCGCCACCAGTAGGAAATTATTCAATTAATAGAGATTTAAAAATAATAAAAGATTCCAAATATAAAAGCTTGTCTACTACAATAAGAGGAAAAATGACATCAAGAAGCAATGATATATTTAAATTAAAAAGACATCATCTACTTGCAAATTGGGATATAGATTATTTAAAATATTTCTTTGGTAAATAAATAAACAATAGAATTAAATATCTTCTTTTTTGAAAAATTTTTGATAATAAAAATTAACAGACTCTAATAAAGTAGAAAAAAGAATTGTTGCAATAACTGTATTGCCAAAAAATGGAATTGCAAGTGTATAACATGTTATCAAACCTTTTAGTGTGTATCCATAAGATCCAAGAGACCAAACTCCAAAATTTGTAATTAAATAAAACAAACAAGCACCAATTAAAGCTCCAGAAATTCTAGTTGAAATATTTGTAAAAAAAAATTTTGATAAAAGACCAATCAAAACAATACTTCCCCACGTGAAAAAAGTAACTGAGTGAAAACCAATGATAAAATCTGTTATAATAAAACTAACTATTATTATAGGTAAAAATTTAATTCCAAAGAAAGCGGGAATATAAAAGCTCAATGCAATTAGACTTGTAAAATTTGGTGGATGAGGAATAAATCTGCTTGCTGACAAGGCAATTAAAACACCAATTGCAACTTTAATATAATGCATAAATAAACGTTATCATTTAAATTTTTACTCTACAACCATTTAATATTTTATACCAAATTTTATAGATCTTTTTTCCTGATTGTAACCATGAGGTCTTTGATATGTTTCATCAAAAGCATTAGTAATCTTAATAAAAAAATTACTACTTTCTAACTCTCTTATGATCATTAAATCAACTATGTCAGTGCTATCCATTTCAATAGTACTAAAATTTGTAGAATGTGTATCAAAATGTTTTCCATAATGATTATATTTAATGTTAAAATTTAAATTTCCTAAATAACTGTTATTAATTTTTTTTGAAAGACTTAAACCATAATTTTTTTCAGGTCGTCTTAATTGATCTGCACTATTTTCTTTTTTTGATGATAAAAAAGAATTAAAAAAACTAATTTTTGAGTCATTAAACATCAAATTTATTTGAGTATTTAAACCGGATTGATTTAAATCAATATTGTCATTATCATTTTGATATTTGTTACTAATATATTCAATGTTATTTTTAATATTTGCCTTAAAAGCTCTCATTGAAAAATCAATATATTTATTAAAAATTATATTAGAGTAAATCTCATAAGTATTACTTTTCTCAGGTTTTAAGCTTCTATTTCCAGAATAACCAAAATTATCAGTACCAAACATTTCATAAAGTGTAGGGTTTCTAAGGCCGTTCATATAAGATGCACCCATGTTTACTTTATTAAATTTTTGATCAAAATTAACTTTATAAGTGTTGTTTGATCCTGTCTGTTTGTGATTGTCACTTCTAGCAAACAAAGAAATTGCTGAACTTTGAGAAAAATTCCAACCTATGTTACCATAAATTGCTAAATTATCAGAATTACCTTTTGTTGATGCTTGATATGAACCATTATTATTAAAATATCCCCAATCATATTTATATTCAGATCCAGCTCCAAAAGAAATATTTTGATTAACTAATTTAGAAAAATCATATTTAAAGCCTACGACTTCACTTTCGTATGTATCGATTGTACCTTTTTCATCATATTCTCTATTATAAATATTATAATAAAAGATATAATTATTTTTATTAGAGTTATATTGATTTTCTAAACCAAACTGAATAGATCCCATTTTATTATTACCCTCATAATCGACCTGATTGGTATTAGAATTATCATATTCAGCTTTAGTTTGCCTAAGATAAGTGGTATTAAAAATTCTTATATTTTCATTAATAAATTTTTCATAATTAATATTTGTTGAATAATTTTTTACGCCATCCTTTTCATCTTTTAAATTTCCTCTAGCACTAATTGTTTTGTTATTAACTGCACCTATCTTAAAATTTAATGAAGATTTATTATTAATAAAAGTTTTGTTTCCTGAAAATTCATAGTTTGTATTAGTATCGGTTGTTAATGAAAAAGAGTCTTTGTAATCTCCAGTCAAGATTATATTTATAGCGCCTCCTATAGCATTTGTACCGAAATGTGTTGCACTTGAGCCAGGATAAATTTCAATTTGTTGAATTGTTTGAATAAAATCTACTCCAAAATCATGTAAACCCTGAGTAGTTGATTGATCGTTAATAGCAATTCCATTAATCATAACTAGCGTATGATTAGAGCCGGTTCCTCTCATAAAAGTGGAAGCTTGTTGACCTTTGGGACCAGATTGTGTGATATTAATATCTGGAATAGTATTTAGTACATCAATTAAATCGACAGCGCCACTTTCAATGATTTCTTTTTTAGTAATTATAGTTTTGTTTACTCCTGCCTTAGATAAAGCCGAGGAATTTGATAACGAGCTAATTATTTCTACACATGGAATTTTATTTTTATTTTCCCATTTGCAAAAATATTTATTATCAGTTTCGATGGCATAAACGTTTTTAGAAAAAATATAAAATATTAAAAATAAAGATATTCTTAAAATCATTCGGCATACTCCTGTAAACTAACATCACAAAAAATGTTAGATTTTTATTATTTATTAATGCCGATGTTTATTTTTCATAGCAGAATTAGACTTTTCCTGGCCCTCATTCAACAACGGACTATACTGGGTGGCGCTCCGACTTTACGGTTGCAGGAACAGCCAATGAATTCCACACTGATTTCCCACCATGCATTTCAGTACCTTTTTTTTGTATTAATTTTAATTTAATTGTCAATATTTTTTATTAAACTATCTACCTTTTCTAAGTTCTAATGTTTGGTCTTTGTCAGAAATATTGACAATTTTTCTAAGTGACAATGAAGGTAAACTATTTAAATCTGGTGTTTTTTTTAGGCTCCAAACTATATGTTCAAATATGAGTTTAAAAGTCCATTTAAAACTTTTTGTCTCGTGAATAGCAATTATGATACATAGAAACGGATAAGTGAACTTATTCCAAGGAAAAAGCAATCTAAGTGCTTCAATTGCTCTTACTTTATTTCCAAAATTAATAAAAGCGCTTTTTTCTTGTTTTCTTTTAAACCTGAATTTATATAAGATTTCTTCTAATTTAGAATTAAATCTAAAAGGATATATTTTTTTAAGGAGCATCGACATTAAACCAATAATTATTGTAAATTTACTTAAGTTTATTTTTAAGTTTATTCTTGCGTGTTCTCTCCAAATTTTCCATTTGATAAGGTGTCTCCAAGAGTAAACTTTTAGCAGTGGTTGTTTAGTATAATTAATAAAGTGTTCAACACTGTATGCATCTTTATCACTTATATTAATTAAATATTGCTCTTCTTCATTTGTTGATTTTCCAATATAACCGTTTTCTCTTGCATACTCGTAAAGTGGAGTTCCTGGTAATGCTTGAGCATAGTTTATACTTGTAACAAAATCATATTGTTCCCTAAAATTATCAGGGTAATATTTCATGCTTTCTTTTAAAAATTCATAACTTTCATCTATAGTTTCATCAGTCTCTCCCGGCATTCCAATTACATATTGAATAATTGTTGGTAAGCCTGCTTCATATGTGGCCTTTATAGCTTTAAGATTTGCCTCTCGAGTAATTTTCTTTTCCATAACTTGTAGCATTTTATGGCTTCCAGATTCAATTCCATACAAAATAGACTCACATCCATTATCTTTCCAAAATTTTAGCATTTCATAATCCACAGTATGAGCCCTTACTCCTGCTGCAGACCATTTAAAGCCATGTTTTCCCATAAGAGCAACTAAATCTTTTGTAGAATCTTTATAAGAGCCAAAATTTTCATCACCAACATATATGAAGTTCACTCCGTATTTTTCCCTTAAAAAAAGCATATAGTTGATAATTTTTTTGACCGGCATCACTCTATAACCTTTCTCGAACCTATGACAGAATGTACATCTAGCAACGCAACCTTTTGATGTTATTACAAAAGCTGATTTTGTTTTTGTCTCTTGTTCTCTTTCGGGATGAAACCTGTGAACTGCCTGTTCAGCTATATAGTGATCTATAGATCCATCTTTTTCTAGAATAGTATAATCTGGCAAAAGTAAATTTTCAGCATTAAGAGGTTTATCGTAACCTGTGAAAATTATCTCACCATTCACATTTTTAAAAGTAATTCCTTTTATTTTCATTATATCTTCATCACTTGTTTTATTTTCTTGTAAAGATTTAATAAGATTTTTTGCAATTAGTTCTCCATCACCAATCACACAATATTTTACTTTAGTTTTTCCTAATAATACATTTGCACTAGCAGCAAGACCACCGCCTAAAAAAATTATACATTTAGGATTAGACTTATGAATTAAATCTGAAATATATTTTGTATATGCATATGCAGTTGAAACCACTGCACTTATACCAACAGCATCATATTTATTTTTTTTAAAATAATCTAAAATTTGTTTGTGTGTGTATCTGTGATAATCTATATGAAAAAAATCTACTTCATGACCATCTTCTCTTAAAGATTGTATAATAAACATTGAGCCCATTGGAGGAAACTGAGTTGGGATTGGTCTTATCGGTGTTGTAACAATACAAACTTTCATGATGAATTCTTAGCATAAAAACATTAAATGTCATCAATAATTAGGGAAAGCAAAATCAACAAATTATAATTTTTTTTTAAAGATTAATATTTTGATCATTTTTTTTAGTTTTATCTTTAGATAATAAAAAATTCCTAAAAATCTGGTGTAAGCGATATATTCATATGTGTGCGTGACAAAATTGCTTAATTTATTTTTATAAAGTTCGTTACCGACAGTAAAATCAAAAGCATGAAAATTATTGTCTTTATAATTTTCAATTAATCTGGATAAAAGAATATTTCCAGGTGAATATTTTTTATATTTTAAATCGTATACTGGGAATATATAATAATAGCAATTATCAAACTTATAACCTATGTGTGATGATATTATTTTTTTATCAATCTTTAAACAACTAAAACATAAATTTTGTTGATCAAATTCTAATAAGTCATATATATATTTTTTATATTCTTTAAAAGCTAAATAATTCCAAGCTCTTGTTCTTTCTAATTGTTTGTATTTTTCAGTGATAAAAAAATTTAAAATTTTTTCTTTTTCATTATTTGAATCTATATTTATTTCTAATATAAATTTTTTTTTTAATCTATTTTCTTCATAAATAATTTTCTTTTTAAGATAATTAATAATTAAATTATCACTGTTGTTATTGTTAAAAATTATTTTTGAAGCTTTATTGCTGATAAATTTAGAATTATTCAAATAATTAGAAATAATACAGTTAATTAAATGAACATTATCAAATTTATACTTTGAAAATATTTCTGAAATTAGAAATTCAAAATCTTTAGGATTTAAACTTTGATTTATTTTTATTATTGGTTGATTATAATCTGAAAAAGGAAAACCATTCCAATTAAGTATATCAATATAATATTGTTTTTTAATATTAAGTGGAAATATAGCTACAAGTTCTTTCTTTTTATAAAAAAGTGAGATAATAATTTTTCTTTTATTACCGCATCTTTCATACCAATATTTTTGCCACTTAAAAGTTTGAAAAAAGTTTATATTTGAAATTTTTTCAAATTTTTCCCATTCTTTTTGCAGCTCTAAATCGAACTCTTCCTTTATTTTAATTACATTTTCACTACTCATAATGTTATTTAATATTCATTTTAATATTTATATTTTTTAAATGAAGATTTTGATTTAGAGGTATACAGATATATTTTCTCCATTTTTTAATTAAATTTTTGTTTAAATTTTTATTCTTATAAAAACTTGGCCAAGAAAGTACTTCAATATTATTTTTCCACCCCCAATCAAAAATTTTTTTAACATGATTTTGGTTTTTTGCTAAACCAACAAAATGCATTGGAATAAAGTTTTTATTAATTTTAAATACTGATTTGATCTCATTTTTTTTTGCAAAAGCATTTATTTTATTAAATATTTTGATTCTTTTTAAGGACTCCTCATTTAGATTTATTTTCCTTAATTTATTTTTTGAAAACTCATCCATTTGCTCAATTGAAAAATTTTTATCTTTACCTGTATATAAGTAAGGAGACTCATAATTAGGTCTATTTCCTAAAAATTTGATTTTTTTTATTAAATTAGGAAATTGTTTTTTAACTTTATTTTTTATCCTAAAAAATAAGCTAGGTTTATATTTTTTTATGTTTTTGAGAGTATAGTTTTTTTTAACATTTATAAAGAGTCTTCCACCACAATATAAGTCGTTAAGTATTTTTCTTGGCGAGTCTATTCCTATATCTCCAGTAAATCCTAAGGTACTACCTTTGTATTTAATATTTAAAGAGTGGCAATTATCCTCAATTAAACTAATTTTTTTTCTTCTAGTAAATTTTAAGAATTTTTTTAAATCTTGAGGGTATCCAAAAAAATGAACCATCAGAACACATGAAACATTATTTGACGACTTTTTGTAAAGATCAGACCAAACTGGTTGAAATTTATTGTCTAATTTATAAAAAACTACATTTAATTTATTTCTTATTATTACCTCAACTGCTACATCGCATATTATTTCTGGAACCAAAATACTTGATCCTTTTTTAATTGATAATATTTTAATACCTAGATCGAGAGCAGACCTTCCGTTATTTAAATATTTGATATTATTCATTTACCAAGATTTTTTTAATTTTTTATAAATTGTGGTTCCTCCAGGAATAAAAATCAACACAAGTAAGATTAAATTTTTAAAATTATATTTTTTTATTTTAAAAAATAATTTTAAGAATTTAACTCTGTTCTTCGTCAAAATATACTCTTCAATTAAAGAGTGATTTAAATTTGTTTTGAATAAATTTATATATAAATTTTTATGTTTATTTAATTTAAGTATTTTATCTAATTTTTTTAAAAAAATTCTTTTTTCTTGATTTATAGTTGAAATTTTATTTTGACTAAAACTATACTCATGAATTCTCCAGTAAGACAGAACTTTATTTAAGTATTTAAATTTTGTTATCATGCTCAATCTTATCAACAAATCTAAATCATGAGTAATAGTAAATCTTTCATCAAATTTATGTTTTAATTTATCTAAAATTTTTTTTTTAATAATAACGGTATCAAAGCTAATATAATATCTTTCAAGCAAATTTTTAAATATCCTCCCATCTATAGGTTTTTTTTTGTAAAGTATTTTTTTTTTATTTCCTCTAAAAAAATATGAATTACTAAAACTTACTCCTACTTCTGGATAACTATCTAATTCTTTGATTTGTATTTTTAATTTATTAATATCCCAATAATCGTCACAATCTAAAAATGCTATAAATTGACCTTTACAAAGACCAAGAGCCTTTTTTCTGGCTATACCTAAATTCACATATCTTGAGTAAAAATATTTTATTCTTTTATCTTTATAACTTTTGATAATATTTGCTGAATTATCAATAGATGCATTATCAAAAAAAATTAGTTCCCATTTTTTATAAGATTGTTTAACTATAGAATTAATTGCATCTTTAAGATACTTTTCGCCATTATGACAATTCATAATAATACTAACAAGGTTTTTATTCATATGTATTCGAGTAGCAAATTAGATTTATCATGAAAGATAATAGCCAGAAACAAAAAATATTATTTATTTGTCAAAATTTTTGGCCAGAAAATTTTAGATCTACTGATGTTGTTAATAATCTAATTGATAGCGGTTATAAGATAGAGGTATTAACTTCGAATCCAAATTACCCTGAAGGTAAAATTTATAAGAATTATAAATGGTATGATTTTAAAAGTGAAATGTATAAAAATAAATTTTTAGTTCATAGGGTTCCCACAATACCAAGGGGGCAATCAAGTTATTTATTTATTTTTTTTAATTATTTGGCATTTATTATTTTTGGTAGCATTTTTGGCATTTTAAAACTTAAAAATAAAAAATTTGATTATATTTTAGTTTTTGCATCCTCGCCTATTTTTCAAGTTTATATTGGTATTATTTTAAAAATTTTTAAACAAAAAATAAAATTAGTAACCTGGGTACAAGATTTATGGCCAGAAAATTTGATTGCTCTGAATATAATTAGAAATAAATTTTTAATTAACATTATAAGTAATCTTACTACAAGAATATACAGATCCTCTGATATTTTGATTGCACAATCAAAAAGTTTTAAAAAAATTTTAAATAAAAGATCTAAAAAGAAAGCTCATTTTATTCCAAATTATGCTGAATTATTTATTAAAAAAAATAAAAGAAAAAAGTTAAATAAAAAATTTACCATTGTTTACGCAGGAAATTTAGGTAAAGCTCAAAAATTGTTGACTTTATTAAAATCTGCAAAAAAATTAAAAACAAATAATAAAGTTATTTTCAAAATATTTGGTGATGGTGTAGAATTTATGAAACTCAAAAAATTCAAAAAAGACAATAAAATTAACAATGTAACTTTTTATGGGAAAGTTTCAAAAAATAGAATTTACAAAGAATATATAAATTCTGACGCATTATTTTTAAGTTTAGTTCAAGACAAGTTTTTAAATTATACAATTCCAGCCAAACTTCAATCCTACTTTAGTATTGGAAAGCCAATCATTGCATCAGCGAGTGGAGAAACTAAAAAAATTATATTAGACTCAAAAGCAGGTTTTTGTTCTCCGCCAGAGAAAGATATTTTACTATATAAAAATATTTTAAAATTAGTTAATTTAAATAAAAATAATTTAAAAACTTTAGAAAATAATTCTAAAAAATACTTTTCAAAAAATTTTTCAAATGAAATAATTACAAATTTATTTAAGAAAATATTAATATAAATTTTATGAAAATATATATACTCGGTGCTTCAGGAATGCTTGGAAGTAAGTTATTTGAGGAATTTTTAAATAGTAAGCATAATGTCAGAGGTTCATTGCGAGTTTTGCCTAAAAAATTTCTCAGGTATAAAAATAATATTGATTTAAATATTGATGTTAATGATATTTTTAAATTAAAAAAAATAATAATTAAATTTAATCCAGATGTAATAATTAATTGTATTGGGGCTATTAAACAAAAAATAAAAAGTCTTGATGAAAAAAATATTTTCTACTTAAATTCAGTTTTTCCACATGAAATCTATAAGATTTCAAATTTAACTAGATCTCGATTGATACACTTTAGTACCGATTGTGTTTTTGATGGAAAAAAAGGCAATTATAAAGATGAAAGTAAAAAAAATGCAAAAGATCTTTATGGGATCTCAAAATCGTTTGGTGAGCTATACGAAAAAAATGCATTAACTATCAGAACTTCAATAATTGGTCATGAATTAAATAGCAAAAATAGTTTATTAGAATGGTTCTTGAGTTTAAAAAAAAAGAATTGTCATGGATACTCGAGTGCTTATTTTAGCGGTTTGCCAACTATAGAGATATATAATTTTATTGAAAAATTTGTTTTAAAAAACAAAGAAATAAGTGGTACTTACAATTTGTCTTCATCCAAAATATCAAAATATCATTTATTAAAAATTATATCAAAAATATATTCTAAAAAGATTAGAATAATTAGAAATAATAAGTTAAGAATTGACAGATCTTTAAATTCAAAAAAAATAAAAAGCTTAGTAAATTATAAATGTCCATCGTGGAATAAATTAATTAAAAATATGTATATAAATCATAAAAAAAACTAAAATTTTTGAAATTAAATGCATAGTCAAAAATATTTAAAATCCTGCGCTGAAAAGATTGCTTTGAAAATTTTGAAAACTAAAAAAAATAATAAATTTTTTAGAAAACCCTTTAAGCATTTGGTAATTGATAATCTTATTGATAATGATTTCGCAAAAATGTGTATGAAAGATTTTCCAAATCTTAAAAAAAAAAGATTGTGGGAAAAATCAAATATTAAATCAATTGAAATTAAGTATAGATCAATATGGAATTCAGAGTTTGACATTCCAGAAAATATTGTAAGTTTAGTAAGAATCTTAAATTCCTCTATATTTTTGAAAGCACTATCCAAAGTTTTTTCAATTCCAAAAATTATGCCAGATCCATATTTTACAGGAGGTGGTTTAAATGTAACTGAAAAAGGAGGTCTTTTAGATGTTCACGTAGATGGAAATTATCATGACGCAAGTGGGCTTAATCGAAGACTAAATATTTTAATATATTTTAATCCAGGTTGGGAAAAAAGTTGGGGTGGTGAATTTGGAATTTACTCTAATAATGGAAAAAAATGTGTTAAGAAAATTCAACCCTTATTTAATAGAATGGTTGCTTTCGATACGCATGATTATAGTTTTCATGGACTTCCTAACCCTATTAATTTTCCAAAAAATAAATCAAGAAAATCATTAATTTTATATTATTATACAAGAGAAAAACGACCTAAAAAATTAACCAAGATATCAAAACCTCATAGTGCATTGTGGTTAAAAAAAAATTTTTTGGACAAAAAAGGAAAAGTTGTTAGAAGATATTCTTGAACTATATATGAATTTTAAAAATAAAACATTTTTAATTACTGGCGGCACAGGATCTTTTGGTAATGCTGTTTTAAAAAAACTTTTAAAAACAAATATTAAAGAAATTAGAATCTTTAGTAGAGATGAAAAAAAACAGTATGATCTTAGAAAAAAAATTAATGATGATAGAGTTAAGTTCTACTTGGGGGATATAAGAAATTATTTAAGTGTTTTAGAAGTTACAAAGCAGGTAGATTATATTTTTCATGCAGCGGCTTTAAAACAAGTGCCCTCTTGTGAGTTTTTTCCCATGGAGGCTGTTAATACAAATATATTGGGTGCAAATAATATTACGATGGCTGCTGAAAATTCGGGTGTGAAAAAGTGTATAATGCTAAGCACAGATAAAGCGGTTTATCCCATAAATGCAATGGGTTTATCAAAATCTATGATGGAAAAGATAATGATAGCAAAATCAAGAAGCAGTAAAACTATTTTCTGTGCTACTAGGTATGGAAATGTAATGGGAACCAGAGGCTCTGTTATACCATTGTTTGTTAGTCAAATCGAAAAAAATTTGCCAATAACAATTACAAATAGAAATATGACTAGATTTTTAATGTCAGTAGATCAATCTGTTGATCTGGTCTTGTATGCTCTAAAAAATGGAAATAGAGGAGATATATTTGTACAAAAATCACCAGCCTCAACAATAATAAATTTAGTTAAAGGGCTTGAAATTTTACTTAATAAAAAAGTAAAA